>Ga0078972_1001203_pt1 | contig 99847 bp, 67 predicted proteins | sample YelNatPaOPGAMG01_FD_67568 | JGI IMG/M metagenome (GOLD analysis project Ga0078972, IMG submission 67568) | Hot spring thermophilic microbial communities from Obsidian Pool, Yellowstone National Park, USA - OP-RAMG-01 (SPADES assembly) (version 2) | ecosystem: Environmental > Aquatic > Thermal... | reverse complement strand
GGTATCGTCGACGCTGCCGTACAGTGTCGAAGAGGTTCGCAGCGAAGTATTTGGCGAGGCATCTTCTGCTACTGTAGCTAAACATGCCGTGCACCATGGGGGAGGCTGTCCGGGTTCGCGTACTGTTACTTTTGGTAGCGCCGGTAAATCTGTGGCAGCAAATGTCGCTGTTGATTCAGCGCTTTCGCACTGGCCCATTCAGCTACATTTGATCAATCCCGCTGCATCGCATTTTCAACAGTGCGATTTACTGGTCGCGGCCGATTGTACTGCCTTTGCATTGGGTAATTTTCATACCCGTTATTTGGCTGGTAAAAAGCTGGTTATCGCATGTCCCAAGCTCGACACTAACAAAGATATCTACCTGCAAAAGATCATTCATCTGGTAGAACAAGCCCGGGTCAACACCATTACGGTGATGATTATGGAGGTTCCCTGTTGCGGTGGCTTGCTGCAACTGGTACAGAATGCCGTGGCCAATGCCCGGCGCAAAGTGCCCGTAAAGGCTGTTGTAGTAAGCATTCAGGGCGATGTTTTGGAAGAACAGTGGGTGTGAAGTCAAATATTAACCGTAAATATACGAACAATGCACATGGATAAATTTAAGCCAGTTCAGACACGGGCAGATCATCTGTCGGAAGCCATAGCCTATGCCGAGAGGAGTGTAGTAAGCAAACAACTGATCAAGTCGCCAGCCGGTAATATTACGCTCTTTGCCTTTGATGAAGGTGAAGGCCTCAGTGAACACAGTGCCCCCTACGATGCCTTTGTTCAGGTAATTGATGGGGAAGCCGAGATTACGGTTGGCTGTGTAAAACATCGGGTCAAGACCGGTGAATATATCATTATGCCGGCCAATATACCTCATGCTGTCAGATCCATGGGGCGTTTCAAGATGATGCTGGTGATGATACGGGGTTAGGATAGCTCTTTCCGGAGCCGGGCAACAGGGATGCCCAGTTGTTCTCGATACTTGGCCACCGTCCGTCGAGCAATGGGATACCCCTTTTGTTTCAGTATCTCGGCCAACTCGTCGTCGGTGAGCGGATTACGCTTATCCTCGGATGCTACGCATTCCTCCAGAATCTTTTTAATCTCACGGGTCGATACTTCGGCACCCGCCTCATTCTGCATGGATTCGGAAAAGAGGTATTTTAGGGGAATAATCCCGAAATGCGTCTGGATATACTTGCTGTTGGCTACCCGTGATATGGTAGATACATCGTAACCGGTGATATCGGCAATGTCTTTTAGGATCATGGGTTTGAGCTTTTTCTCATCCCCGTCCTTAAAATATTCGGCCTGATAATTCAAGATGGCCTGCATGGTTGAGAGCAAAGTATTTTGTCGTTGGCGTATAGCCTCGATAAACCAGCGTGCCGATTCGATTTTCTGGCGTACAAATGCCATAAGTTCGCGCTTAGACTTCTCGTCGCTCTTGTTTGCGGCAAGATCTTCGATCATTTCGGAGTAGGCTCGGCTGATGCGCAGTTCGGGAATATTTTTCGAATTAAGGGAAAGTATAAATTCCCCATCCTTGTAATCAAGGATAAAGTCGGGTACAATTTGTTCTGAGGCCGAACCTGCTGCCGAAGCAAAGGCACTGCCGGGTTTGGGATTAAGGCGCAGTATCTCATCGAGCGCCGCCTTGAGATCATCTTGTGAGATATTTAGTTTGGCGGCAATTTTTTCGTAATGTTTCTTGGTAAATTCTTCAAAACAACTGCTGAGAATTTTTTTAGCCAGCTGCACGGAGGGCAAGCTTAAATCTTTCTGTTCAATTTGCAATAGCAGGCATTCCTGCAGGTTACGTGCCCCGACACCGGGAGGATCAAATTCCTGTATCATGCGCAGGATTTGCAATACCTCTTTTTCGTCGGTATGGATATTTTGCATGAAGGCCAGGTCATCGACAATGGCTTCGAGGCTACGGCGCAGATAACCATCGTCGTCGATATTGCCAATGATAAAAGCAGCAATCATCAGCTGCCGGTCATCGAGGCTGAGTTCACCCAACTGACTTTCGAGGTATTCGTGAAACGACTGGCTCGACGAAAGCGGAATGGTAGGATGTTTGTCGTCGGGCGAATAATTCTGGGCATTGAGCCGGTAGCTGGGGATGTATTCGTCCTGGTCGAAATAATCTTCAAGGCTGAATTCCTCGTCGTTTTCGGGCGCCTCGTCGTTGACCGGTTCTTCAAAATTAGCCTCAATGGTAGTAGGCTCTTCTTCGTCCGATTCGACCTGTTCAAGCACAGGATTATTTTCCAGTTCCTCTTTAATCTTTTGTTCGAGTTGCATCACAGGCACCTCGAGCAGCTTGATGGTCTGGATCTGGAGGGGTGAGAGTTTTTGTTGTAGTTTTTGTTGTAGTCTTTGTTTGAGCATAGATATCAGAATTCTGCATTTTTCGGTGTACGCGGGAATGGGATTACATCCCTGATGTTAGACATACCCGATACGAAGAGCATCAGGCGTTCGAAACCCAGTCCGAAACCGCTATGGGGGGCAGAACCAAACTTGCGGGTTTCGAGGTACCACCACAGATCTTTCATGGGCAGCTGCAGTTCTTCGATCCGTCGCAGGAGTTTGTCGTAATTTTCTTCACGTTCCGAACCCCCAATAATTTCGCCAATTTTAGGGAAAAGTACGTCCATAGCCCGTACCGTTTTTCCGTCGTCGTTTTGTTTCATGTAAAAGGCCTTGATGTCTTTGGGATAATCGGTAAGGATCACGGGACGTTTGAAGTGTTTTTCTACGAGATATCGTTCGTGTTCGGCCTGCAGGTCAGCCCCCCAGAATACTGGGAACTCGAATTTTTCGCCCGAACGGCTAAGGATATCAATACCTTCGGTATAGGTGAGTCGTACAAAGGGATTTTCGAGCACAAAATTGAGCCGGTCGAGGAGTTCCTTGTCGTAAAGGTTACTGAGAAACTTCAGGTCATCGTAGTTATTGTCGATGACGTAACGGATGAGGTATTTGAGAAAATCCTCAGCCAAGTCCATGTTATCGTTGATATCGTTAAAAGCAACTTCGGGTTCGATCATCCAGAATTCGGCCAGGTGGCGAGGGGTATTGGAATTTTCGGCCCGGAAGGTAGGTCCGAAAGTGTAGATAGCTCCCAAAGCCAATGCACCCAGTTCACCCTCGAGCTGTCCCGAGACCGTGAGTTTGGTGTCTTTTCCGAAGAAATCCTCGCGGAAATCTACTTCTCCGTCCGGTGTACGCGGCAGGTTGTTCAGATCGAGTGTGGTAACCCTGAACATAGCGCCTGCTCCTTCACAGTCCGAACCGGTGATGATGGGAGTGTGCATGTAGAAAAAGCCATGGTCGTTGAAATACTTGTGAATAGCAAAAGAAAGCGCATGACGTAGTCGCAGAATACAGCCAAAGGTATTGGTTCGTGGACGCAGATGGGCTATTTCACGCAGGAACTCGAGCGAATGTCCTTTTTTTTGCAACGGATAGGTTTCGGGGTCTGCTCCTCCCAGCAATTTAATTTCCTGTGCCTGTATTTCTACAGGTTGTTCCTGACCGGGTGATGCCACCAGTCGTCCCTTTACTTCAATGCACGAACCGGTGGTAACAGCTTTCAGATCAGCCTCTGAAAATACATTCATATCGGCTACAATCTGAATATGATGAACAATGGAACCATCGTTCAATGCGATAAACTGTACATTTTTGTTGCCCCGTCGTGTACGTACCCAACCTTTCACCAGTACTTCTTCTCCTACGGGAGCCGATTTCAATAACTGTTTAACTAAACTGCGCTTCATTACGTGTGTTTTATAATTTATGGTTCACTTGTTTTTTTTTACTTATAACAACCTCCGAAGGTTTTATGAATTTCGCAAATTTAATTGCAAAAATGGCATTTAAAAAATTTTTAAATTGCCTTTAAATCGGGATGAAATTTTTGTTTGTAACAAAATAATTTACAATCAATTTATATCAGTATATGTGGCAGGATTTTATACAGTTGCTTTATCCGCGCTTATGTGTGGTCTGTAATGAAACACTGGGCCGTCAGGAAAGGTTTATATGCATGCATTGTATGATTCGTTTGCCTTACACGCGTTACTGGCGGGAAAAAGACAATCCTGCGGCGCAGCTTTTCTGGGGCAAGGTACAGGTGGAGTGGGTGATTCCATTTTTGCATTTTACCAAAAGTGGGATGGTACAGAAAATGATACACCAGATAAAATACCGCAATAGTCCGGAACTGGCCGAATACTTGGGGATGCTTTTTGGAAATATTCTAAAAGACACCGATTTAAGTCAGGCCGATGTCATAACAGCTGTTCCGATACATCCGCAACGTTTGAAGCAGAGAGGGTATAACCAGAGCGAAAAAATTGCTATGGGTATTGGTCGTGTCATGGGACTTCCGGTGGAATCCAGAATTGTTGAGCGGAGGATGTGGGAGGATTCGCAGACCCACAAGGGACGTTACGAACGATGGGAGAATGTTCAGGATGCATTTGTGTTGGTTAACCCGGCAGCCGTGGCTGGTAGACACATTATTCTGGTGGATGATGTGTTGACAACCGGAGCAACCCTTGAAGCCTGCGCCTCGAGCATAGCTGCTGCCGATAATGTTAAGCTAAGCATTGTTACCCTTGCCAAAGCCCAACTGACATAGAAAAAACGTTGCAGTTTTCGTAAAAGCCGACTGCTATTTATTGGAAATAATCATCCTGACAATGGTTTGTGTTTACACTGTTGCCGGAAAAGATTTTTTCTGTTTAAGAAAAAATATACTTTTGTAAGGAGTTTAGCGTTTTTTTTCTGAAGTATAATCTTTTAAAGCAGGATATGAGTAAGCAAAATTTATGGCAATACATCAAATCGAAAGCTTTTTGGAATCAGATTAAGCTGATGTTGGCGATATTTTTTGGTTTCATTTTTGCTTCCAGCGTGTTGCTGCATTGCTATACCCGTCACGACAGTTATGTGGAGGTGCCTAATTTTAATAGTCTCAGTTTTCGACAGTCTCTTGAGCTGGCCGAAGACAAGGATTTGCGTGTTGAGGTAGTCGACTCGGTATTTAGCCTCGATATGTTGCCGGGGACTGTTGTAGAACAGGATCCTAAGCCGGGCACCAAGGTAAAGAAGAATAGGCGTATTTTGCTTATTGTCAATGCGATGATGCCCCAGAAGGTTGCTTTTCCCAATATTGAGGGGGTGTCATTGCGTCAGGCGGTGGCAGTGCTCGAAGCCGACGGGTTGATGGTTGGAAAGATTAGCTACATGCCCGATATTGCTACACATATTGTGCTGTCGTGCAAATGGAAGGGGAAAAAGATTAACGCAGGAGACATGATTTACAAGGGAAGCTATGTTGACCTTACATTAGGGAATGCCGGGTCGTTGAAAGATGTTGTGGTACCCAATGTTACCGGATTAAAATTACGCGAAGCCCGCAAGCAGATTACCCTGTCGTATTTGAATACCGGAAAGATTTATTACGACAAAACCGTCCAGACCGGTGAGGATTCGTTGAATTGTGTGGTATTTAAACAAAGACCTGCGGCCGCTGAGAACGTGACTCTCCCCATGGGGTCGGGCGTTGACCTTTGGCTGACTGTGAAAAAGGATAATCCGGATAGGTAAACACAATGGGCAACTTGATAATGACATAACACATTCATTTTCAATATGAACCCGTGAAAGGCGCATGATAATTGTCAAACGTTGTAAAGCAAACAAATTAAACCCGAAACTTTTAGACATACATAACTGGGCAGGGAAAACATCTAAACATATCCCTGAATTTTTGTGCGGTCAGGCGACTTTTGTTTGAGTCCTGCAATTTTCTGACTTTTCCGGGTGATGCGAATAGATGACCTAAGTGTAGTACGTAACTAAAATTATTTTTTCGGATGATGCTGTTCCGTAAGGTTCTTTCGATAACCATCTTATCTTTAATTTTTCCTTTGCTGACATTGGCTCAGGAGGCTGTGGTGCCGTCGGTTGTGCATTACGGAGGTCATGACCGGCATACAAAAAGCAGCCTGAAATCTTCTGCGGCACTGTCGTTGCCATTTTTCGACGATTTTTCCTATTCGTCGTCCACTCCCGATCCACAGCGATGGATCGACCGTAATGTATATGTCAACAGACATTATGGTGTTCGGCCGGTATCGTTGGGGGTAGCTACGTTTGATATGCTCGATGCAAGTGGACAGTTTTATTCCCAGCTGGCCAACGCTGATTATGCGGGTGCCGATACGTTGACCTCTCGGCCAATAGATCTGTCGTCGTTGCAGCTTTCCGATAGTCTTTATTTGAGTTTTTATTATCAGGCGGGCGGTTACGGCGATTTTCCCGAAGTGAAGGACTCGTTAAAGGTTGAGTTTTACTCAGCCCGTTCGGGAGTGTGGCAAAAGGTTTGGGGGGTACCGGGGTTAAAGGGCGATACGGCAGCGCCTGCTTTTAAGATAGCTCTTATCCCTGTGAACCGGTTGGTATGGATCGATAGTACCTTTCAGTTCCGATTCATCAATATTGCCTCGGCACCTGCTACCGGATCGGCGGTAAAGGGCATCCGAAGCAATGGCGATATATGGAACATCGACTATGTATGGCTGAATAAAAACCGAAGCTATACCGATACCGCATTCAACGATATCACCATTGTTGAGCCAATGGGGTCGTTTCTGAAGAATTACCGTTCGATTCCGTGGCGGCATTATCAAAATAAATTTTATCAGGCGGTGCGAGATAAGATTGTACTGCCTATTTTCAATATGAGCAATTTTTCATCGAGTGTTGAGGACAAAATTGTAATCCGGGATGTATATGAGGGTACAACGGACGATCCTATTGTTACTGCCATCGACATACCGGGTCGCAGCTATTCGACCTTTGAAGAGGATTGTCCTATTTTGAAATCAGACCATTCTGATTCGGCTCTGTTTAGAATTACTGCGGCTATTACCACCAACCGATACGATAGGAAGGATAACGATACGGCAGTGAGCTATCAGTATTTCAAAAATTTTTATGCTTATGATGATGGTACGGCCGAGTTTGGGTATGGGCTGAAAGGAAGTAACATTACCGGGGGATGGGTAGCCTACCGTTTCCCGATATATCAGCAGGACACGCTGATAGCTGTTGATTTTTACTTTAACCGTTCATTTAATGACGAAAATATTGCCTATTTCAATCTATGGGTATGGGACGATAGCAACGGGTTGCCCGGCGATTCCATAGGTGGCAAGCCACAATGCAGGGTACAGCCGGGAGGATTTGTCCGTTACTATCTGCAGGAACCGGTGTTGGTACCACTGACCTTTTATGTAGGATGGCAACAGATCGATGAGACTTTCCTCAATGTAGGCTATGACCGTAATTCGCCTAATAATCAGAATATTCTCTATAATGTCGATGGCAGCTGGACACCTTCGACGCTGAGGGAAAAAGGGTCGTTGATGATTCGGCCGGTCTTTGGCAAACGATCGGACGTCGGTGTAAAAATTTCTAGGTTGTCCACCTCGTTCAATTGTTATCCCAATCCGGCGAAAGACTGGACGATGGTCGAATTTGGATCGGGTAGCCCCGATGATCAGGCATGGTTATGGTTGTACGATCCTGCTGGGAAGCTGATACTGACTCGTCAGATATATTCGGGCCAACAAATTTCGCTGCAGCAGGTGCCTGAGGGTATGTATATTGTCCGAATTCGACTCGCCAATGGTAACTTCACTTATGGTAAGCTGATAAAAACACGATGATGGAGGTACTCGACCGGGACGAACAGCAGGAGCTGTACGAACATTATCGTATTGTTGTAGACAAAGGTCAATCGCCCGACCGTCTGGATCGTTTTTTAACTGCACGTATTGCCAATGTATCACGAACCAAGGTGCAGTATGCGGCCGAGGCAGGAAATATTCTTGTCAATCAGAAAAAAGTCAAACCCAGTTATAAAGTCAAACCTGGTGATGAAATATCGGTATTGCTCACCTATCCGCCCCGGGAGGATGAGATTGTTCCCGAGGATATTCCTCTCAATATTGTGTACGAAGACGAGGACATCGTAGTGGTAAATAAGGAGGCGGGTATGGTGGTACATCCAGCATATGGCAATTTTACGGGGACATTAATCAATGCCTTGTATTTCCGTTATAAGGATTTACCCCTTTTTCAGAAAGGGGAACTGAGGCCTGGGCTGGTTCATCGTATCGATAAGGATACTTCTGGAATTTTGGTAATAGCCAAGAACGAGTTGTCGCTCAACCGCTTGGCGCGACAGTTTTACGAACATACTATCGAACGACATTATACTGCTCTTGTTTGGGGCACGCTGAAGGAGAACACGGGGACCATCCGCGGGCATGTAGGGCGCAGTCCGCATGACCGAAAGGTTATGACCGTATTTACCGATGAATCGCAGGGCAAGCGCGCCGTAACCCATTACCGGGTTCTGGAACATTATGTTTACGTATCGTTGGTCGATTGTTGGTTAGAGACGGGGCGTACCCATCAGATCCGGGTCCATTTCAAACATATAGGACATCCCCTGTTTAACGACGCTACCTATGGGGGGGATAAAATCCTCAAGGGCACTACTTTCAGCAAGTATCGCCAGTTTGTTGAAAACTGTTTTAAAATATGTCCCCGTCAGGCATTGCACGCCAGGTCTCTTGCCTTTGATCATCCTACCACCCGTCAGCGTATGTACTTCGAGGCTCCCTTGCCCGAGGATATGGCCCAGGTGGTGGAACGGTGGAAATCGTATGCCCATCAACTCTCAAACCAACCCTGATGATTTCGGTTTGTATACCCACCTACTGCTACGATACGCGCAAGCTGGCAGAGACGATCTACCGGCAGAGTCTGCAACTTTCCGTTCCTGTTGAAATTATTGTCATTGACGATGGATCACCTGCCGAGTGGCAACAACTTAACGCAACGATACAACAAACGGGAACGTACATAGCTCTTCGCACCAACATTGGCCGGGCAGCAGTGCGAAATCTTTTCCTGAAATATAGCCGATACGACTGGCTGCTGTATCTCGACAGCGATGTAATGCCGGTGGATTCAAACTTTATGTACCGTTATCTTGAAGCCATAGTACAAAACCCTATGGCAGAGGTTTTCTGCGGGGGAATACGTATGCCGCAGCAGCCTGACGATCCCCGCCGGATGTTGCGATGGCATTACGGTAACAAGCGTGAGTGCCGGACAGTGACCGAACGGCAGCAGTATCCCTACCGGTCGTTTATGACAGGTAACTTCTGCATCAAAAAGTCTACACTTACCCGTTTCCCCTTTGACGAAAGGCTTCGTCAGTACGGGCACGAAGACACCCTGTTGGGATTCAGGCTGATGCAGCACCAGGTACCACTGCTGCATATCGATAACCCTGTGTACCATCTGCACATGGAAGAGACCGATGTGTTTGTCCGAAAAACAGAAAATGCCGTGGCAAACCTTTACCATATAGCCACCGATCTGCTTGCCAATGAACCGCTGTTTATCGCACAGAACAAACTGCTACGTGCAGCCTGTTTTCTCCGCAAATACCGACTGATGGGGATCATCCGCGGTGTATTCCGACTGTTACGTCCGTTGATTCTATGGCTGCTTACAAGTACTAAACCCAAACTTTGGCTGTTCGATATTTATAAGCTGGGATGTATTGGTTTGGTTATGAAAAAAGATTGCAGCAAATAAATAGATTTGTATATTTGACATTTAAAAAAATTATGGAATTAGTCACGTGGTGAATGATACACATACGGCTTAAGGTATACTTTCGGTTCATTCGAAAATATTTTATAAGTTGCTGATTATCTATTGATTATAAACCACCAAGATGGGTAAGAAATGACGCAACGACCGCAAAGGAAAAATATAAGGATCACCATTGACCTGCGGCGAAATCACAGACTTCGCCGAGCAAAAGTTGAAAACATAGAAATAGCCAGATGTCATGTTATTGGTAAAATTTGCCAAGTGCCTAGTTCGTAAAAATTAATACAGTTGATTATAATTAGCATAGTAAAATCTTAACCTAAACATCTATGGAATATTTGAAAGCTATTCGACGGAGTTCATGGAAGAATGAACTGCTATTTATTTTACTGGCTGCATTTGCAGGGATAAATTTTCAGTTCAACTGGTTTAGTCTGCAGATTGATGAAAGTAAGGGCAAGGTCATAAGTGATTTTCTTTCGCCCGGAGTATGGCAGCAAAATCACATGGGACTAAGACTTTTGCTGGGATCAATACTACTGCCGTTGGTATTGTACCTGTATCGATTTGTCATTTATTATTTTTTATCCCGTAACACAATTTTGAAAGACAAGTTACATCTGTATGTTCGTCAGGAAGTGTGGGCATATTTGCCGCTTCTGCTCACAGGCATGGGTTATTGGGGTTATCAGATAAATACTTACCTTGTTCTGATGCTGATACTGGTGATTCAAATGTTTCAAATTTTCAACTTTTATGCCCGAGAGGCAGGAGTAACCATGAACACCGATCAGGTAAAAAATCACCGGCTGTATCTTTTGTTTTTTTTATCGGGATTTGCAGCATTGATATATCAGGTTGTTTGGCAACGGGCACTGTTCATGTTTTTTGGGGTAAATATCGAGACAGTGACAGTGGTAGTATCAATATTTATGTTGGGATTAGGTATTGGGGCGTTGCTGGGTGGCTATTTATCGCGTAAGTGGCCACAATATTTGCCTCACCTGTTTACGATCTGTGAAGCATTTATTGGCTTATTTGGTTTTGCTAGCTTGTTTCTGTTCGAAAAAATTTATCACCTTACGCTGCATTCGTCGCCATGGACTATTGCCTTCATCATTTATGGAGTTCTATTGATGCCGACCATGTGTATGGGTGCTACACTGCCCGTCTTAGTTGAATATTTTCATCGAACCATAAAAAAGGTGGGGACAACCGTATCATTCCTGTATTTTATCAATACCATTGGTTCGGCTTTAGCCAGTTTCTTTACAGTTAAGGTATTGTTTATTTACACGGGCATGCATTTTTCTGTATTTTTTGCCTCGTTGTGTAATCTTACGGTTGCTTTTTTCGGGATAAAGTTTATTCGTACCTATACGCATCAGATTAAGCAGGATGTTTTTACGCACAGCGACAACAGGTTAAGGATTTCATGGCCTTTTGTGGGTATGCTTTTTCTATCTTTCATCACGGGATATATAGCCATGAGTCAGGAAATTCTCTGGATTCGCTTAATTTCTTATTTTACTGGTGGAAGGGCCGAGGTTTTTGGTATGCTAATAGGCTCGGTGCTTGTGGGTATTGCACTGGGTTCGCTGGTAGCCTCGTATATTTGTAAAAAATATGATATTCAGAACATAATAAAAATTCTCTCCTGGATTATATTTTCGGCCGCTGTACTGTATTTTATAAGTATACCCGCTTTTGGCTGGATGGCTACGAAAATTTATAATGAGAAAACCACTACTTATGTTTATCTGGTGGCTGGTGTCATTTCCTTACTTATGGGAATGAATTTTCCATTGATTACCCAATATGCCATACGTTCGGGCATAGGGGTAGGGAGTCAGGTATCGTGGATTTATTTTGCCAACATTGTTGGATCAACTTTGGGTCCTGTACTCACCGGATTTGTATTACTTGATAAATGGACATTTGAGCAAAACGCATTTTTTCTAAGCCTTGTATCGTTGGTGGTTGCAACTCTGTTGTGGGTTCTTTCTACAGCGGGGAAATTTAGTTTTTCACGTCTCTATCAGCCGGTGTTGTACCTTGTGGCCATTATTCTGTTTGTATCGTATCCCAGCCTTTATAAACATCTTTTCGAGAAAATTCAGCTCAATCAGTGGTATTGGGGGCAATCCCTCAAGCACATAATCCAGAATAAGCACGGTATCATATGCGTAATTGCCGAGGATGAGGGCGACGATGTTGTGATTGGTGGCGGCATGTACGATGGCAGAATGAATTATACGCTTTCGCATAACCGCAACATGATTGACCGGGCTTATGCGGTAGCCGCTCTAAAACCCGATGCCGATAGTATCCTCGAAATCGGCTTAAGTTCTGGATCATGGTCAAATGTGATAACTTTTTACAAACCCTTACAGACATTGGACATCGTTGAAATTAACCCGGGTTACCTGCAATTAATCAGACAATATCCATCTCATGCAGGGCTGCTAAGCAATCCAAAGGTGTCGATACATATTGATGATGGACGCCGGTGGTTAAGCCGTACTGATAAAAAATTCGACTTTATACTCATGAATACCACCTACCATTGGCGTAGCCAGATCAACAATTTGGTGTCGAGGGAATTTCTGGAGCTATGCAAAAGCCGTCTGACACCGGGAGGGGTTATGTTCTACAATACCACCGGTTCGGAGGATGTGGTATATACCGCAGCTCATGTTTTTAAATATATTACGCGGTATAGTAATTTTGTAGCTGGCAGTGATTCACCATTCCCTGCTGACTTTGAAACCAAGCTAGCGGCTTTAAAAAATTTTTACTATGGCGACACACCCGTTTATGAACTAGATTCGGTTAGCGCTCAGTCGCTAGAAAACATTGCAAATTCTGCCTTTCATGAAAACCTGAGGGAAAAAATACTGGCATGGGACAACCGATATTTGATCACCGATGACAATCTGGCCAGCGAATTTAAGACCCCCACTCAACCCTATGACCCGCGGAAAGCGTGGTGGTTGTTATTGAAGAATTCACACGAACGATAACTTTTAAACAGGGGCATCCGCCCCTGTTTTTATTAATAACTAATATTTAAGAATCACGATTTCTTCAGAGTATTCCTACCGCTAAGATCATGTATTAGATACAAAGTCAGCATAGGTATTTCTGAGTAGGAAAGACGTATGTCAAGGTTTTATTTGGGTAATTTCAAAAAATAACTTAACTTTTGACTAAACTTTTTTTTGGGGTAATGGTTATATTCTGAAAACTCAAAAGGCATGGGAAATATTCGTACAGGGTTAAAGAATGCCTCGCGGAGGAAGTTTTTGCAGCAACTGGCTTTATGGAGTGGAGGCACAGTACTGGCAGGTGGTGCAGTAGCCTCGGCCTTACATTACGAGCATAAAAAGAAAGGGGCAGCACATATTAAAGAAATAGCTGATCATGTACACCAGTTGAAAATTAATGAAGAGGCTTTAAGCGAATTGCAACGTAGGGGAAGAGAGGGCATTCCTGGCAAGCGGTGGATTTGGGTTATAGATTTGGCTAAATGTAAGAATGCCCGGCGTTGTATGTCGGCCTGTCAGCAGGCACATCATTTGCGGCCCGAACAAAGCCATATGAATGTGCTGGTGATGCAGGCTTCGGAGCATACGCCAGCCTATTACATGCCCAAGCCATGCCAACACTGCGATAATCCTCCTTGCGTTTCGGTTTGTCCGGTCGACGCAACTTTTAAAAGGCAGGATGGGGTGGTACTTATCGATAACCAGCGTTGCATTGGTTGCCGGTTCTGCATTGCAGCTTGTCCATACAATGCGCGTATGTTCAATTGGATTGAGCCGTTGTATGCCAAGGAAGATGCCAACATGGAATACAATGTTGAGCTCAATCTACCTCAGCGGAAAGGGACTATTACCAAGTGTCTGATGAGTGCCGACCGCTTAAGGGAGGGTAAACTCCCATACTGTGTATCGGCCTGCCCGAACGGGGTATACTGGTTTGGCGATGAAAATGAAGATGTTGTTACTAATGGAACTACCCATGAAACCATGCGACTGAGTGAGTTGCTGGAAAAGAATGGAGCCTATCAACTAATGCCCGAACTGGGCACAAAACCCCGGGTTTACTACCTTCCCCCGAAGGATAGAAGCATGCCGGTAAAGGAAGAAGACAAGAAGATTGCAAATGAATACGTACATCATTTTGAAAGTTAATGGTAACACACTATGAACGTTGCAAATGAAAAGATGGTCCACGACCTGCTCAAACCTATCGGATATGGAAAAGGATTTTTAATCTGGATGTCGTTTCTGACGGTTGCGCTGATAGCATGTTTGTATGCTTATACAATTCAGCTGAAGGTTGGGCTTGGTGTCACAGGTCTGCGCGATTATGTTTCGTGGGGGATATACATAGCCAACTTTGTATTTTTTGTAGCCACCAGCCTGATTGGTATGCTAATCAGTGCGGTACTGGGGCTAACTCAAATTAAATGGGCGTCGCCTTTAGCCCGCATTGCCGAGATTATTTCCCTGGCTTTTGCTGCAGTTGCGGGTTTGGTTATTATTTCAGACATGGGGCGTCCCGATAGGTTTACGTACCTGTTTTTATATGGTCGTATTCAGTCGCCTATCATCTGGGATGTAACGGTCGTAACCACATATGTTGTTATCAGTACCTTACTGCTTTATCTGCCCATGATCCCCGATATTGCCTTGTGTCGCGACCGATTAACTCATGTACCCAAATGGCAGAGAAAATTGTATGAGATTCTGGCAGTGAACTGGCAGAATAACGAGCAACAACAACGAATAATTCGGCAAGGGGTAAAAACCCTGTTGATACTTATTATCCCGGTAGCTTTAGCCATACATACGGTCACCTCGTGGTTATTTGCGGTTACCCATCGGCCCGGGTGGGACAGTACCATTTTTGGCCCTTACTTCGTTACCGGCGCATTTGTGAGTGGTACCGCAGCCGTCATTATTGCCATGTATGTATTTCGGAAAATATACCATTTGGAACAGTACATAACTTTTGATCTTTTTGATAAGGTGGGCAAGCTATTGGTATTGGTATCGCTCGTATATCTTTATTTCAATATCAACGAATATCTGGTACCGGTATATAAAATGAAGCATGCCGATGCAGCCCATTTGCACGAATTGTTTCAGGGACGGTTTGCAATTTTATACTGGTCGGTGCAATTAGGAGGTTTACTGGTTCCCATCATCCTGTTGTTGTTCAAACCCATGCGTAAGCCATTGCCTTTGTTTGTGGTTGCTATTTTTGTGATTATCGGGGCATGGTTCAAACGTTATCTGATAGTTATCCCTACCATGCAACACCCTTTTCTACCCATACAGAATGTGCCCATCGAGTATCAAATTTATAAACCTACATTGATTGAAGTAGCTATTACGATTGCACCTATTATCCTGGTGCTGATGATTATTACTATATTGTCTAAGACATTTCCTGTATTGCCTGTTCAAGAAGTTGAAAGCCATGAGGATAATTAAAAGAAAGTTTTTATTCGTTTGCTGTTATTTGTTTCTATGTACAATAACCAGCTATGCTGAGGAATGGGAGGTTCCGGCCGATAAGGAGAAGCGTACTTCGCCCTATTTGTTTGATGAAAAAATGCGTCAAAAGGGTGAGGATATTTTCAAACGGAGTTGTGCCTCGTGTCATGGTATGCCCGGACAGGGGAATAACATTCGGTCGCTGGTGCCTATACCCCCTGATTTAGCCGAGAAAAAGGTACAACAGCAAAGCGACGGAGCCTTGTTTTACAAGATCACCGTAGGTAGAGGCGCAATGCCTTCTTTTAAAAATGCTCTCACCGAGCAGGAACGCTGGCAGGTGATTTCATATTTGAGAAGTTTTAATAAAGATTACGTACAGCCTCCACTGGCTCGCTTGGTCGATTCGGCTAAATTACGTTCTGTAAAGGTTATTCCCAGCTTTGATACGATACAACACAAGGTTACAATATTGGTAAAAGCATTTCAACAAACCGATACGCTTCCGCTGGCCGATGCCGAGGTAAGCCTTTTTGTTAAGCGATATTTTGGTAATCTGCCCATTGACTCCGTGCGAAATACGCCCCGCGATGGGAGGGTAATTTTTCATTTTCCTGCTAACCTGCCGGGCGATTCTGCCGGTAATGTACAATTGATAGTCAAGGTCAACCATGAGATGTTTGGAGAATTGGAACAATACTATACTGCAAGATTAGGGGTTCCTACCATCAAGCCACCGCTTACCGAAAAAAATGCCATGTGGAATGTGGGTAAAAAGGCCCCGAGGTGGCTGATAATATCATATCTGCTGGTCGTTGGTACAATATGGTTTTTCCTTATCCGAATAATAATATCTATAAGAAAAATTAAACAAACCGGTAAAAACCCTAAACTATGAAAAATTTAAATTTATTGGGTCGTATACTCTATGGCCTGCCGTTTGGTATCATTGGTCTGAATCATTTTTTTATGACCGATGTTTTTTTGGGGATGATGACATCCTATGTACCTGGCGGTGCCTATACCGTATTTTTGGCAGGATTTTTTTTAATTGCTGCCAGTGTATTAATCATCATTAATCGGTATGTGACGGTAGCCTGTTATGGTCTTGTTTTCATGCTTAGTCTTTTTATTCTGACCATTCACATTCCCAACCTGTTTACCGAACATGCCGAGATGGCTCTCTTTGCATTGCTTAAGGATGTAGCCCTGCTGGGTGGTTCCTTGCTGTTAGCTAATAATTATGTGGCAAGTAGGGGGTAAAGTAGCACTACAAAATACTCATCGCGTTGGGGAAGAGAAACAAAACCCAATGTATGTTTTTGAATATAGACAGATATATACATGATAATTAAAAAATTATGAAAAAACTTGGGCTAATCTTTGTAGCGTTTGTTAATATACTGGTTTGCCATGGTCAGACGAGTATTACTGAGCCTGAGGTGGGTATTGTAGAGCATTTGAATGATACAATACCGCTGCATTTGAAATTTGTTGATGAAAACTCTGATACCGTTACTTTGGGCGATATTGTAAACAAGCCCACCATCTTCAGTTTTGTATATTTTGATTGTCCTGGGCTGTGTAGTCCCTTACTCGAAGGAGTAGGAGACGTTATCAGGCGTACGGATCTTATTTTAGGAAAAGATTACCAAGTGGTAACCATTAGCTTCAATTTCAGGGATACGCCAGAAAAGGCCAAAGAAAAGAAGCAAACCTTTACTGAACGTTATGCAAAGGATCATAAGGAAGGCTGGCACTTTTTGACAGCCGACAGCGCTACGATATTTAAGGTCACTCATGCCTTTGGTTACAAGGTGAAAGCCGTAGGGCTTGATTTTGTGCATCCGTCGGCCATCATTGCAGTTAGTCCTCATGGAAAGATAACCCGATATTTGTATGGAATTAACTATTTGCCGCTTGATTTTAAGATGGCGCTGATAGAAGCCCAGAATGAAGAAGCGCGTCCGGCCGGGCAAAAAGTATTGCTGTATTGTTTTGCCTATGATCCGGCAGGAAAGAGATATGTGCTGGATGTTCTTAAGGTATCCGGCACCGTACTGGTGTTTATATTGATCTTATTTATGATTTGGTTGTGGAGATATTCGCGCAGGAAAAAATCAATAAATTCATAGGAAAAATGAGAGCAGAAGTTCAAGAATTTTATAGGGGTACATACCTCGAAAATACGGGTCGGTACAAGGGAATATGGGCTTGGCTTACCTCGACCGACCATAAGCGCATAGGACTGATGTATTTGTACGCTATAGCAGCCTTTTTCATTGTAGGAGTTATTATTGGCTTGCTTATGCGCATAGAGCTGATATCTCCCGGAAAAACCATTGTAGAACCTCAAACCTATAATGGTTTTTTTACGGTGCATGGTATTATCATGATTTTCATGGTGGTTATTCCGGGCTTGTCCGCTACGTTTGGGAATTTTTGTTTACCCATAATGATTGGGGCAAGGGATGTAGCTTTTCCAAGGTTAAATTTGTTCTCGTTCTATCTTTTCCTATTTGGTTCTTTTCTGGCCATACTTTCCCAGTTCTTACGGCATGGACCCCCCGATACAGGTTGGACATTTTATGCTCCCTATAGTACTACTACGGGTACTAATGTGATTATGGCCACTACAGCTGCATTTATTTTAGGTTTTTCATCGATATTGACAGGATTGAATTTTATTGTTACGGTTCACCGCATGCGTGCTCCGGGCATGACATTTTTTCGTATGCCTCTTTTCCCATGGGCATTATATGCTACAGCATGGATACAGCTTTTGGCAACGCCGGTAGTAGGCATTACCTTGTTGATGATTATTGCCGAGCGGTTGTTCAACATTGGCTTCTTTAATCCTGAGCTTGGGGGCGACCCGGTGCTGTACCAGCATTTATTCTGGATATATTCGCATCCGGCAGTTTACATCATGATATTGCCTGCTATGGGGGTGATTACGGAGATAATACCCACCTTCTGTCAGCGAAAAGTATACGGGTATAAAGCCATAGCCCTGTCGAGTGTGGCCATTGCAGCAGTAGGGTATCTGGTATGGGGGCACCACATGTATACCTCGGGCATGAGTGGAAAGTCGTTGTGGCTTTTCTCATTTCTTACCTTTGTCGTTGCTGTTCCCAGCGCTATTAAGGTATTCAACTGGCTGGCTACGATGTACAAGGGGTCTATTGACATGAAACCTCCGTTTTTATTTGCACTGTTTTTTATTTTCCTTTTTACCATTGGTGGGCTTACGGGATTGGTGTTAGGGGCACTGGCTACCAATATTCAGGTACACGACACTTCCTTTGTAGTTGCTCACTTTCATTATATCATTTTCGGAGGTATGGGTTTTGCAGCTTTTGCGGCGGTTCATTACTGGTTCCCCAAAATGTATGGACGCATGTATAATATTAAACAAGCTACCATAGCTTCAATTATAATGTTTATTGGCTTCAACTTATTATATTTTCCCCAGTTTATCATTGGTATTGAGGGTATGCCGCGTCGGTATTACGATTATTTTCCCGAGTTTCAACCTGCACAGGTCATCTCGACTATTGGAGGGTTTGTTCTCACCGCCGGACTTATACTCATGTTTTATAATCTGATACGGAGTGCCCGAAAGGGGGAAAAGGCACCGGCCAATCCATGGAACGGGACTACGCTTGAATGGCAGATACCATCGCCTCCACCTCTGGAGAATTTTGAAGAGATCCCCCATATTGAGGAGAAACCGTATAGTTTCAAATAAATTTACTGAAGTATTATGGAACATCAGGCGAAAGCACATTTGTTAGAGCATCGCGACGATGAGGCATCCAAACTGGGTATGTGGTTGTTTATTTTTACAGAGATTCTCTTATTTGGCGGACTATTTTTGGTTTACGCCGTCTACAGGGCTATGTACCATACCCAGTTTCACGAGGCTTCGCTCGAATTGAACGTAATTTTTGGTGCGGTTAATACCATTGTACTGCTTGTAAGTAGTATGGCTGTAGCCATGGCACTTACGGCGCTGCAGGAGAATAAAGTAAAACTCAGCCGGCAGCTAATCTGGCTTACCATATTGTGCGCATTCATTTTTTTGGTAAACAAATATTTTGAATGGGGAGGTAAGTTTGAGCACGATATTTACCCCGGTTCGGAGTTGCTTAAAAAACTCGAGCATGGACATATCCTTTACTTTGGACTGTATTTTGCCATGACCGGACTTCATGCGTTGCACGTAACAGTCGGCATGATCATTCTGATTGTGGTTGAACGAAGGATTAAGGCTGGGAAGGTTCATGCCGGAAAATTTGTTTTTCTTGAGAATGCAGCCCTTTATTGGCATCTGGTTGACCTGATCTGGATTTTTCTGTTTCCATTATTATATTTAATTACCTGAGAACTATGACAGACAATCATCACTCTGCATCGGCCCATATTACGCCATATCTTACATTGGCTACTGTGTTGGTAGTATTGTTGGCTCTTACATTTGTGACAATCGAAATTACCTCCTTCGATTTGAAGGCGTGGAATGTTACACTGGCTCTACTGGTGGCCTGCGTAAAAGGTTATCTGGTGCTATCATACTTTATGCACCTGAAATATGAAAATCTACTGATTAAAATTCTGGTGGGAATGGTGATAGTACTGTTTGCTTTAATCATTATTATCACTTATATCGACTACCTGTTCCGCTAAAAACCGAAAATATGAATTACGGAATGCATTACGGAGCCTCAAATTTTGTTGAGAAGATTGACCAGACTTTTTATTTTATCCTGGGGATTGATATTTTCTTTCTGATATTGATCACGGCCTTGATGATCATTTTTGTGACCCGATACCACCGCAAACGTCATCAGAAGGCTGTACAGGTACAGGAACGTACATGGCTCGAGGTATTGTGGATTACCATTCCACTTATACTGGTGCTGACAATGTTTTATATAGGATGGAAAAATTATATTCCTTTGCGCCGTCCGCCTAAAGATGCCCTTGAGATAAAGGTAGTAGGACGCATGTGGGATTGGCAGTTTGTATATCCCGATGGTAAGGTTGCCACCACCCTATATGTGCCGATTAATAAGGCTGTAAAATTAAATTTATATTCTCCCGATGTATTGCATGGTTTTTTTGTGCCGGCTTTCAGAATTAAAGAGGATGTAGTACCGGGAAAAAATAATTTTGCATGGTTTAAAGCCAACGAACTGGGCGAATACGATATATTCTGTTCTGCCTACTGTGGAATGAGGCATGCCTATATGTATTCTAAGGTGAAGGTAGTACCTACCGAAGAATTCAACAACATTATGGCAAGTCTCGGTTCAGCTTCCTCAACCGCTGATGGTGATGCGATTTTAAGGAATAATGGTTGCTATAGCTGTCATTCAACTGATGGTACCCGGTTGGTAGGCCCATCGTTTAAAGGTTTGTGGGGGGCTAAAAAAACTGTGATTACAGCCGATGGCAAGAAGCAAACTATTGTGGTTGACGAGAAGTATATCGAAGAGTCAATTCTCGATCCGAATGCCAAGGTGGAAGAAGGTTATATGCCCAATGTCATGCGTTCGTACAAGGGAGTAATTAAGGACGAAGATATTAAGGCCATAGTAGAATATTTTAAGAAGGCAGGAGAGCAGAAGTAAAAAATGGCAGCATTAAAAATATATGCATTGGTTGTGCCGGAGCTGTGGAAACACCGTATTTCGGTAATGGTGGTTTTCACGGCAATCACATCGTACCTGTTGGCAGTTCAATCGGTCGACCCGATTCGATTGGCAGTATTGGCGGTTGGAGTTTTTCTGGTTGCAGGGGGCTCTGCCAGTCTCAATCATTGGCAGGAACGCAACTATGATGCTTTGATGGAGCGCACCCGTCACCGGCCTATTCCTTCCGGACAGATTACAGCAGGCTTTGCCCTGAGGCTGGCTATTGTGTCGGTTCTTGCAGGTTCGTCGCTACTATATGCATTCTGTGGCTGGTTGCCCGCTATATTGGCCCTATCAAATGTTTTTTGGTACAATGCGGTTTATACCCCGCTAAAGCGACGTTCGGCCTTTGCTATCATCCCGGGTTCTGTAATCGGCGCAATCCCGGCTTTTATTGGATGGTCGACTGCCAATGCTCCTCTTACCGATATACGCCTATGGACGCTGGGTTTGTTTCTTTTCTTTTGGCAGATACCCCATTTCTGGATACTACTGATCAAATTTGCCGATGATTACGAACGTGCCGGCTATGCCTCCATCAAGCGCGTGTTTCCGGTTGAGGACTTACGCTGGATCACCTTTCCATGGATTATGATTACAACCGTTTTTTCACTGGCCTTTCCTGTGGTTGGGCTTATCCGGTCATCCTTCGTTGTTTGGCTTATTGTATCGGCCAATGTAGTACTCATATTCATGTTTGTCCGTTATTTGCTTGGCAAAGAAACGAATGTTCCCCGGCGTCTGCGACAGGTATTTGTGGGCATTAATCTGTATTTGCTTGTAAATATGTTGGCAGTGACTTTTCAACGGATTGTCCAGTAGCTAAAGGGCTTAGTAAAAAACACGCAAAGTTGAAGATGGAAAAATTTGTTTAAACAATAGATAGGAAATGAATGTTAAAATAAAAAAACATCAATTATGGCTAATCGTATTTATACAAGAAAAGGGGACGATGGTACTACCGTAATAGGGAGTGGACTGCGTCTGCCTAAATATGATGAACGTGTTGAAGCATTGGGAGCTCTGGAAGAGCTGACCAGTTATCTGGGTATTCTTCGCGATTTGACCTCGTGGCCTAATATTACCGAAAAGCTTACCATTATCCAGAATAACCTGTTGAGTTGTGCGGCCATTGTATCCGAAAATTATACGGGTCGAAAACCCGTTATTGGTCAGGAGGATATTGAACTGATAGAGGGTGAGATAAATAAAATAGAATCCATACTTACAGACGGTTATGCAGTATGGATACCGGGAGGACATCCTCTGGTCTCGTACTGCGATATTGCCCGTAGTATTTGTCGGAGGGCAGAGCGTCAGTTGGCCCTTGTGAGCGATAAATACAATACCGATAAGGTTATTGTCGCTTATCTCAACCGCTTGTCGGATTATCTCTATATGCTTTCTCGTTTCTTTGTAAAAGCGCTCAATGTCAAAACAGTTGAGTGGAAACCAAAATATTAGTAATACTAAATGGTTTGAAGGATATCTTGGAGATATAATTGAATTTTTTTGCACAAGACAAATAAATAAAGCTGCCCATCGGCAGCTTTATTTTTGAGAGACTCCGAGGGAGTCTATTCCGAAATTAACCACACGGTGGCATTTACACTACCTTTGGCGTTTCCTCCATAGGCTTCGGTCAGTAATATAGCTGCGGGAGACCAGTCGGTGCCCTGAGTCAGCCCTACCTTATTCCATGCATTGCAGTGATTGCCAAAGCTAATCGTCATATTTTGACCGGTAGGGGCTTGTGTTTTACGGGTGCTGAAAATCTGTCGGAAGGTTGCAGTGCCAATGATCGAGGGAGCATTATAACGCATGGCGGTGTAGATGTCGTATTGTGCGCCATCGGTCGTGAATGTTCCCTTGTATTCACCGGTGGGTCGGGTACTGCCCCATTTTTCATTCACATAGTACTCAATAAGCGGATTTTTGGTCCAGCCGTAGTAGCCGAAAGTTCCACCACCGCTCATAGAGAATACACCACAATTGTACCCCAGCTTGCGGGTGGGTTTACCGTAGCTCCAGCCTTTGCCACAGGTGAAATTACCCTTGTAGTCCCATGAAACCGAGTAATTTCCCTTTGGACCGTTCTGGTAATTTACGTAGCCACTTTGGTCATCGGTCCACAAAGACCAGAAAAAACCATCGTGCGTACCCGATTGATACGATTTTAGGTGAGGTTGAGACTGGGGTTGCAGGTCACTCAATTCATCTTTCTTGCAGCTTACTGTTGCCAGCAAACATACCACCATCGTGGGTAGTAAATACCATTTGTTTGTTTTCATGTCTTTAATTTTTAATTGGTTAGCAAGCCAAATGTAGGGCTATGCATTTGTACAGACTATAATTTTTATTTCAAAAAATATCAATTATGTTTCTTTTTTGCATTGTTGGCTGGGGTTGTTATCCCTTAAATCGAAAGAAAACTGTCAGTTATTGACAGAAAAATCATAGGGTGTTGGCCAGAAGGCGTGTAATTTTGGAAAAATTATGGTTATGCGTCAATATATTCGGATTGTTTGCCTTGCTGGCATTATGTTTCAGTCCAATTTACCGGTCCGGACACAGTCGGTTTCTTTTCTGACCTATAAAAATCCGGTTATTCCGGGCGATCATCCCGACTGTACGGTATCAAAAATCGGGAATGATTACTATACCACAGGTTCGTCATTTAATCTTGAGCCACAGATTTATCATTCAACTGATCTTGTTCACTGGCGGGTTATAGCCAAGCCTATAAGTGCCTCCTGGGAGGGTTTCGGTGATACTCCGGGAGGAGGTTGTTGGGGAGGGCAGATGGTTTATTATCACAACAAGTACTGGCATTTTTTTTCGCGGGCCAATACCATGCATTTTACTACAGCCGATAATCCGGAAGGACCCTGGAGTATGCCGGTTCGAATGAGCAATCCTGTGCAGTTGCCCTTCACACTAGGTTACGACAATTCAATTTTTATCGATGATGATGGCAAGTGGTACTTGGTGGTTAAAAATGGCCAACCCAACAATGCTATTGTTGAATTGGGAACAGACGGTCAGCCAACAGGTGTAGTATATAATCTTAACTGGCTTAATCCGGCGCCCACATACCCCTATAGTTGGGCAGAGGGGCCGGTGATGTGGAAATATAACGGATACTATTATTATTCCTTTGCCCGTGACTTATCAGGGGGACAAAAGGTAATGCGAAGCCGCACCCTTACTGCTGAAAAATCGTCATGGGCAATGATTGGCGACTTTTTTAACGAAAACGACCCCCAAAAGTCAACTTCGCTCTTTAGTAGCCCCAATCATAGTTCGGCAGTAGTTGGGGCAGCCGATAGTTCCTATTGGGTTATTCATCCCCTTTATGCAAAAGGTGAATGGCGCGGACAGGGGCGACAGGGATTGCTCAACCAGGTATTCTACGATACTATGGGTAAACCAACTGCAGTTTACCCGATAAATTCGCATTTCAGTGCACCACGTCTTCCCAGTAGTGGGATACCATGGATGGTACCTAAATCGGATTTTTTTGAGACTGAAAGTTTAAATCCCGAATGGCAGTTTTATGGTTATACACCAGCTCATCTCTATTCACTAACCGAACGAAAAGGATGGTTGCGTCTTTCGCCAAAATCGCGAAGATTTAACCTGCTATCAAAAAATGATGGCGAACACAACTACTCATTAATTACCCGGGTAGATTTTGATCCACAATCACCACAGGACGAAGCAGGATTGGCTATCATGAGGGGCGACGAGAAGATGTTCGTAAAGTTGGTGAGTACGGTTAATATGCTGGGAAGAAAAATTGTTCTTTTTTCCTTTAACGATCGATATTTTCAAGCTGATAATATTTCGGGAAATGTTATCTGGCTGAAGATGGTTCGTGTCAATCATATAATTTATGGTTATTATAGTCAGGAAGGAATTCGTTGGATTCCTATCGAAGGCTCTTTTGATATTGCGGCCATAGATTCGTATTCCGATTTTTCCACTTTTACTGGGACACGACAAGGGCTATATGTGCAAAACCGAACTGCTTTTTTTGATTTGTATATTTATCGGGATGCCTACACACCCATACTTGCCGAATGCCCGGCCAATGAGTATGGTACCCGACCTACTGCATTGAGGGATGGTATATTTACGCTTGACAGTATTCATAATAACGATTGGGCATTATATGCTGGTGTTGAATTTGGAAGCAGCAATTACGCCATGGCATGCGATTCTGTTGAATTTACCGTTTCGTCGGTTACGGGAGGTACGATAGAAGTATGGCTCGATTCGATAGATACCGGCGAGAGGATGGCTGTATGCAATATTGATCCAACCAGTGGCTGGAATGACTTTCGTGTTTTTAAGGCTAAAACCAAACGGATAACCGGTCGACGTGATGTATATCTACGGTTTCGGGGAACGGGTACTGGCCGTTTACTTATGCTAAAATGGATGCGTTTTATCCCGATTACAAATCCACGTCCTTTGGATGCCGCTGTTTCGAATGATGGTAGGTCCGTAGAACTTAAGGTAACGCAACCACTGCTTTCGTCGGATTCTTTGTCTGGTTTTATCCTTTATGCTAATGGTTATAGCAAAATTATTGATAGTATACGAATCAATAAAATTAGAACAGACCAAATAATCATTTACTTGCTCGAACCTGTTACCATTACCGACACCCTGACGTTGTCGTATACCGAAGGCAATGTTTTATCGGTCGATAGCTTACCTTTGGTTGATTTTTTTGCATTGCCGGTTGATAACCGTATGGCTGGTGCAATACCCGTGATTAAATCTGTGGTCACCAACAGGGAGGGCGATAGCATTGAAATAGTCTTTTCAAAGCCAATCCGCTTATCCTACGAGCAATGTAAACAGTTTAAGCTGAAAATCAACAATACAGACATGCAAACACCAACCGATTGCCATTGCAATGGCGATGATTCTTCAATATTCGTATTAGCCTTTAACCACCGGTTTTACTACGAGGATACCCTTAGTTTATCTTGTTCGGCTGATAACATCATGGCTGTTAACGGGGGTACGCTCGAGCCTTTTTCTGGGATTCCGGTGGTAAATGTGGCCAGAGGCTACCCCTTGCAGTTGATGAGCGCAACCCTGCAAAAGGAGAATTCCTCATATTCTTCCCTTCGTCTTAAATTCGATAAGCCTTTATTGCCCATAGTTTATCAACCTACTGCTTTTCATTTGGTTATTAGTGGTGCTCATGCCTCCATGCGTAGTATAACGGTCGGTCATGATACGGTTGTGCTCACGTTTCGTCCAGCAGCTAAGATAGGCGACACTGTTTTATTGTCGTACGAGAATGGTAATTTACAAAGCCTGTATGGCGGGTACCTGGAAAATTTTTATAATCTTCAATTAGCTGTTCCGATGATAATTAAGTATGATATTCGCACCCCCACAGTTGAGATTTATCCGGTTCCTTCCGAGGGATATCTAAATATACGTTCCTCTCAGTTGTTTGATTTTATCCGGATATGTTCGGTTCAAGGGGTTGAAGTGTTTAGTACATCGATTAGTCCAGCTTATTCTTTTAATGTTTCTTTGCTGCTCCCTACAGGTGTTTATTTATTGGAAGTCAGGGGCAATATGATGGTGTACAAAACAAAATGGATAGTTAAAAGAAATTAGTAACCGGGGAGATATTGATAAATAATAATGGTAGGATTCACAACTCACAAGGGGAATAAAATATCAGCATGAGAAGACGGCAGATTAGTTTCGACGAGTTCTCATACTATATTTGACAATGGTCGGGTTGGAGACTGTTATATGTAGATTTAAGATGTTGAATAATAATATATAAACTAGCTATTAAAATTTTAAACAAATGAGGAATTACATGCTTTTTATAGGTGTTTTTATGCTAATGTCATTGTTTCAGGCAAATGGTCAGCAGGTAAACTTGTATTACGACAGTACAAGACAGATTATCAGGGGATTTGGCGGTATCCATATTACCTCGTGGACCGGTCGTGAACTTACCCCCGACATGATAGAAAAGGCCTTCGACAATGATCCGGGCGAAATGGGTTTAAGCATCTTTCGTATGCAAATCAGTGACGATCCTGGAGCATGGAAAAACGAACTGTCCATTGCACGGTATGCAAGAAGTAAGGGAGCTATTGTTTTTGCTTCGCCATGGAATCCTCCTTCATACATGCGTAAGGTAAAGGGTACCTATAATAATGAAACAGACTACGAGCTGCTGGAGGAGTATTACGACGACTATGCTGCACATCTTAATAAATTTATTGCCTTTATGTCCGACAGTGGAGTTCCGTTATATGCGATATCTATTCAGAATGAGCCCGACTGGCATGGGTGGACTACGTGGACATCACAGGCGATGATTCGTTTTTTGCACGACTATGGACAGCAGATTCAGGTGCCAATTATTGCTCCGGAGTCCTATGGCTTCAGCCGCAGCTTTATTGACCCATTGCTCAATGATTCAATAGCTAATGCACGAATAGCTATTCTGGGTACCCATCTTTACGGGGTTCCCAAATCGGGATATTATTATCCGTTGGCATGGCAGAAAAACAAAGAAATTTGGATGACCGAACATTTATTGGGTAGCGATAAGCCCGAAAGTAATAACTGGGCGCTGGCCATGGTGTTAGCCGATGAAATCAATACCTGCATGGATGCCAATATGAGCGCTTACGTATATTGGTATATCCGCCGTTTCTATGGCCTTATCGACGATGCCGGGAATATTACAGATAAAGGATATGTAATGGCACATTTTTCCAAATTCATCCGACCAGGGTACCGGCGGATTTTAGCTAAGACAACCAACATCAGCAAGGTAACAGCAACCGCATACAAAACCGACAGCTCTTTTGTGGTGGTAGTGGTGAATATGAACAATACTCCTGTACAACTGAATTTTAATGTCGCGAATTTACCGGCAGATATTGACTCATTAGCCCGATTTACCAGTTCTTCCACCAAAAAAATGCAGCACGATGGGTTTGTGAAATTTACACAGGGACAGTTTTCTGCTACGGTAGATGCACTCAGTATTACCACTTTTACCACTCATCCACAAAATGCAAGCCGTTATGGCAACCTGTCACCGGTAGCTATTGCCGGAAATGACACTGTGCTTATCGATAGTACGGGACGAGGGATTGATGTTAATATTAGTGCCCTCCAAAGTTATGATCCCGATGGCAGTATCAGTAAATACAATTGGGCTAGAAATGGTTTTCAAATATCCAATCAGCCTGAGATGAACCTAAAACTGGGTATTGGTAATTATACTTTTTTGCTCGCAGTGACAGACAATGACGGTGCTACCAGCTACGACACCCTTTTGATTACCGTAAAAAGCAACAAGACTACCCAGATCTGGATAGATGCCGAATGCACTGTATTGGGGGAAACATGGAATGCTGTTGCCGATGTCAACGCTTCCAATGGTTATTATATTACTGTAAATCCGTTGTTCGAGGCTATTGATAATCCGGATACTGATACGACCCGGTATCTGAAATATCAGTTCAATGTTACCGAAAAAGGCAAGTATAAAATCTGGGGACGTGTTTTAGCTTCTGCTCCTAATAACGATTCGTTCTGGGTAAGGATTGATGAGGGCGACTGGATGCTGTGGGACAGTATTCCCGCCGGAACGAGCTGGGTATGGGACGATATTCACCAGTCAAACCAGAAAGATACTTCATTTACCTTTGACGAAGGCATGCACACCCTTACTATATGTTATCGTGAGAAAGGAACAGCTATAGATAAATGGAATATTACCAATACGGGTAAAAAGCCGGCAGGCAAAGGGGGTACAGCCAACGGATGCAATATCGAAAATAATGTGCTCTCACCGACGCACATGACCTACATGGTTTATCCTAATCCGGCCCAAAACCAGATACAGATATCGGGTCCTAAGGCTATCGAAAAAATTTACCTCTATAGTTCAGACGGATTGTTGCTACATCGCATACATTATCCTCGGAGACAAACTAATGTCAACCTTAGTTTGACATTACCGGATGGATTGTATATGATTCAGATTATCAACGTAAGCGGTAAGTCGGAATTTAAGAAATTGATTATTCAACACTAAGATAAACAAAAACAGCATGCAGGTTTTGTAATTTTACTGTAGGGAGTCTGTTTTAAAATAAATACCTGCATGCTGTTTAGTTAGCATTATTTAATAAATTTTGCTGTAATAAAGTTATTGTCAATCTTCATTCGGGCTATATACATGCCTTCTTTTAAACCAACGGCATCGCCATTGCGGAATTTCAGGTTTTGATATACCAAAGCCCCCATGGTATTGTAAATGCTAATTTGGATGGTAGTGTTAGCAGACAACTGGGGAATGTAAAGGTGGTTATCTTTTGCAACAATTGTATAGGAATGGGGTTGTCGTGTCGCTGTCGTAACACCAACAATGGCCGATCTTTTAGCTCCCTGCTGATACAGCCACAATACATTATCCTCGGATAGAGCAGTGCCCCAGATAGCATAAAGTTCAATTAATCCTTTCCATGTAGGGTCGGCATAAACGCTACGGCCAATAAAGGCACTTTCGTTCGAAACTTTTGACAGCACATGATTGGCATCGAGGGTGTCGATGGCCGGACTGGAGTTGTCGCCATATTTCAACAGAGAACCGTCGACATACAGTCTCATAATATTGTTGGTGTCGATACTAACCACGTAGTGATGCCATGCAGAATCGCCAATGTTGGCACTAAAACTCAGCCCATCCTCATTGGACCAAGGGGCATCTTCTCCTACCGACAATCGGGCAGCTACGCCGGTGCCCCAGCGTCCAGGGGTGAAAAATAGATAGTTTCGTCCAACACTGCCTGCCTGTCCAAAACTCCACAGCATATTGGGATTGGGCGAGTTTAGACTGGTGTAGGGCAAACACCATATCTCTATCGACACGGCCTTGTAATTTTTTAGGTTAATTACATCGGCTGGCAGACTTAAATAACCCTGATTTTTCGCAGTGTCGGTCAAATCGAGTACACCATTATGAATGGTTGCCACTTCGTCGGGTTCCCCATGTGCTTCTCCAATTTGATCCATGGGGGTGTCATCCTCAAAATTCCACAGATGCCGCTGATCACTGGCAGCAGGCTTTACCTGGCTGAATAATGCTACAACACTCAGGCATAGCATTACAGTGAAAGTAGTAATGATTTTTTTCATAGCGTTATGTTTTTTTTGTTCATGACACAAATGTATTGCCCGCATACTCCCTGTTTATATAAATATTCTTTCAATTACTGTAACTATTATTTCATATTTAAATTACTGACTTCCTTTTGGTTATACCGCTATGTTCTGTAGGCTCCGTTTACTACATATAGTTTATGGTTTAATGGATTAAAACAGCAGTATGCTAACCGTTAAAAGTTCTATTATGTCCTATTTTGGGGTAGAACGTACTTTGCCTTTATAATCAATGTCTGTCAGTCATTCGGTTTTCAGGTCTCCCAATGATTCTTTGTTTTTAAAATATTATTAATCAGTATGTTATAAAAATATTATCACAATGAAAGAAAATTGATATTCAATGAAAAAAAAGTTACAGGGCTTTGCTTGAGAATCGGATTACTTAGCAGGAAAATTTTCAAGTCACTTGCCGAAAAAAAATAATTTGCTCACGGTTTGGTATTTACAACAATCGAAGAGAGTTTGTTCGAAAGGGTGGGGAAGGAAATAAAAAAATGAGCAGATGAAGTAAAACAAAAAGGTAAGCGTTGAAAGGCTTAAGAACTATAAATAACCAATTATAAATCATTAACTTAAAATTAATATTCGAATGAAAAACAACAACTACTACACTACACGTGCAAGGACACGACTGCTGCAGATTGCGGTCTGGTTGTTTTTGTTTTTGCCGGCTGCAATGTACGCACAAAAGAGCAAGACGGTGAGTGGAACCGTGAAGGATGCGACAGGAGCTCCTATTGTCGGTGCTACTGTTGTGATTAAAGGTACTACTATTGGCACGCTAACCAATCAGGAAGGTAAATTTTCGATAAGCGTTCCTGAGGGTAAGGGTAGCGTGCTGGTTATTTCTTTTCTGGGCATGGAGCGTCAGGAGTTCGATGTAAGCGAGGTAAGTACAATTGAAGCGGTATTAAAAGAGACCGAAGTAAAGCTGGAAGATGTTATTGTAGTGGGTTATGGTAGCCAGAAAAAAGAGAGTGTGGTAGGTGCCATAGCACAGACTAAGGGAGATGTACTGGTGCGAACGGGTGGGGTTACCAATGTGGCCTCAACCTTGACGGGTAACCTGCCCGGCGTGGTTACCATGCAAGGTACCGGAAAACCTGGTCAGGAGGATCCGGTAATTTTGATCCGTGGGCAGGGAACATGGAACAATTCCAAACCCCTTGTACTGGTCGATGGTATAGAACGTTCGCTCGATGGGCTCGATATCAACTCTATCCAGAGTATTTCGGTGCTGAAGGATGCCTCTGCAACCGCAGTATTCGGCGTTAAAGGGGCCAATGGTGTTATTCTGGTGACTACCAAGAGAGGGGCAGAGGGTAAAGCCAATATTTCGGTTAGTTCCAATGTAACCATGAAGGTGCCCTCAAAACTGCCTCATAAATACGATGCTTATGATGCACTTCGCTACCGCAACGTAGCTATTGAACGGGAACTGGGCTTAAGCCCATCCTCTTGGGATTATATTACGCCTATTCCCGAACTTAACAAGTACCGCAATCCCGCCAGTCAGGAAGAAGCCGAACGTTACCCCAATGTCGACTGGCAGAAAGAATCATTCAAGGATTATGCTTTTTCGTATAATAATAATATCAGTATATCGGGGGGAACCCCTTTTGTTAAATACTACAGCGCACTTGATATTATCAATGAAGGCGACGTGCTCAAAGTCAGGGAAAATAACAAAGGATATACGCCGGGTTACGGATATAACCGCTTGAATATACGAAGTAACTTGGATTTTAATCTGACAAGAACTACTATTCTTTCGACTAACCTGGCCGGTATTTATGCTAATCAGAAAGAAACATGGAGCGACTTTGAATACACTATATGGCAAAATGCCTATACTACTGCTCCCGATGTATTCCCCGTACAGTACAGCGATGGGTATTGGGGCTATTGGTTGCAGGATGTACAGGCATTGAACTCGCTTCGGATTGTGTCCAATACGGGTATCCGTAATCGTAAAACTACGAGTCTGAACACCGACTTTACCCTTACACAGGATCTGAGCATGTTGCTAAAAGGTCTCAATGCAAAGGGTACTTTTGCCATGGACAATCAGTTTGTTTCTGTTGGGGGTATTTACGATGATGGAAGCGCCTATCAGAAATGGATTTCGCCCGATGGTCAGGTGTTTTACAAAAATACCACGGGGGCTATTAAGTACGATTATGTGTTGCCCCAATGGTCGGTTCGCAGCGACCAGATGGATAATACCCGCACATTGCGTAAAATGTTTTATCAGTTTCAGCTCAACTATGCTCGTAAGTTCGATCGTCACGATGTTACGGCCATGGGACTTTTTAGCCGCGATAAGCTGGCTACGGGTAGTGAATTTCCGCACTATCGCGAAGATTGGGTATTCAGGGTTACCTACAATTACGATGCAAGATATTTCCTTGAAATCAATGGAGCCTACAACGGTTCCGAAAAGTTTGGTCCGAAATACCGGTTCGATTTCTTCCCTTCGGCAGCTATTGGCTGGTCGATAGCCGATGAGCGAATTGTAAAGGATAACCTCAGTTGGATTAATCGTTTGAAAGTTCGTGCCTCATACGGATACATTGGTAACGACGATATTTCCAACGTAGGTCGATGGTTATATCTCTCGCAATGGGCTGCAGGGGGTTCTTCTTCGCTTGGTCTGACCAACGGAACAATGAGTCCCTACACCTGGTACAAGGAAGCCGTTATAGGTAACCCCGAATTGCATTGGGAAAAAGTAAGAAAAACCAATATAGGTGTTGATTATGGCTTTTTTAATTCGCTCGTCGAGGGTTCGATCGATTTTTTCAATGATTATCGTACCGATATATTAGTTGCGGGTGCCGACCGTGCTATTCCCTCGTATTTTGGAGGAACCGCTCCTGTGGCAAATCTTGGTAAAGTAAAGGTCAACGGATTTGAATGGGAAATTAAAATCAGCAAAACATTTGCAGGCGGATTTCGGCCTTATATCAGCTTTAACATGAGTCATGCCGTTGATAAAATCCTCGAACGTAATGACCCAGAATTGCTCGACGATTATCAGAAACAGGCAGGACATTCTATTGGTCAGTTCCGTTCCCATGTCATTACCGATTACTATAATACATGGAATGAAGTATATGGTAGTACACCAGTGAAAACCAATGACCATCAGAAGTTACCGGGCAATTACAATATCATTGACTTTAATGCCGATGGGGTTATCGACGATTACGACGTGGTACCCAATGGATATCCCGAACGTCCGCAAAATACCTACAATACTACCATCGGGTTCGATTACAAGGGATTCAGCTTTATGGTTCAGTTTTATGGGGTGAACAATGTTACCCGCTATATGTCTTACGCCAATTTTGCAGTTAAAACCGATATCCTATACGACCAAGGAGAGTTCTGGTCAAAGGAGAATCCCAATGCTCACTCGTTTATGCCCCGATGGGCTTCGGTTTGGGATTACTATGGTAATTTCTACGCTTACGACGGTTCATACCTGCGACTGAAAAACGCAGAAATTGCCTATACCATTGAATCAAAGGGCATCCAGAGATATGGTCTGAAATCGATGAAGATATTCCTCAACGGGAACAATCTCTTCTTATGGACCAAGATGCCTGATGACCGCGAATCGAACCTCGGACAATGGGGGGCTATGGGTACCTATCCTACCGTTCGTCGTATCAATTTGGGCTTAAAACTAACCCTTTAAAAAAATCATACTATGAAGACAATAAGGATCAAAAAAATATTCCGCTTTAGTACATTATTTATTCTATTGGCAGTTTTGCCTGCCTGTGAGGAATATCTCGACAAGGCACCTGAGGCCGAGATCTCGGAAAAGGAGGTATTTGGAACATTCCGGAGCTTTCAGGGTTTTGTTGAAGAACTGTATCACTGCATTCCCGATTACACCAAGGGAACATGGGTTGATGACTGGAATATTGCCGATGAGTTGCTGGCAACCACCGGGGCCAACTGGCGTCTTACAGTGGCATTCGATAATGGTGATTATTGGGCATGGCAGCATGGAAACGGATGGTCACAAAGTTACATTGGTAATCCCGCCGATGGTGCCAATACCGACAATAATGCCCATACAAAAAATTTATGGGACCTGTCCTGGTACGGCATCCGAAAGTGCAACATCGGATTGCAGAATATCGATAAGCTGGTAGCAGCTACCGAAGAAGAAAAAAATACCATCAAGGGTCAGTTGTTGTTTTTCCGGGCTTTTTTCCATTTTCAAATTATGAGTTTCTGGGGGGGGATTCCTTATATTGACAAGGATTTGGCTTCAGAAAAAATGAACCTTCCCCGGCTAAGTTACCGTGAAGTTGCTCTACGTGCAGCTCAGGACTTTGAGGAAGCTGCGCGGCTGCTACCAGTCGATTGGGACAAATCGCCCGTTGGTCAGCGTACGCTTGGCAACAACTCTCAGCGAATCACAAAGTCGGTGGCATTGGCTTACTTGGGCAAAAATTACCTGTATGCGGCAAGTCCCCTGATGAATTATACTTCAACCGGCAATGCCGGTTACGATGCCGAATTGTGCAAGAAGGCCGCCGAAGCTTTTTATCAATGCCTTTACCTGTCTTATACTGGGCAAGCACCCTATAAACTTATTGAGTGGGAACGATACGAAGAGAATTTCTATACGCTTAATGACAAACTTCCCGGTATTCCCGAACATCTTCTGGCTGCCCCTAATTATGGCGCTGCCCCCGACTGGTATTCAAATTTCTCGCTTTTCTTTCCTCCTGTATTGGGCGGGGATGGTAATATGATTTCTCCTGCACATAACTACGTCAAAAATTTTGGAATGGCCAACGGTTTGCCCATCGACGATCCTGAATCGGGGTACGACGAAAGCGATCCATGGTCGAACCGCGATCCGCGTTTTTACAAGTTTATTGTCTACGATGGGGTACAGGTAGTTAAAGGGGGAACCAGTGCCAACGACAATGTACGCTATGCCAATCTGTACAACGGAGGCAATTATCGCGATGATGGCACAGGCAGTCGGAGCGGTTATTTGCTACGCAAGTTTATGAACCTTACTAACAATAACATCGATGCAGAGGGACGTAATATCATCGTTTTGCCTGCATATCTGCGTCTGGCCGATGTGTACTATATGTATGCCGAAGCAGTACTGCATGGTTATGGTACACCCCAGAGCTCCTATCCCGGTAATCCTGATTATGTACTTACTGCTGCCGATGCAGTAAATGTTGTACGCGCTCGTGCCGGCGTTCCTAACGTGAACGAAAAATACCTTACTTCGAAAGATGCCTTTATGCAGGAGCTTATACGCGAAAGAGCCGTAGAACTATGTTACGAGGCTAACATACGGTTTATGGACCTTCGACGCTGGATGATTGCCGAAGATATGAAATACCGTATTAAAACAGCCATCGATTTTGACCGTTCCGGTACTCCACCCAATACCAAGCCTATCAACATGCGTGAACGAACCGTTATGGTCAGGGTATTTGAGAAAAAACATTACTGGTTGCCGTTCCCAACCAAAGATGTTAATCTTTATCCCGAATTTCCGCAAAATCCTGGCTGGTAATATTTTATTAACCATAAAAATTAATGAATATGAAACATCATATGTTTAAATATAAAATCCCCTATCTGGTTTTATATCTGCTCACTTTTATCGTGTTGCGGGCCAACGGGCAGAATTTAACTATCGACTCGCGGGTAACCTCTTCGAAAGGAACCCCGATTGCCAATGCGATCATCACCAATGAAAACGGGAAAATATTGTCTGTTACCGACACGACAGGAAAATTTGTTCTTGTCGGCATACCCGACAGTATTATGCTCTATGTATCAGCCGATGGTTTTATGGCAGCTATGATCCGTCCCAAAGCCATACAGGGAGATATTGTCCTCGAGGACGATCTTAGCAGTCAAAAAGCCAATGTGGCCTATCGCAATATGCTGAAAAAAAACATTGGAACCGATGTTTCCGTTCTTGACCCCAAGAGCTTCAACGATGTTGACAATAATTTTAACGTCATTGATGCTTTAAACGGTCGATCCGCCGGGCTATTATGGTACAACAATATCTGGGGCATGCAGAATGCTCAGGTGTTTATCGATGGTGTTCCTCGCGATTTTAGTGATATTACGGTCGATGATATTGACCATATTACTATTCTGAAAGGTGCCCACGCTGTGGCTTTATACGGTAGTCTGGGAGCAAAAGGGGTAATACTTATTACCACCAAACGTGGTGAACAGTATAAGCGAAAAATTGATGTACGGGTAAATAACAAGGTGGGGCTGCCACGCATGTATCCCTCTTTTCTCAATTCAGCCGATTATATGACATTGTATAACGAGGCCCGTGTCAATGATGGATTACCTCGTCTTTACTCTGATTCGTTGATTGCAAAATATCGTTCGGGCAATCGGTATCAATATCCCGATGTTGATTATTATTCCAGTGATTATTTACGATCCATGGCCAATCGTACCGAGGCCAGCGCAAGGTTTAGCGGTGGTAACCAACATGCACAGTTCTTTGCCAGCATTGGGTACGACCGTAGCAATACCCTGCTGAAAGTCGGCGAAGGTAAAAATGAAAATGACCAGGCTTTCAGGGCCCGGGGTAATGTCGACCTCAAACTTAATGACTACATTTCCAGTACGATCGATGTTTCTACCATTTTCTATAATAGCCGTTCGGCCCAGACCAACTACTGGCAACGAGCTGCTACTATCTTGCCATTTAAATATTCGCCCCTGATTCCCTTGGATCTGATCCGCAGTGATTCCGTTCTTGAGGTGGCTAATACCAGCCGAAATATCATCGACGGAAAGTATCTTCTCGGCGGTTCGCAGGAATACCTTACTACTCCTTTTGCCGACCTTTATGCAGGGGGATATAGCAACAATATTCAGCGAGTTTTGCAAGTTACCAATAAATTGCATTTCGACCTGAGCCCCGTCACCGAAGGTTTAAGCTTTACTACAAACATTCATGCCGATTACCACAATACCTATAACCAGTCGATCAATAATAGCTATGCCGTGTTTAGCCCGGTATGGCGAAACGATAGTCTGGTTAATCTTATCAAATACGGCAACGATTACCGACCAGGGGTTGAAAATATCAATAATTCGTGGCAGACCAGAAATATTGGCGCTTCGGTTCAGCTGAACTATGACAGGGATATTGATGCTAACAACAGTATTGCTCTTATGGCTGTTGCTTCTGCAATCCAGATACAATCGACCGGAACCTATCAACCCAATAAATATGCTCATCTGGGTATACAGGGAAGTTACTGGTATAAACAAAAGTACGGAGTAGATCTCACAGGGGTGTGGGTCAATTCTACCAAGCTACCCAAAAGCAACAAAGTCGGGTTCTCTCCCTCTGTTAGCTTTACTTGGCAGCTAAGTGAAGAGGATTTTATTAAAAATATGGCCTTTGTCGATTACCTGAAAGCCTATACTTCACTGAACATGCTCAAAACCGATGTGGATATTTCCGATTACTTTCTGTACGAAAATTATTATGCCTCACAGGGCTATTTTTCATGGAACGATAACCTTAACAATACTAACAATGCACCCACGGTTTCCTTGCGCGGAGCTAATCCTAACCTTACCTTCCCCTCACGCAAAGAGTTTACTTTGGGCATCGAAGGAAAAATCTTTAAAAATATTGCATTCAGTACCAATTATTTCCTAATCCGAAACGATGGCCTTATCACCAAGCGCCTGAGTCAATATCCGGGTTTTCTTTCCGACTTTGTGCCTTATGACAACTTTAACGCCTTTCAATATACGGGGGTTGATTTCTCAGTTACCTACTACAAATCTGTAAATGAGAACACTAAATTTTCAATTGGATTGAACGGAACCTATGTCACCTCAAAGGTTATTAAATATGACGAATTGAATGCTTACGATTACCTTAATCGCACAGGTAGACCCGTCGACGCTATATTTGGACTGGAAAGTGCAGGATTCTTTACCAGCGAAGAGGATATCCGTAACAGTCCTTTCCAGCTCTTTGGTGAAGTTAAACCGGGGGACATTAAGTATGTTGATCAGAATGGCGACAATATCATCGACCAGAACGACGTAGTGATGATTGGACGTTGGATTTCACCCTTCGTTTTTGGAACACATTTGACTTTTACCTACAAAAGTATAACGCTATTTGTTATGGCTACCGGTTCATTAGGCGGCTATGGGGTTAAATCTAACGATTACTATTGGGTAGATGGTGATGATAAATATTCGGATGTTGTACTCAACCGCTGGACTGAGCAAACGAAAAGCACGGCTACTTATCCACGTCTGAGTTCGCTTCGTAATGAAAATAACTTTAGAACCTCAGATTTCTGGCTTTACAAAACGGATAGGATAGACCTGAGCCGTGCCCAGATTACTTACGATTTTGATAAACGCAAATTCCGTCAGGGATATTTGAAAGGTTTGCAGATCTATGTCAGCGGGTCCAACCTGCTTACCTTGTCTAAAAACAAGGATATTCTCAACCTCAATGTTTATTCCGCTCCGCAAATGAGCTATTACACCCTGGGAATTAAGGCTAATTTTTAAACATTAAAAAAATAGCAAGGATATGAAACAAATACATGCATATACAAACGGCAGAGGTTTCAGTGGCTTAAGCTGCTTTTTTCCGGGAAAAATCAACCTCTTTGTATGGAGCCGGTTACGAAGGTTAGCAATCACCCGGATGAATATGCTGCTGATTCTCCTTATAACGTTTATCTTTACAGGATGTGAAGATATTCTTGATCCTGACCTTGAAAATCATCGCAGCTTTGACGATGTGTATACCGATGCTTATTTTGCCGAAGGGTTGCTGATGAATGCCTACACCCGCTTGCCATTTTACAGTCCCTATTACGACGTTGCAACGGACAATGCCGTGATTAACGACAAGTTTAGTGCCTATCGCAATATGGCTACAGGACAGTGGTCGGCAATTTATAATCCAGTTTCGCAATGGTCCAATGCCTATACAGCCATCAACTACTTGAATCTGGCACTCGAACATATTGACTCGATCCGTTGGTCGAAAAACGATACCCTCAGGTATCTTTTTGCTCAGCGTCACAAGGGCGAGGCTTATGCATTGCGGGCTTTATTCATGTATTACCTTTTACAGGCTCATGCAGGATATGTGGGGACTCAACTCATGGGTGTTCCTATTCTTACAAAATTTGTCGACGCTAAAAGCTACAACAAACTCCCGCGAAGTACGTTTGAAGAGTGTATCAATCAGATATACAGCGATCTTGATGAGGCTGAAAAGTATTTGCCTCTGGACAACCGTACCCTTACCGATGTTTCGGCTATCCCCTCTCAGTATGCATATGCCGGACTTGAAAAGTATAATACTGTTTTTGGCGATATCAACCGGCAGCGGATGTCGGGCAGGATCGTTAAGGCTATTCGTGCCAAAACAGCCTTGTTAAAGGCAAGTCCGGCCTTTGAAGGTACGCAGGCCGACTGGGAAAAGGCGGCCCGATTTGCCGCCGAACTGATACAACTCCTTGGTGGAGTCGAAAAACTCGATCCTAAAGGCAGTCTTTATTTCCAGGCAAGTAACATTAATGCCATCAACCTTACCATACGTAAGGATCAGGCCGAGATGCTCTGGCGGGGCAGTCTGTTTAACTCTTACGATATTGAACTGACCAATTTTCCACCCTCTTTGTACGGCAACGGACGTATTAATCCTTCGCAAAACCTCGTCGATGCATTCCCCATGGCTAATGGTTATCCTATCGATCATCCCGCCAGTGGCTACGATGCCAATAATCCTTACGCCAACCGCGATCCGCGTTTGAATGCCTTTATCGTAGTCAATGGCAGTACGTTGGCCGGGAAAACCATTTATACCGCAGCCGACGCATCTTCCGATGACGCCATTGACAAAATCAGAACATCAACCCGAACAGGTTATTATCTGAAAAAACTGCTGCGCGAAGATGTCAATCTCGACCCCACCTCCCGTCAGGGTAAGCTGCACTATAACGCCTACATCCGTTATACCGAAATATTCCTGATGTTTGCCGAAGCAGCTAACGAAGCATGGGGACCCGACGGTGATGGCGGATATGGATTTTCGGCCCGGACAGTAGTTGGTGAAATCCGTAAACGCGCCGGAATTGCCCAACCCGACGAATACCTTGCTTCAATCTCCTCAAAGGAGGATATGCGCGCACTCATCCGCAACGAGCGCCGTATCGAACTGAGTTTCGAAGGACACCGTTTCTGGGATATTCGCCGTTGGAAAGAAAATCTTTCTACACCGGTTAAAGGAATTAGAATAAAAAGCAATGGCTACACCATCGAAACCATTGAAAACAGGGTGTTCCAAGATTATATGTACTACGGCCCAATCCCGTATGACGAAGTTATCAAAAACAACTTGCAGCAGAATAACGGTTGGTGAAACTAATGTGGATAGTAAAAAATTAAAAAACAATGATTATGAAAAGAATATCGTTCATCACAATAATGTTGGCACTTGTTTTCCTTGTGGCCTGTGAAAACGAAAAATGGGAGTTTCCCGATTACAAATATACCGCCGTTTACTTCTCCTATCAGACGCCGGTTAAAACAATCGAACTGGGCGACGATAAGATGTATGATAATTCAAAGGACAATGAACATGTCTTACAAATTTTTGCCACTATGGGAGGAGTATACGAAAATAAACAGGATAGAATCATTGAGGTTGAGGTTGATAACAGTCTGTGCGACAGCTTGCATTTCGATAGCGATGCTGGACCTCGTGTGTTGCCCTTACCGGCCAGCTATTACGTGTTGCCTTCAAAAATGCAGATTGTTATCCCCAAAGGCAAACTCATGGGTGCTATTGAATTTAAGCTTACCGATGCTTTCTTTCAGGATTCGTTGTCTTTGAAAAACACCTACGTATTGCCCCTGGTTATGAAATCAGTGACCGGGGCCGACTCTATTCTCAGGGGTAAATCCGAAAAAACCAACCCCGACCGCAGAATAGCCGGCGATTGGATTACTGTTCCCAAGGACTATGTGATTTATGCCGTTAAATACATCAACCCATGGCATGCTTATTACCTCAGAAGGGGGGTTACCGTGGTGAAGGGTAAAAATGGTAATTCAAATCTCGATACTACTATCGTTTACCATGCCAAGTACGTTGAAAAAGACGAGGTATGTCAGGCTGTTTCTATCGCCTATACTGCTGTTGCCCTAAGTTTAAAAACAAAAGCTGCCGACGGGAAAACGGATTTGCCTTTTACAATTGTCCTCAATTTTAACGATAAAAATGAATGCACAATTACCCAACCTGCCGGATCGTCTTATACTGTCTCAGGAAATGGTTCATTTGTAAAAGATGGCGATGAATGGGGCGGAATGAAAAGAAACGTTTTGCATCTGAAGTACGACATCGATTTTACGAATGCTACTTATTCTTTTACCGATACACTTGTTGTACGGGATCGCGGCGTGAAGTTCGAAACGTTTACGGCAGTGGTTAAAAAATAGCGGTATGTTTATGACTAATCCATGGTAGTTTTGTTCTCATACGTGTTGCAATTTTCATAGTTAAGAGGGTTCATCCGGGTCATTACCTGTGGTGAACCCTCTTTTGTAAACTATCAGAACTCTTCCTGAAAGGTCATTAGTAAAACTCGTTTACATTTTGGGTAAGAATTCAAAAAATGCACGATGCTTACGAAAAATTGCATAAAACATACTTGCTATGAATCGTCGCATACTGGTAATTTTAAGAAGTTAAATTTTTAATATTTTAAGCTATGAGCAAATTACAAAAAGGGTCAAATAATTTGATATTATGTGGAAAGATTTTAGCTGTTGTTCTGCTTGCTTCTGGTCTGGTTACCCAAAGCATATCCGCTCAGTCCTCCGGTAAATCGCTGAAAGCCTCAAATGCCCCCATTATTACCAAGGTCGTCTATCAGGGCGACGATAAGGTATATAAGGATAATCCGTTAAAAGACAACGAATTTTATAATCCCATTCTGCAGGGTTGTTACCCCGATCCCAGTATCTGTAAGCGTGGGGATGATTATTTTATGGTTACTTCGTCCTTTGCTTTCAATCCCGGGGTGCCTATTTTTCACTCCAAAGATCTGGTCAATTGGAAGCAGATAGGACATGTACTCGAACGTCCCTCACAGTTGAAGGTCGAATATACCGGCATGGCTGCTGGCGTGTATGCACCTACCATCCGTTATAATCCCCATAATGAAACCTTTTACATGATTACCACCCAATTTGCCGGCGATTTTGGTAACATTGTAGTTAAAACCAGAGATCCGTTTAAGGGTTGGAGTGATCCCATTAAATTAAAGTTCGAGGGTATTGATCCTTCCTTATTCTTCGATGACGATGGTAAGGCCTATGTTGTCCATAACGATGCTCCATCTCACGCATTGTACGAAGGTCACAGGGTGATCAAAATCTGGGAGTACGATGTACAAAACGATCAGGTGATACCCGGTACCGACAAGGTAATAGTCGATGGCGGGGTAGACATTACCAAAAAACCAATCTGGATTGAGGCCCCCCACATTTACAAGCGCAATGGCAAATATTATCTGATGTGTGCCGAGGGCGGTACTGGCGGTTGGCATAGCGAGGTGATTTTTAAAGCCGATAATCCTATGGGGCCATATGTCCCTGCCGAAAATAACCCCATACTTTCGCAGCGCTATCTTTTCCCCCACCGTGCCAATAAGGTTGACTGGGCCGGACATGCCGACCTGGTCGATGGTCCCGATGGACGTCTATATGGAGTATTTCTGGCTATCCGCCCCAACGAAAAGGATAGGGTCAATACCGGTCGCGAAACCTTTATACTTCCGGTCGACTGGTCGGGCGAATTTCCCGTTTTCATCAACGGACTTATCCCTATGGAACCCAAGTTAAAATTGCCTAAAGGAGTAGTTAACATGACCGGAAAAGATGGCTATCTGCCCAATGGTAATTTTACCATTGTCGAAGACTTTACGGCACCGTTACTCGACTACCGTTGGATAGGCGTAAGAGGCCCCAGAGAAAATTTTGTAACTAAGCTCAAAAACGGTATACAAATTAAACCTTTCGCTGCAAACATCAAGGAAGTCAAGCCGACTGCTACTCTGTTCCTCAGACAGATGCATAACAGCTTTTCGTTTACCGTTACCATGCAGTATCTCCCGCAATCCGGCAACGATCTGGCAGGCCTTGTATGCTATCAAAACGAACGGTTCCATTATGTTTTTGGCATTACAAAAAAGGACAAGGCCTACTACATTGTGTTGCAACGTACCGAGAAAGGCCAGTCAACTATTATTGCCAGCAAAGCTATTGAATTAAAGAGTCCTGTACAATTGCAGGTAAAAGCTAATGGAGATGATTACCAATTTGCTTACTCGGTCAATGGTTCTGACTTTGAAAATATTGGCGGTACCGTCTCGGGCGATATCCTATCGACAAATGTCGCCGGTGGGTTTACAGGGGCATTGATTGGTATTCATGCTACTACGGCAAATGATATACAACCATAAAAAGTCTTTAAAATAAACCCAAATCCGTCAATAGGAATAAAATCTCTAATGACGGATCTGGGATTTATATATTCAATGAAATGGATGTTGAAAAAAATTATTGAGGTAAAATAAATGAAGAGATTTTATTTCCTTTTTCTTTTCATAGGGATATGGGGAGAAATTTATGGAAGCAATATTTGCAAAACCGCCTATGTTTCTACCACTAAAGGCAGAGATTATTTTCTTATAAGTTCTCCAACCGAGAACGCTTCCCTATTGATTAATTCCGCTGATTTTCCGGGTGTCATCAGAGCTTTCAGGGATTTGCAGGAAGATATTATGAAAGTAACAGGACGGAGGCCTGAAATTTACTATGATAAAGTATTTACGGCAAAGAATGTGATTATTGCTGGAACCCTTGGCAAAAGTGAATTAATTGACAAGCTGGTTGCCAGAAAAATGATTGACCCTGAAGAACTAACTGGCAAATGGGAAAAATTTATCATTAAAACAGTAAAAAAGCCTTTTCCTGGCATCGATAATGCATTGATTATTGTTGGTAGTGATAAACGTGGTACTATATTTGGAATTTACGATCTTTCGGAACAAATTGGTGTTTCGCCTTGGTACTATTGGGCCGATGTGCCTGTTAAGAAAAAAGAAAGCATATACATAAAACCAGGTACTTATACCGATGGCCAACCGGCTGTAAAATACCGCGGCATTTTTATTAACGACGAATCGCCTGCATTCAGAAACTGGGCAAAGGAAAAATTTGGTGGTATTAACCACAAATGTTATGAAACTATTTTTGAGCTTCTTTTGCGACTCAAAGCCAATTATTTATGGCCGGCCATGTGGCTTCCAACCATGTTTAATGTGGATGATTCATTGAACCCGCAAAAGGCTGATGAGTACGGCATTGTAATGGGCACAAGTCATCACGAACCTATGATGCGTGCGCACAATGAGTGGAATATTTTTAATGGCGGGGCATGGAATTACAAAACCAATAAGGAAAAACTGCAAGAATTCTGGCGTGGCGGCATTGAACGCATGGGAACTTATGAAAGTATTGTAACCATTGGTATGCGTGGCGATGGCGATGAACCAATGACTGAAGAAACAGCCGTTGACTTTTTAAAGACCATCATACGCGAACAGCGCAAAATCATTGCAGAGGTGACAGGAAAACCAGCCTATGAAACACCGCAGGTTTGGGCAATTTATAAAGAAGTGCAGGACTATTATGACAAGGGCATGAGAGTGGACGATGACATCACCATTTTATTTGCCGACGACAACTGGGGAAACATTCGGTATCTTCCAAAGAAAGAAGATTTTAGTCATCCAGGAGGCTATGGAATGTATTACCATTTCGATTATGTGGGAGCACCTGTATCGTACCGTTGGCTGAATGTAACTCAAATAGAACGTGTCTGGGAACAAATGAAACTCACTTACGAACATGGAGTAAATAAAATATGGATAGTTAATGTGGGTGATATCAAACCAATGGAATTTCCTATAAACTTTTTTTTCGATTATGCATGGAATCCCAATGCTATACAAGCCAAGGATTTGCCAACCTACTATAAAAACTGGGTAAAACGGCAATTTGGAGATTTTTATACAGAAGAAATTGCCGAACTTTTAGCACTTTACACGAAGTACAATGCAAGAAGAACTCCTGAAATGTTAACCCCAGAAACTTATAGTATAGAGAATTACCGTGAGGCCGATAGAGTTGTTGAGGAATATCAATACCTACTTAGAAAGAGTACTAAAATATATGAACAACTACCCGAAAACTATAAATCGGCGTTTTATCAACTCGTGCATTCACCTATCGATATGAGCTGTAACCTACTCGAGATGTATGTATCTGCTGGAAAAAACAAACTTTATGCTCGGCAAGGCAGGGCTTCGGCAAATATTTATGCCGAAAAAGTGAAAGACTTGTTTTTGAAGGATGCAGAGCTGACCCGTAAGTTCCATGAAGAATTGGAGGATGGAAAATGGAACCATATGATGTCGCAAACTCATATAGGCTATACTAATTGGAACCACCCACGTGTTAATGTAATGCCACCTGTTTCATATATCCATCCCAAGAATTCACCTCAGTTGGGTTTTTCAATCGAATATGGTACACCACCAGCGTGGAGCGGACATAGTGTTGAAGGCGATCCACTCTTCAGTCAGAGCTTTGCTCATTATTTTGACCCGATTAATCAGCAAAGTTATTATATCGATATTTTTAATATGGGGAAAGGAATCTTGAACTACTCGATTGAAACGAAGAACGATTGGATAAAACTGTCGAAAAATCAAGGAAGTATTCAGTACGATGAACGAGTATTTGTCAGTATTGATTGGGACAGGGCACCAAAAGTGGATACTATAGGAGAGATAATAATAACGGGAGAGGGGAAAAACTATTCCGTAAAAGTGCCTATTCGTCGTAATCTGCCGAAAGCAAGTGGTTTTGTTGAGAATAATGGGGTGGTATCGATCGAAGCAGCAAATTTTACCAAAAAAATTGATTCAAAAAGTTGTTATGTGACAATTGTACCTAACCTTGGCCGAACACATTCGTCAATAATTGCTGAGCCGGTAAATGCCCCAAGTCAGATACTAGGTAAGGGGGCGCCAATGATAGAATATGAATATACAGTGTTTAGTGCTGGCGAAATAACTGTAGAGACATACATTTCACCAACCCAGGATTTCAAAAAAAAGGGAGGTTTAAAATATGCCATTTCAATTAATGATGAGGAACCTCAGATTATTAACACAAACGAAGGTGAAATAATACCCGACTATAAGTATGCCGAATGGTGGATGAAATCTGTTGCTGATCACATCAAAATCAAAAAGTCAAAACATAAAGTTGAACAGCCAGGTAAGCAAACACTTCGGATATGGATAATCGATACCGGGATAGTCTTCCAGAAATTTGTAATCAATGCTGGTGGAAAACGTGAATCTTATTTGGGACCACCTGAAAGCAAGTATATTAAACCATGAAAAAATTACGATAACAACGTAAATAAAGGAAAAAAATTATCAAACAAATTAGGACATAATATTCATGAAAAAATTCATTATAGCTTCGATAGTGCTCTTTTCATCATTGTTTGCTCAAACGGCAAAAATCAAGATTGATATTGATAGAAAGATTGGTGAAATCGATACGAAAATATATGGTGTATTTATGGAACCCATACATTTCAGCGGAAGAAGATTAGGCCTGCCAGATACTTCCAGCTTTAACACCCTCTATGGAAATTTATATGAACCATCCTCACCTTTTGCTGACGAGAATGGATTTCGAAAAGATTATATCGAAGCGATGCAGGAATTAAAAATTACCAACATGCGCTGGCCTGGCGGTAATTTTGTAATGGGTTATAACTGGCAGGATGGTATTGGCCCAAAAGAAAAACGTCCTGCACGGATAAATCTTGCATGGGGAGGTGTCGATAATAATCACGTGGGTACTGATGAATGGATCGCTCTGAACAAATCAATTGGCAGTGAAAACATTATATGTGTAAATCTTGGTCTGGCTACCATTCAAGATGCCTGTTATTGGGTTGAATATTGTAATTACCAAAAGGGAACCTATTGTTCTGATTTGCGGGCTAATAACGGACATCCCGAACCTTACAATGTAAAAATATGGGATCTGGGCAATGAAGTAGATGGGGCACCATGGGAACTTGGACATAAAGATGCCGATGAATATGTAAAAATTGCCCGTGAAGCTGCAAAGGCTATGAAATCGATGGATAAAATATAAAACTTGTAGCTTTAGGTTCTTCTTATACGAAGAAATATTACAATAGGTGGAGATGTTACGATTAGGTTGATTATAATATATATAAAACAAAAAATTACAATGAAAACAAATATACATTCGTACCTTCAAGGAAGCAGAGTTGTTGCAATTTTTGTGTTCGTAATTTGGTCTGTTGTTTCGTATGCACAATCTCCGGAAATCTGATATGCTAATGCTCAGAAACGCATTGATACTTTGCGGAAGGGGAATTTTGGGGTTAAAATTTATAACAAAGAAGGGCAACCTGTAACAGGCAAAATTTCAGTAAGGATGGCCAAACATGAATTTCCTTTTGGAATTGCTTTCGATTTTTATGAGGGAGATATAAAAACAATTATTCCTACCGAAGAACAGTGGATGAAGGCTGCTATGTTTAAATATTTTAATTATGGTGTTTCAGGAAATTCATTTAAGTGGAGCGGAATTCAACCTCAACATACGGCTCCAAATTATACAGCTTTCAATAATGCGGTAAACTGGACACGAAAAGTAGGATGGGAATTGAGGGCACACACATTATTATGGGGTGCTTATAATTATGAAGATGACCATCCACTCCCAAGATGGGTGAAAGATTTGCCTACACCTCAGGCTATAACAGACACCTGTAAAATGCGTGTCATCCGTGAAATGACCAAATATAAAGGAATTGTTAAAGAATATGACGTAATAAATGAACCTTTGCATGCAACTTACCTTCAATCGGTTGTGGGTGATTCAATTAACTGGAATTGTTTCAAATGGGCACGCTCGGCTGATTCCACTGCAAATTTATTTAGTAATGATTATAACGTTGAATATGTTTGGGGCGACGCTAAGAAATATCGTGATTTAATTCTGAAAATAAAAGAAAACGGTGGCCCGGTTACAGGTGTTGGCATGCAGTGCCATTTCTGGAATGGACTAAGACCTAATATAGCCGACTTCATCACTCAAATAAATATAGTTGCAGAAGCCGGATTACCAATAAAATTCACTGAATTTGACTATGGTGGTGACCTCACACAGGCACAACAAGCCGAAGACTTTGTGAAAGTATTAAAAATAGGGTTCTCGCATCCCTCTGTAAATGGGATTATCTATTGGGGATTATGTGATAAGAATGTCTGGCGCGAAAATACCGGATTGTTTGATAAAAATCATAAACCCAAACTTGCCGCTGACACCCTGTTATATTTTACCAAAAAATTATGGGCAACAAAATTTATGAAATATTTAATTGACATTATTGAAAAAGGGTGAAAAAATAAGATTTAAAATTGTATTTAATAATTTGTTTTAATTAATAAAGAGAATTATGAAAAAATTTTTTTCAATTTGTTTTTTACTATTTTTTCTTTCTATGAATAGTCAATCTCAAAATTATCAAAAAACAAACCATGGAGTAAAATTAAAAATTGATTCTATCGAGGTAGAAATTCAATTTTATAATCCTTATACTGTCAGAATATTGAAATCTTTGTATGGGAAACCATTTGATAAAAACAGCCTTTCCGTTACTACTAATCCTCAAAATATAAACTTTACTATAAACGAAAAAAATAATGAGCTAAGGCTAAAAAGTAATCATGTCCAAATTTATATAAATCTTACAAATGGAATAATATCTTTTTGGGATTTAAAAAGTAACCTTTTATTAACTGAAAAGGGCAATGGCGTTAGGTTTACAGATTTCGATGATGCAGGCACTAAGACCTTTAGCGTATCTCAGTCGTTCGTTCTGGAAAATAATGAAGCGATTTATGGCTTGGGGCAACAGCAGGATGGAAAGCTCAATCGCCGTAACATCCGGTTGCGCATGATTCAGGGTAATACCGACGACTATATTCCTTTTTTCGTTTCGAGCAAAGGGTATGGTCTGTTCTGGGATAATTACTCGCCAACTATATTTAGTGACACGCCTGAAGAAACAGTATTTAATTCCGAGGTAGGCGATTGTATTGATTATTACTTCATGTACGGAGGCAATGCCGATGGTGTGATTGCTCAAATGCGTGAACTGACGGGAAGGGCTCCGATGTTCCCCTTGTGGACCTTTGGTTACTGGCAAAGCAAAGAACGCTACAAAAGTCAGGATGAAATTGTTGGGGTTGTCAAAAAATATCGCGAATTGGGAGTCCCGCTCGATGGAATTATTCAGGACTGGCAGTACTGGGGCAATAATTATCTGTGGAATGCCATGGAATTTCTAAATGCCGAATTTTATGATCCACAGAAGATGGTCGACGACATTCATGGCATGAACGCCCATATCATCATTTCTATCTGGAATTCATTTGGCCCGCATACAAAACAATACAAGGAACTGAACGAAATAAATGCTTTAATGGATTTTGTAACCTGGCCCGAATCGGGTTCGGACAAATGGCCTCCACGGCTCGATTATCCTTCGGGAGTAAGGGTGTACGATCCGTTCAATCCACAGGCACGGGATATTTACTGGAAATACCTGAAAAATGGCTTAATGTCGCTGGGTATCGACGGATGGTGGATTGATTCATCAGAGCCCGATCATCTACAATTTAAGGACAAGGATTTGAATAACAAAACCTATATGGGTACCTTCCGCAAGGTACGTAATGCTTATCCTTTAATGACAGTCGGAGGAGTATATACGCACCAGCGTCAGGAAACTTCAGATAAACGGGTTTTCATTCTCACACGTTCAGCTTTTGCTGGACAGCAACGTTACGGAGCCAATACTTGGTCGGGCGATGTGGTGGCTTCGTGGAAAGCCTTACAGGCGCAGATTACGGCAGGATTAAATTTTTCGTTGTCGGGAATACCCTATTGGAACTCTGATATCGGTGGTTTCTTCCTGTGGAATTTTCCCAAAAAACTCGAAGATCCTGATTATCGTGAGCTGTACGTTCGCTGGTTGCAGTTCGGAGCTTTTTGTCCCATGATGCGTTCCCATGGCACTGATGCCCCTCGCGAAATATACCAGTTTGGTAAAAAAGGCGAACCTATTTACGATGCCATTGCAAGGTCCATAAAGCTCCGGTATTTATTGCTCCCCTATATTTATTCAACTGCATGGGATGTTACTGCTAATCACTCAACCATGATGCGCGCCTTGATGATGGATTTTCCGAATGATCCAAAGGTGCATGACATTAACGATGAATATATGTTTGGCAAATCCATTCTGGTATGCCCTGTGACAGAATCCATGTATGTGAAAGAAGACTATGATCATGTCAAATCAAAAGATCTTTATTTACCTCAAGGTACTGCATGGTACGACTTCTGGACGGGTGATAAAATCGAAGGCGGACAAACGATTAAAAAAGAAGTACCCATCGATATTATCCCGCTATATGTAAAAGCCGGAACAATTCTTCCTATTGGTCCTCAGGTTCAATATGCTACCGAAAAAAAATGGGATAATCTTGAAATTCGCATTTACCAAGGCGCTGACGGTGAATTTACCTTATACGAAGATGAAGGCGATAATTACAATTATGAGAAGGGGCTTTATTCAGAAATAAAATTTCAATGGGATGATAAAAACAAAGTGTTAATCGTGCACGACAGAAAAGGCAGTTTTCCCGGCATGTATGAAATAAGAACGTTCCGGATTGTACTCGTCGCACCCAAGCATGGATGCGGAGACAGGGAAACAGTGGATATGGATAAACAAATAATTTACCATGGTAAGAAAATGAATATTCATTTTCAATAGCAAGTTCAATAACTTAAAAAATATTTTATTATGAATACCAAACTTTTTCTTTTATGTCAGGCAATCTTTTTTGCAGGCTCTATGTGTTTTGCCCAGACGAGTAAAACCGTAGTCGAGGATTTTAAACCGGCATCAACCAATCAACCGGGACGCGAATATCCACAGGTAAATTCTGAGGGGCGTGTCAGGGTGAGAATTTCTGCACCTCAGGCACAGCGAGTCCAATTAGACATCGGTGCAGTAAAATACGATCTGGTAAAGGATACAGCTGGTATATGGACAGGCGAATCAGATCCACAGGACGAAGGATTCCATTACTATCAGCTTTGGATTGATGGAGCTGCCGTTCCTGATCCCAATAGCCTGTATTTTTTTGGAGCTCACCGCTGGGGCAGTGGTATTGAAATTCATGCCTTTGATCAGGATTTCTATGCTCTTAAAGATGTTCCTCACGGATATGTGGTTCAGGTGCTTTTCCCTTCCAAAAGTACCAATTCTATTCGCAGGGCTTATGTTTACCTTCCTCCCGATTATTTTAAAAATGAAAATAAACGTTACCCAGTCCTTTATCTTCAGCACGGCTGGGGCGAAGATGAAACAGCATGGAGTAATCAGGGCCGAGCCCATCTGATTATGGATAACCTTATTGCCGAAGGAAAAATAAAACCATTTATCATTGTAATGTCTTACGGTATGACCAATGAGGTCAAATTCGGAGAGCTCAGAAAATTTGATATAAAACCATTTCAAACGGTACTTGTAGATGAGCTTATCCCATACATAGATAACAACTTTCGAACTCTTTCAGATCAAAAATATCGTGCCATGGCTGGTTTGTCTATGGGTAGTATGGAAACCAAAATGATAACATTGGCCAATACCGATAAATTTTCCTATATCGGTCTGTTTAGTGGAGCATCCATATCGATGAACGATGTCAATAATGTGCCCGGTTTTAAGGATAAGGTTAAGCTTGTGTTTGTAAGCTATGGAAGTAAGGAAATAGACTGGATGATTCAGCGGGGCAGAGAATTTACCGGAGGGGATCCCCGCGAAAATGTTGAGGCTTTGAAAAAAGCCGGCATTAATTCTGTGCTCTATATCTCGCCAAATACCGCTCATGAATTTTTAACATGGCGACGCAGCTTGCGTGAATTTGCACAGTTGCTGTTTAAATAATAAACTAAGGAAATTGAATCGACAATAAATTTGGTATCCATAAATATTATGCTAAAAACGAAAAGCGTTTTCTCTGCGTCCTTTGCGGGTTTCTTTGCGCCCTCTGCGGTTAATAATAAACCGCAAAGAACGCAGAGATTTTACGCAGAGAACGCGAAGGGTTTTCTCTGCGACCTTAGCGAATCACTTTGCGTCCTTTGCGGTAAAAAATAATAACCGCAAAGAACGCAGAGATTTTATGCAGAGAACGCAAAGTGTTTTCTCTGTGACCTTAGCGAGTTACTTTGCGCCCTTTGCGGTAGAAAATAATAACCGCAAAGAACGCAGAGATTTTACGCAGAGAACGCAAAGGGTTTTCTTAGCGACTTTAGCGAATCACTTTGCGCCTTTTGCGGTAAAAAATAATAACCGCAAAGAATGCAGAGAGTTTATGCAGAGAACGCAAAGGATTTTGGCGCCCTTTGAAATCACTTAGTGTATTATATAGTTGGTATAATTAATTAATATTCAGTAGTTTATAAAATTATTAGATTAAAAAAATGAAGGCTTTTAGAAAAACCAAAATCGGATTTATTTTTTTATGGATAACATTAACCACGGTTGATTTAGTTTCAGCCGCCGAACTTAAACTCAATGACCTTGAATATTTCGAAGGTCGTGGCGTTAATGTGATGGTTTTCAGCAACCAATACAACGGTTTATTTTTCGATGAAAAAACAGCAGGGATAGAAGTAATCCATCATGGTGTAAGAACGGTAACAGGTGGAGGGATTCGATTGCAAAATACCCCCGAACAGTGGGATCTTGTCCCCGAAGTTGCAGAAAGAAAGGTCGATAAGACCAATAACACCATCGAAGTGTTGTTGAAATATCAGATGTTTGATTTCCTTTCAAAAATTGTTGTTAAGCCTTATAAGGATGGGGTATTAATCAGCGTTTTTCTCGATAGGCCGCTTCCCGATTTTCTGGTTGGCAAGGCTGGATTGAATCTTGAATTTCTGCCCTCGGCTTACTTTGAAAAAACGTACCTGATAGATGGTAAGCCGGGAGTTTTTCCGCTTTATCCTTACAGTAATTCAAGGGTTCTCCCGGTTAAGGACAAGGTTCCACAGTTTGAAGGCTTCTCTACCTTCGATGATCGGGGAAGAGGAGAATTCATTGCTCCCGAACCTTTAGCAAAAGGTAAAAGCCTGATTCTGGCTCCCGAAGATCCCGAACGATTGATTAAGATCTTCTCCGACTCAAATTTAATGCTGTTCGATGGCCGAATTTTAGCCCAAAACGGATGGTATGTCGTTCGCAGCCTTTTACCTGCCAACAAAACGGGCAAAGTACTCGAATGGTACCTCGAAATCAATAGCATATCTGATTGGATTCGCCGGCCGGTTATTGGTTTTTCACAGGTTGGCTACCATCCGCAGCAGCAAAAGGTTGCCATTATTGAGCTCGACCCTAATGACAAACCTCTGAGCGAGGCTTCGGTTTATAAAGTTACAGCCGAGGGTAAGAAAGAAAAAGTCTTTTCCGCTTCTTTGACCCAATGGGGCAGATACATGCGCTATAATTATGTAAAATTCGATTTTTCAGCAGTCAAAGATACCGGCCTGTATGTTATTCAGTATGGTGACCAGTTTACCAATGCTTTTCCTATACATAGTGCTGTATACAGTGACATATGGCATCCAACCCTCGACGTATGGTTTCCGGTGCAGATGGATCATATGAAAGTCAATGAGGGGTATCGTGTATGGCACGGCGTACCCTATCTCGATGATGCCCTGCAAGCACCTGCTAATCATAAGCATTTCGACCTGTATGAAATGGGTCCTTCTACCGATTCAAAGTTCAAACCCCTTGAACGGATCCCGGGACTTGCTATAGGCGGATGGTTCGATGCCGGCGATTTCGACATCGAAACCCATTCTCATTGCAGCGTTATATCCAGTTTTGTCGATGCATGGGAAAAATTCGGACTTAACCGCGATCAAACCTATATTTCACAAAATGAACGTTATGTCGATATTCATCGCCCCGACGGAGTACCTGATTTATTACAGCAAATCGAACATGGCACCTTAAACTTAGTTGCTCAGGTTAAAGCCGTTGGTCATCCTGTCCGAGGAATCAATGTTCCCAATCTGTACCAGTACCATCATCTGGGCGATGCTTCTACCATTACCGACAATCTGCCCTACAATCCCGCTTTACAACCCTACGAGTCCGATGGTAAATCCAGTGGTACCCCCGACGACCGGTGGGTGTTTACCAACCGTAATATCAGCCTTGACTATCAGACCATAGCATCGCTGGCCGCCGCTGCACGTGCACTGAAAAATTACAACGATACCCTTGCCGATCAGTGTGTTTTTTATGCCAAAAAATTATGGGAGGAAAATGAGGGAAAAATAATTACTACTACCTCTGTTCCCGACCTGCGCCGCAATACTCTGGCCTTAAAACTTAAAGCTGCCTTCGAATTGTATATAACCACCAACGATAAGCAATTGAAAGATTTTTTTACGAAAAATATCTGGACTTCGCTCGATTCCAACATTAACGTAAATATCCTTACTGCCCTGCAGGCTTCCCCATTCATGGACAAAAAGTTCAGGGATAAAATGAAAAATTATGTTATCAAATGGAAAGATCAAAACGATAAACTTTTACAGGATAATCCCTATGGCGTACCCATCATGTCGAGGGGATGGGGAGGTAACCATTTTGTTATCAATTGGGCTATAATTAATTATTATGCAGCCAGAGATTTTCCTGAAATTATAAGCAAGGAATATACGCTAAGGGGATTGAATTATATTCTTGGCTGCCATCCTTATTCAAATATCTCTTTTGTTTCGGCAGTAGGTGTGAAATCGAAAAAAGTTGCCTATGGAAACAACAGGGCAGATTTCACCTTTATTGCCGGAGGGGTTGTGCCCGGTCTTCTATTCTTAAAACCCGATTTTCTCGAAAATAAGGAAGATTGGCCATTCTTTTGGGGGGAAAATGAATACGTAATAGGTACCAGCGCAGCTTATCTATTCTTAGCTGCAGCAGCTCAGGATCTTATATTGCATTGATTATAAAAAATGTTCTGTTATGTTTCGATTTGGTAGTATTTTTCTAATATTATGGCTGATTGGCGAAAAAATTATTTTTAGCCAAAATCCGTTTATTATGAATCAATTTACCGCCGATCCTTCGGCGCATGTTTTTGGCGGGCGGGTATACGTATATCCTTCGCACGATATTCCTGCTCCGGATGGCAAAGGTTTGCGTAAGGATTGGTTCTGCATGGAGGATTATCATGTTTTCTCTTCTGACAATCTTACCGAATGGACCGACCATGGGGTTATTCTCTCGCAATACGTTGTACCATGGGTCGATACCACTACCTATAGTTTTTGGGCGCCCGATTGTATTGAGCGCAACGGAAAGTATTATCTTTACTTTCCTGCCCTTAGCCGTGAAAAAGATAGTGTTTCTGGGCGCAATTTATTTCGTATTGGAGTAGCCATTGCCGACAGACCCGAAGGTCCATTTACTCCGCTGCCCCAACCCATCAAAGGGGTAATGGGCATCGATCCCTGTGTTTTTGTCGATAACGACGGACAAGCCTATTTGTACTGGTCGCTCCACCATATTTTTGTGGCAAAGCTAAAGGAAAACATGACAGAACTTGCCTCTGATCCGCAAATCATAGCTAATCTGCCCGAGAAAGGACTGAAAGAAGGTCCATGGGTCTTTGAACGCAATGGATGGTATTATCTTACTTTTCCTCACGTCGAACATCATATCGAACGGCTCGAGTATGCCATGAGTAAGAGCCCTGTTGGACCATTCCAATGGACAGGCGTCATCATGGACGAGTCCCCCATGAACTGCTGGACCAATCATCATTCCATCCTCGAATTCAAAGGTCAGTGGTACCTTTTTTATCATCAAAATGCCCTTTCACCCCATTTTGATAAAAACCGATCGATATGCATCGACAGCCTTTTCTTCAATGCCGATGGTACCATACGCAAGGTCGTACCCACGCATCGTGGTGTTGGTGTTACCAAAGCTTCCCGTCGGATTGAGATTGACCGATATAGCAAAATAAGCGATAGCGGCGTTTCTATTGCTTTTAACGATTCCACAAATACTTTCGACGGCTGGAAAGCCATCTTGCACGGGAAAAAGGCATGGATACAATACAATGGCGTTGACTTTGAAAGCAAAAATTATAAAAATCTGACGATCAGATGTTCGGCAACGCATGGCGGTGTAGTAGAAATAAAAATCAACCGTCTCGACAGTCCGCCCATAGCCCGTATTGTCATTCAGCCGGGCAGCCAATGGCAGGTCATCAAATCGAAAGTATCAGCTTTAAAACAAGGGGTTATTAATTTAATCGTCACTACTGCCGATGACAGAAAAGTTGAAATTGACTGGCTGAGTTTTGAATAATCAAACTGCATTAACCCCTAATGGGCTGGACAAATTTTTACAAATTAGTTTTGTATTCAAAGTTGATGCATTATCAGTAAAAATAGGAGAAAATTTGAATTAATTGATAAACTCCAGATTCTTAGGGAGGGGGAGACTAATGGTATTGAGGTTACCTGTCGTAAGTGGCAGATTTCCCGACGTTTGTTTTATAATTGGAAGGATAAATTTGACCGGAAGGGACCCGATGGGCTGCTGCCCCAATACCCCATCGGGAATAAATATCATCGCTCGTTTTACCCTCGACAAAATCGGAACGTGGGCTATCTTTGCTTAACAGGGTGACAAGCATTTCGTCCTAAACCTTTTTTATTAAACTGTTCCAAAAATAGGGGTTTAAGACACGAATTGTGCTGTTTCTGAAAAAGTACCTGAGTAGTGCTGGATTTTTCTTGAAGAGTCTGGAAAATTTTCATAGGGATGGGTTACCTTTTTCCCAGTAGCCGCATTTTACCATAAAAACCAAAATGCTTGCTTATGGAAAGGAACTATCCCGGTGAAATTTGGGAAAAATTACAGATTGCTGATTTGCATCCTTCGGAGCGATATGAGATTTCAAACTATGGCCGAATAAAAAGTTTTAAGACATATCCACAGGGCAAGATTATCAAGATTCCCAAAATCAGAGGCTACAGAGCTATTGTATTGAAGATGCAAAATAATAAGCCTGTTACCAAATATATCCATAAGCTGGTGGCCGAGCATTTTTTGCCCAAAGAATCGGAATTGCAGCAATATGTGATACACATTGATTTTGACAAGGAAAACAATCATGTGTCAAATTTGCGCTGGGTTACCCGTCTCACCATGTATGCCCACCAGAAAATTAACCCCAACTACAAGCGTGGAAAACGATATAATGCCAAATTAACCGAGGAACAGGTGCTCGATATAAAAAGGAAGCTACAGGATAAGAGCGTAAAACTAAGTGTTATTGCCCGTGAATTTGGCATCACGCATACACAGCTTAACCGTATTCGCCAGGGGCGCAACTGGGCACATGTGAAAGTCAGCTAACAGCATTAAGCTGCAGCTTTCTGATTCCTGTAATAAGCTATTAGCGTGCTGATGGTAAGTAATACCACAATCACGGAACCAATCATGGCTATTTTCTGTCCCAGATAGTACGTAGCAGGTTCGAACCTGAATTCAAGGGTATGCTCTCCGGCAGGTATTACCATGGTACGTAGAATATAGTTGGCCCGTCCGTGAGGATACTTTTGCCCGTCGAGGTAAGCGTTCCAGCCTTTTTCGTAAAATATTTCCGAAAATACTGCCAGTTGGGGCTTGGGTGCCTTAACCTGGTATGTCAGCACATGTGGTTTGTATTGAGTTAGTTGTATGGTTGCGGTACTGTCGAAGATACAACTGTCGGCTCCTGGCAAGTTTTTTTGCCAGCGCTTGTCAACAATGGCTTCTATAGCTGGATTGAAATTTTTCGAATTCACTGCTTCATATTCCTCGTCGGGCGAATTAACCCACCTTACCGACCGAACAAACCATGCATTCCCCAACCGTCCTGTGTTTACCAGGGGATCAGCCTCGGTGTTGTAAATAATGTACTTGCAATTGAGCATGTTGAGGATGGGCAACTGACGATAAAAATCGCTGTCGGGCAAGCGTTTTTGAACCGACAAATATTGTTGAACAAAATTAATGTCGGTACTCAGCGCCCCATCGATCATATCCTGATAACGGCGCAGCTTGGCCCCGTGATAACCACCTATCGATTTATGGAAATAGGAAGTATAACCATCGTTAAATACGCTGCGGGTAAGATTTAAAACCCGGTAATGAGGATCGGTATCCGAAAGTATAACTTCATCGGCATGAGACTTTACAAATTCGGGTTCTGATTTGGGAACAAAATAATCCTTGTTCAGATACCTGCGATCGACCGACCACATATCGACCAGAATAAGCAGAGCCAGAGGTATGGCAAAATATTCGAGGCGGAAAGATTTTTTTACATACCACCAGAGCAGTCCCCCTGCAAGAAGCACATAAACGAGCGAACGGAAAGCATCGGCACGGAGTATCTGCAGTCGATCCTCGCGCATGGCCGCCAGTAGATTCTCGATAGCGTCGCTGGGCCAACGCGCTGCACGGAGTTGTTCGGTTAGCTGGGCGTCGGACAAACTGGTAAAGTCGAAAAACCAACCCGGTAACAGTATAAAAACAAGCAAAAGTCCCCCTACAATATAGGCCGTATACTTAATGGCTTTGATCGTCTCCTGTTGTGAAATCTTTTTTTCTACAATATTTTTCAGTCCCCAGAATCCCAACAGCGGGAATGCCAGATTGGCAATTACCAGAATCATGTCGACGGTCCGGAACTTATTGTAGCCCGGGAAGTAGTAAAAGAACAGATCGCTTAGCACGCTGAAGTTTTTCCCCCACGAGAGCATGATCGATAGTGCTGCAGCAATGGCCAACCACCATTTTATCGGTCCTTTTACCACAAACAGCCCAAGAACAAACAGAAAACAGATAATTGCACCGAAATAGGCAGGTCCCACGGTAAATGGCAATTTTCCCCAGTATACCGGCAACTGACGGGCTACTTCTGACGGGATGCCTACGTTCTTAAGCTGTTCGGCCGTTTTCGAACGTTCATCAAATCCGTTTACCCCTGCTCCTACAAAATTGGGTACCAGTATGGAGAATGTTTCGGCCATTCCGTAGCTCCACTGAAAAGCGTAATCCCGATCAAGACCGGTAGATTTTTTAGGCTCGTTGTTATTCTTGGTTAATTCCGATGGTCCTCGCATGCTATATTTACTGTATTCGGCGGTGGTCAGCAGGTTGGTGGCAACCGGTAAAATCGACAATGCTGCCGCTATCACAGCAACGATTCCAGTAATAATATAGTGCTTAATTTCTTTTTCCCGAAATGCATAAAACAGATATACCAGAAAGAATATCAGTACTACCAGAAAAGTGTAATAGGCTATTTGAGGATGACTTTGCGAAACAAGCAATCCCGTAGTCAGCAGTACTGCCCATCCGCCGTAAAGATATTTTCGCTGGTAAAGCAGTAGAATACCGGCTATTACTGCTGGCATGAACGCTATGGAATAGGCTTTGGTAATATGTCCAACGGCGATGATAATGATATTGTACGAAGCAAAGGCATAGCCAATGGCTCCGGCTGCACTTAACCAACGGTTGACCCCCAATACCTGCAGGAGAAAATAAAACCCTAACATGAGCAAAAACAGGATGGCTGCCGATCCTGCCGGAAGCCCCAGAGTAAGAACCTGCCGTATATAGCTATAAATGTTGTAGGTTTTGCCCAGTTTGATCAGGTAAGCAGGCATGCCCCCAAACATCGAGTTGGTCCACATGGGTTCCTCGTCCGGATGACTTTTTTCCCACTGAATAAGCTCGTTGGCCATACCGCGTGCATTGGTCATATCCGACTGGCGCAGCTGCTTGCCCGAAAACTCCGGGTAAAAATACAGCATGCTCAGTACTATGAAACTGACAATGATGGCCACCTGCGACCATACATTTTTGTTTTTCAGGAAAGATAAACCGGAAGCCATGTGTCGATTTTTTAGATTAAAAAATTAAATTTTTTCAAGCATAGAACGCAAACTTACTTTTTCGCCCATATAGCGAACCAATCCGTCGATGGGGATACGTTCCTGTTGCATAGTATCGCGGTCGCGTACGGTTACAGTGTCGTCCTGCATGGTTTGATGGTCGACTGTTATGCAGTAAGGGGTCCCTATGGCGTCCTGACGACGGTAACGTCGGCCTATAGAGTCTTTTTCATCATACTGGCAGTTGAATTCGTATCTCAACTGGCGGATGATAGCCCGTGCTTTTTCATCGAGTCCGTCTTTTCGTACCAATGGCAATACGGCAAGTTTCACGGGAGCCAGTGCCGGGGGAATACGCAATACTACACGTTCGTCGCTGGTGCCATCTTCTTTGGCAACCTTCTCTTCGGTATACCCATTAGCCAGTATCAGCAATACCATCCGGTCGACACCGATGGAGGTTTCTATCACGTAAGGTACATAGCTTTCGTTGAGCTCAGGATCAAAGTAGGTAATTTTTTTGCCCGAGAATTTGGCGTGATTTCCCAGATCAAAGTCGGTACGGGAGTGTATGCCCTCCACTTCCTTGAATCCAAAGGGGAACTGGAATTCGATATCGTAGGCGGCATTGGCGTAATGGGCCAGCTTGTCGTGTTTGTGAAAACGGTATTTGGCGGGGTCGATACCCATGGCCAGATGCCAACGCAGGCGTTTTTCCTTCCACACTTCGAACCAATCGAGCTCGGTTCCCGGACGGACAAAAAATTGCATCTCCATCTGTTCAAATTCGCGCATGCGGAAAATGAACTGTCGTGCCACAATCTCGTTACGGAAGGCTTTGCCTATCTGAGCTATCCCAAAGGGAATCTTCATGCGTCCCGATTTCTGGACGTTCAGGAAATTCACAAAGATCCCCTGAGCCGTCTCAGGCCGCAGGTATATGGTCATGGCCTCGTCGGCTACCGATCCCATTTTGGTTTCAAACATCAGATTGAACTGCCGTACTTCGGTCCAGTTTCGTGTTCCGCTGATTGGACACACTATCCCACAATCCAGTATGATTTGTCGCAGTGCATTTAAATCCGTTTTTTCCAATGCCTCAACAAAACGAGCCCGAATGTTGTCAATCTCCTGCTGAATCTCAAGAACACGTGCATTGGTTGTAACAAATTTTTGCCGATCAAAGCTATCGCCAAATTTTTTGGCAGCTTTTTCTACCTCTTTTTCGATTTTGGCCTCGAGCTTTGCCAGATGTTCCTCTATCAGCACATCGGCACGGTAACGCTTTTTGGAATCGCGGTTGTCGATGAGCGGATCATTGAAGGCTCCCACATGCCCCGAAGCTTCCCATGTACGGGGGTGCATAAATATGGCTGCATCTATCCCAACAATGTTTTCATTGAGCAAGATCATAGAATCCCACCAGTATTTTTTTATGTTATTCTTGAGCTCTACCCCATACTGGCCGTAATCGTAAACGGCACTTAAACCATCGTAAATTTCACTGGAGGGAAAAATAAAACCGTATTCCTTGCAATGGGCAATAAGTTTTTTGAATATCTCTTCCTGTGTAACAGCACTCATATGATTAACGCTAATTTTGGTTTCATCACGACGGACAAAAATAATGAAATTTAAAACTTATCAAAGTTTTTGTTTTATATGATCAAACGATTCTTTAATTCTGCTCTTTGTTGGCGAAGTTTTGGTACTGTCGGCCGGCGACGATTTTTTGGCTTCTATTCTGGCCTGCATGCGGTTAAGTTCGGTTATTACCCGTTCGTAGATATCATTAAATTCGTTGACATTACGGGAATAATAAAGCAGTGTGCTATCAAACTGGGCTCTGCTATAACCATGGGCAGCAAGTACCGAGTCACTCAGGTTAATGACCGGATAACGCTGTGTTCGCTGCCTGAATGCAGTAGAATTGGAAATTCCTTGTGCCAGATGATAGTCAACCAGCAAAGGGATAAGTTTATTTTTCGGAATAACATAAGGGGGAAGCTTTTCGGTGCTTCTCTGGCAGGCCAAAAGGGAAAGAATAAGAAACAAGACTAATGCATACTTTTGCATCAAAATTCTTTTTTGCAGATTTATGCAAAGGTAGATGAATTTTTTTTCTGTCCTGCAATGGCAAGGCAAAAGCTTTTCCCTTTACCTAATAGATCATAGCCTTATTGACGCAGCAATTATATTCAAACTGAATGGTAGTGTGTTCAATGTTAAAATCTTCGCGCAGTACTGCCTTTACATGGTTCAGTATGGTCTCGGTTTCGCTTATACGAAAGTCTTCCTTCAGGTCAATATGGCATTCGAAATGAATATCGTTGTCATTGAGCTTCCATGCATGAACGTGATGGATGTTTTCAACCGCAGGAATATTTTCAAGCGTTTTTTTGATTTTATTCAGATCAATTTCGGGGGGAGTAGCCTGAATAAGAATAAGGTATGCCTGACGGATTATGGAAAATGTTTCCTTTAAAATGTAAATTCCGATGACGAAGGTCAGCACAGGGTCGAGCCAGAAAATTTGAAAACGATAAATGAATATCCCGCCAATAACCACCAGCACCGACGAAAGGGTATCGCCGATAAGATGCAGATATGCGGCACGTACGTTGAGGTTTTCTTTGCGGTGATGCTGCAGGAACGATACAGCAAGTAGATTGGCTACAAGTCCCACTGTTGCTACAATTATCATGGTAAGACCGTGGATGGGTTCGGGGTTTTGTATTCTTTCCCATGCTTCTTTAAAAATGTAAAGTACAATAACCAGCATGGAAATACCATTGAGAAATGCGGCAATGATTTCTACCCGTTTAAAGCCATAGGTCTGTTTGGGAGTAGCCGTACGGGTACTTAAACGATGCGTGAAATAGGCCAACGCCATCGAAACAGTATCCCCCAAATTATGTATAGCATCCGAAATAAGAGCATAGCTGTTCGATAAAATTCCACCCGCAATCTCAAAAAGGGTGATGATAAAATTCAACAGGGTGGCCAAGAGCAGATTTTTTCCAATCTTCCCATTGGCATGCTTCTCATGATGTCCGTGGTGATGCGACATATTTAATGTTTTAATGTCCAGTTAATTTCAACTTCCCAGTTGGCACGTATCTTTACCGTTTCCGGATATAATTCCACACGTTCGGGTTGTCGATGCTCAGCCAGACTACCGGGGGTGAAGGTTTTGTTTCCATCGGTATCCCAGATTGCCCGAATCTGGTACTCGCCCGGCTGAAGGTATTCCCATTTCATTCGTTGTTCTCCGGTGTAGTATTGCTCGTATATTACCTTGTCTTTCTGAATTAATTGAACAATGCAAGGATAAAAAAAGTTTACGGCTTGGATATAGAGGGTTCCGTAACTTTCAGCCCGTTGTACCGTGAAATTTGTCACCAGGGTATCACAGCTCCTGGGATAAATGCACTTAAATGCCGATGGCAATACAATGAACCGGTATTTCTTTTCTGGTTCCCAGGTTTTTATTACATAAAATTTCCGCGATGAAAAACTGTCAGGTTTTAAAACAAAAGATGTAGAAACCCACACTGTGTCCTTCGCTTCGAGCAACTGGATGCTGTCGGAACTGTATTGTTGAACAGGATATTGGGTTTCGAGGGTAAGCAAATGATTGGGGTCGATAGAACCCCCAGCCGAGATCATGATTTTCATTTTATCGGCTTTTTCTTTACGGTTTTCTTCAGGAGTAAAAAAACGAAACATCAGGGTATCGGACACTTGTTTGCCCGATGCATAATAATCGACCCGCATGCGCAGAGTGTCGGCGACTGAGAGTGCGGTATCGGTCAGCCAGAACAACACACTGTCAGAACTTGCCTGCAGGATCTCTGTTTGGTATCCCGGTGTTTGACCTCGAAAATAAATGGGTTGAAGCTTTACGCTGTCGATCGTAAGGGGACGGTTGAACTTTAGACTAAGTAATTCACGAAGTGGCCGGTAATATCCTCGTATATATTGCCGTGGATTGATCTCGGTAAACAGACGTAAATCAGCATGAAGTGCATTTTTCAGGCTTTTGAGACGGGCACTGTCTATAGTGAGTCGTTGGGTAGAATCCTGCGGAGGTAAGGTATCGGTAAGCAGGGGCATGGTATGCAGGGCAATCGACTGAGGGGTAAGGTCAATTATCGAATCGTCAAAAGCAAATGCTTCGGTGTAGGGATCGTAACGGTAGTTGAAATTTTTATCACTGAATGCATACAACCGGTATTTGCCGGCTTTGACATGATGAATATGGTAAATACCCTCTTTATTGGTTCGAGCCGTGTATAACGGACGTTGCTTTAATGGAGCCGAGTCGGACAGATCGGAGTATAGTGTTACCAGAATACGATCCGAAGGTGGCTGCATCCGGTAAGCATCAACCACCGTTCCAAATATTCCCAGCGTGTCGATAGTATCGCTAGTGCTGAAAACAAATGAAAAATCTTCCAGCACATTCCCTTCGTTGTTATCCACGATGCTGTTGCCAAAGCTAAAAGTGTAAGTAGTATTTTCGTATAAGGTATCGTTATATTGAATGATCACCGACCTGTCTTTAACCCAAACCTTGGGTTGCTTTCGCAATGGAGGAGATACATTGAATTCTTTGTCAAGATCTTTCAGAACAATATATTCGTCGAAGTCAATACGGATACGATGTCCCTTAAAATTTTTGGCAAAAAGGGCGGGATTGCTGCCGGTCATTTTGGGTGGTGTAGTATCCTTAGGGCCACCCGAGATGGTGCCAATCTTGGCACAACGATACAGGATAATTGCCAGAAAAAGCCATAGTACAATCCACAAAATTTTTATACCCCTGCCCATGATGCGACCTATTTCAATTCATTAAAATTAACCTTTCGGGCCGGATAGCCTGATCGGATCAAACCCGTATGCGCAGTATGAATTAACCTTTTTAGGGTTTCATTTGCGCCATGGCCATTCGTGTTTCATCGGTGCCCAAAAGGAAAACACACTTTGGCAGCTCCATGACAGCTTACCATTGAAGGGGTAAAGGTAACATTTCTTTAACAAATAGCCAAAATCGTAAATCACTCCGGGAGGTTATGACCTATTTGACCTGATATATCAGCAATCGAGCATCTTTGCCAGCTGTTGCAGGGACAGCAACCACCAGCTGTTGCAGTGCAGGTATGTATAATGAGGTTCTGGCACCATTCCCCGTAAATATTCTGGCAACGGAGGTATAGCTATCCTGAATTACCGTACGGTACTGTGGTTGGGTTGCTTGGGTTGCCGGTTTCTTTGGCGTTTGTTTGGTAGTTTTTGTTTTCTTTGCTCCGCTTTTGGCTGTAGTTTTATTCTGCGGGGCAGCTGTAGTTTTTGGCTCTTTAAGTTGCTGTTTTATTTCTTTCACTTCTTGTTTGATGACATGCAGGTACCCATCGCCGCAGGTGGCATATATTTGTTTTCTGGCCTCATCGTAATACAGTACGTTTACATCGCCGTCGATGTTCACGTCGGCTATCCTGTCGCCATTTTCGGAATTTATCACTACCAGTTTTGCGGGTTTGCGACATCCGACAAATAAACGTTTGTTGGTTGGGTCGAAAGCTAAAGGATAATTTTCGGCTGTATTGGTAAGCGGAAATGAACGGGTAATCGAATTATTTTTCAGTTCAACAACGCCTATCTCATGGGTTTTAGGCAGGTTAACAAACATAACTCCAGCCTTATCGTCCAAAGCAATGGCCTCGGGATGGGCGGGCAATTTCATGGTAGTTTTGTATTTCAGCGTATTGGCATCAATCAGGGCAATTGCACCTTCGCCATAGCCAATATACAGCATCTGAAATGCCGGGTTATACCGTACCAGACTCACGTTATTGTCAAAACGGAACGATGTTTCTTCCTTGAATGTGTTGGTATTAAATGCTCTGCACAAGCCATCCCCCAGACAGGCTACAAATACCAGATCGGCATTGCTTACATATTCAACATCGACGGGCTGACGCAGCGACTTAACCGACCGTATTGCTTTTTTGTTTTGCAGGTCAACAATTTCCAGCGTATTGTTCGATAAAGCTGCAAGGTATATAACCCCTTGTTTTTCGTTGTAAGCCATATGGCCTAACCGACCCGGGATGTTTTGCAGTACAATGGTAGTTAATGGTTTAAGGTAAGTGGTATCCTCCTGCGCTACACAAAACGGAAGGAAAGAAACTAATGTCATCAACGTCAGATGAGCTTTAATACATTTATTGGGTTTCATGGGCATGGGTTTTGGGGTTATTAATCTTTTGTGAATTATTTCGAACAGTTTGGCTTGAATTATCTTCTTAATTTTCTGCTAAATATACTATATTTTTATTTTTGCCCAAATATTTTGTCCGATAAAAATGCATTTTTTGCTGATTGTCTAAATTTATCGAATCCTTTCATAAAGGTTAATCATAAATGAATCTTTTTGCATTCCTTTACTATCAAGGTTTTTAGATGTGTTAAAAGCTATGCTTTGTAGTTTCTGCCAGTTATTTTTCCCGATTTTTTGGAGGATAATGAATTTTTTATACATTTGAATAAAAAATAACAAGAATATAAGTTTATTAAAATGAGCCGGTTATTTATTCTTTAAAATTTTAGAAGTATCTAACCGAATGACTGATTCGGTCAGGATGTTAACAAAAGAGAATAGCGTAACTAAAATATTTAGTAATTAATTTAAAAAAAAACAGTGTATGAGAAAGATAATTAAATTAAGCAATTGGATTGGGATTGCAAGGCAAATACTGATCATGCTGATTTTAGTGACGACCGGTAGTCATTATCTTTGGAGCAAGACACTTACCATCAAAAAGGCATCAGCGCCGATGTCAATATCCTCGGAGGAATGGAATAAAATTGCATGGAATACGGTGGATTTACCTAAGGGCGATACTACAGGTTTTTCGGGAAAATTTAAAATGTGCTATGACAGTAGTCATATATATGTTTTGGTATCTGTGAATGATATTACTCCCTATAATGTAAGTGATTTACCGTGGCAGAGCGATTGTGTAGAGTTGTATTTTGCCATGGATACTTCAAATTCGGCAAGTTACTTTTACGGGGATTGGCAATTTAGAAAAGAGGCTGCTTTGAGTCCATCTCAAGGAGGAGTTCAAGTGAATACCTATAATAAATTTTATTCTTCAATTGACGAAATCTTGAATTTATTTCACAATAACTTTGCTGTAGAACAGATTAGTAGCAACAAAAGCTATTTACAGTTTTGGCAATTACCCATTAAAGATCTTTCTTACAATGCTAACTTCAATGGCAAATATTTCCGGTTCGATATACATCTGACGAATAACGATGGATCTGGTAATGAAGCAGATGGGGACAGAACAGTATCCCTCTGGTGGAATTCCAATGTTGATGATCAGTGGCTCAGAATAAAAAATCATGGCTACGTATTTTTGTCAGGTAAAACAATATCTACTGTAAGTAAGCATGATCTTGTATTTGGGGGCACATCGAATCTGGAGGATACGGTTTATATCACGGGTGATGATACATTTGCCATCACTGCTAACGTGGCATGGGTACATTTTGCCGAAGGTACCTACAACGGTAAGAGAGGCTTAAAAGTATGGGTTGATAATAATACGGCTTTATCTGATAGACAAGGAAGTATTAAATTGGTTTCAGTTGATTATGAATTGAATATTTCTATATTACAGAAGGCTTTCGTGCACAAGACACTTACCATCAAAAAGGCATCAGCGCCGATGTCAATATCCTCGGCAGAATGGAATAAGTTTGCATGGAATACGGTGGATATACCTTATGGCGATACTACAGGTTTTTCGGGAAAATTTAAAATGTGCTATGACGATAACAATATCTACGTTTTGGTATCTGTGTATGATGCTACTCCGTTTCTGATAGATGCTAATTCATGGTGGCAGAGCGATTGTGTGGAATTGTATTTTGCTATGGACACTTCTAATTCCCAAAGTTACCGTTACGGCGATTGGGTATTTAACAAGGAGGCTGCTTTGGATCCATCGGAAGGCGGAGTTCAAGTGTTTGGCTACAATAGTTATTATTCTTCAATTGAAGATTTCTTGGATGCATTTCACGGTAACTTTGCTGTAGAACAGATTGATGGCAATAACAGCTATTTACAGTATTGGCAATTGCCTATTAATGATCTTTCTTACCATGCTAACTTCAATGGCAAATATTTCCGCTTCGAGATCCATCTGACGAATTACAATGGATCTGACAACTATGGAGAAAATGGCAGGATAGGATCCCTCTGGTGGAATTCCAATGCTAATGATCAGTGGGGAATAATTGAACATCATGGCTATGTATTTATGTCCAGCAGTATTAGCGTAAGTAAGAATCAGCTTATTTTTGGCGCTACATCGAATCTGGTGGATACGGTTTATCTTACGGGCGAAGATACATTTTCCATCACCGCTAAAGAAGGATGGGTGCATTTTGCCGAAGGTACCTACAACGGCAAGCGAGGCATAAAGGTGTGGGTAGATAAAAATACGACTACAACAAGCCGGCAGGATACGATTAGCCTAGTGGCTGCTGATTACACTTTGACTATTTCTATTATGCAGGAACCTTTGGTTAAAGCTACTCTAAGTAAGAATGAACTTGTATTTGGCGCTACATCGAATCTGGTGGATACGGTTTATCTTACGGGCGAAGATACATTTTCCATCACCGCTAAAGAGGAATGGGTACATTTTGCCGAAGGTACCTACAACGGCAAGCGAGGCATAAAGGTGTGGGTAGATAAGAATACGAGTGCCGCAAGCCGGCAGGATACGATTAGCCTAGTGGCTGCTGATTACACTTTGACTATTCCGGTATGGCAGAATGGCTATGTTGGAGTTCCTTTGGCACGGACTGGCAATTTAAAGATTTATCCCAATCCTGCCTCAGATAAACTTACAATTATCTCTAATGGATCCCAAATTAATTGGATCCGATTGATGGATTTGAATGGTCGAGAAATAGCTGCCATTAAAATTCAAAACCGACAGGCTAATATTGATATCCATCAGCTAAAACCCGGAATTTATTTTATTACAGTGATACAATCGGATGGTAGCGTTGTACAACAAAAATTCCAAAAAAAGTAAAAATGTGAATACTACCAATTTGGGTTTCGATAAATTTTAAAAAATGGAGGGACTCTACCCCTCCATTTTTTATGCTATGAAGGCTATTTGATTTCTTTGCGAAGAGGAGCTAACCCCTGACGAAACAAAATTTTTGAGACCACAAATTACTGAAAATTTAAAATATTCTGTTTAACTTGCTGAAAAAATGAAAATATGGCAAAAAAACAGGATAAAACCGATGAGATGTCGGATCTTTCGCAGATATCGCTTTCGCAGGCCATTTTAGCACCGTTGCTTTCGATATTCAAGGCTCAGGTGCATGCAGCACGTTCATTTTTGAGTTTTTTGCTGCAAATAGGTACGCCGCATATACCGGTCGATGGAGAAGGGGAAGCGCAGACAACTGCCGGTGAGGAACCATTGTATATGCAGACATTCCGACTGAAACGGATGAACAGCGATGGCAAAGAAGAAACGGTTGAGATAAAAATTCCCAGTCTGTCGCTGGTACCCATAGCGCCCTTAGGCGTCGAGTCGGCCGAATTTGAATTTGATTTCCGTGTCGAGAACTATCACCGGCACCGTCAGATGCAAAAATCAGAAGATCCAGCACTTGAAAAAGAGAAAGTCAAAGGGTACGATGCTCATTACCGACCATGGTACCTCATCGACAATCCTATTAATTTCGACGGTAACGTAGCTCCTTCTGCCTCGGTCGAAAGTGGAAGCAGTGCGGGTCAGGTAATTAAGATAAAAATCAAAGTGTCGCGTCAACCCACCACGGCAGGTCTCGACAAGTTACTCACCAGCTTTAACCAGTACATTTCCATTAGTTCAAGTCAGCAATAAATTCGTTAATCCTTAAAACGACTAATATGGAACCCAAAGATTATGCTATTGCCGAATTTCAGGCTTTACCGCTTGAATACATTATTGCAGCGCCCCTGTTGGGGGTTATCAAGGCTCAGGCTGCCGCTGCTGCAGCCACCCAGGCTTACATCAAATCGCTGATCGACACAAACAATAATCCGCTTACCGTCGATCTTAAACTCAAGGTCCGAAAAGACGCATCGCAGAAAGATGTTGAGATTCAGGCTCCCTTACTCTCGCTGGTGCCGATCCCTCACATCCGCATCGACTCGTTTACTACGCATTTTAAGTACGAAATCTCGCAGGTAACGAAGGTTACCAAGGAATTCAATCTCGAAGCCGAAGGCAATGCCGATATTGTCAAGAATCCTATCATCAATTTCAGCTTAAAAGGCAGCGTAGTGAATAAGTCGGCCGAAGAGTCGGTTATGAATCGTAGCGGCATGCTCGAAATTACGGTACATGCCAGCGAGGCTCCGATTCCCGAAGGCTTATCCCGCCTGCTGACTGTACTGGCCAAGGCTTTACCCGAAGAATAATGGCGATCGAACTGAACCAACTCATAGCTTCGTACTGCGCCGAACTGCTCAGGGCACACAGTACCTTTCTTATTATGCAGCGATCGGCTTACGTGGATATGTTTAGGGAAGAATTTAATCGTCTGGCGTTGGACGATAGACATTTTCTGGGCCTCGATGAGGTGAGTTTCAGCGTGTACTTACGTCCAAAACGTCGTCCGAGACTCATGGAATGGTGGTACCGTCTGCAACGGCGGCCTGTACTGCCGATGTATGAACTGGTACCCCCATCACACCCCGAGGCTATCCACTGCACTGTGATATTCCGTCGTACAGGAAGTGAATTTAAGAGTTCTGTTACATTAGGCGATAACAACGAAAACAAAAACATCTATGTTGACCTCACATGAAGATGGCTGGTACAGCTTTTCAGGGGGTATCCGCTGGCGAATCAGAGGTCCTCAGTATTTATGCGAGGTGGCTGAGGAGAAAAATGTTCCTTCCTATATTCATCTATCTTCAGCGGTATCGAAAATTCGTCGCATCAAAGCTTTTTATCAGCGACATCCAATTCCTCTGGGACAGATCGATGCCATGGGGACAGGAGTTGATATTCTGGTAGCCAATGCTATGACCGAATCACTCGGTACAGTGCCTTCGCCGTTGGAATATAAACAGTTGGCCGAGTATTACCGGTCGGTTGTGGGCGATGATGAAGGCCAGCGACTCGATGCGCTGATAAGATATGTAGCCTCGGCCCCGGGCGCAAAATATCTCGAACGCCGTGAGCCCGGCTATGTTGACCCTTTAGCTACTCCGGCCAGAGTCTCATTGGGTAGTCATCACATGCTGCTTTCCACTGCCTTAGATCTGTCTGGAAAGAAAAATACATCACGTGCCGTTCGGGAGGAAATGATTCGTGAGCTGTGTCTTAGCCTGCCCTCGCAATCGATCAAAGCTGCAGAACTGGCTGCTGCCTATTTGAATCGTTTTTACCACAAACACCTTAACCAACCCCCACTTATTGCAGCTACCTATAACGCTGGTTCACCCCGTTTTACCACAGCCAACCCATGGCATCTGGTACAGTATGGCCAGCATATCGACCGATGGATTGCCTACTACAATACCAGCAGAATGGTGTGAAGGTATTCCTTGCAGCGTATCCAGTATCGAGACCGTACATGATCATATAATCTCCTCAACAATAGACTAAGCCATACTCCTACTGAATTCTATAAAGGTGTAAAGAACTTTTTTGCGCTGTCTGGGGGTAATATTCAAAATCATTTTATTCCCTTAGCTCCGCCGGTTCTGAGAAATTGAACCGTTATGCACAAATATTACTTTACCCTATTTGGGGTAACGTTTATGATTTTGATTAGCTTTATATTGCAGATTCTCTGCAATATTTAGGATTAGATAGTTCAAAATGATGTACTAAACTTACCATTATACATGTTGCAAACGTTTTCGCAGACACACCTGTTTTCAAATGCTCTAATTTATAAAGGAAAATATAATATCATCATCTTAAAATCCTTGATACAAACGTTTGCATAAAATGAGGGCATTGTACCATAATATATATGCTTATTTTTCTTGATTTTCATCATAGCTGTATCATATTTTTGGATTGTCCAACTCCTTTATTATTGTGGAGTTTTGAGGGGACAGAGTTTAACCAACTTAATCTTAAAACAATGAAAAAACTACTAACCACGTTTTCTTTAGCAACAGCGTTGCTATTTTTGGGCATACTGCGTATAGGTGCTCAGAATGATGTGATGATGCAGGCTTTCTACTGGAATGTTCCGGTGAATGATGCTGCCAAAAATGGTTTCTGGTGGGATACTTTACGGGTGAAGCTGCCTCAGCTCAAGTCGGCCGGTATTACTGCACTGTGGGTTCCCAATCCCTGTAAGGGCAACTGGGGGATATATGACATGGGGTATGGTCTGTACGACCTGTACGATTTGGGGGCTTATAATCAGAAGGGTTCCGTTGAAACCCGTTTTGGAAGCAAGGCCGAACTTATAAGTCTGATTAATGCCTGCCACCAGTCGCCACGTATCGATATTTACGCAGATGCGGTACTCAATCACATGTATGGCGAGTGGGGTTTAAACGAAGAGAGCAATCCTGCTGTAAAGGCCTATGTATTTGGTGAAGCGCATAATGGCGCTAATGTTGCCTATCAGACCAGCGACATCAAATGGGTAATCCCCAATGCCACTGCCGGCGACTATTATATTCAAATCAAAGGGTATAACCTCAATTGGAGCGCTGGTGTTGGTGAACGGGGATACAATGTAAACATCAACTGGACTGGAGCTGCCGAAACCGATCCCGGAAGATGGGAATCCGAACCTAACAATGGGGGTGGACAATTCAACGTGTATCCGGGAAGCGGCATCACCGTGCGAGCTCATGCCGATTATCAGGGCGATATCGATGAGTACAAAATAACACTGACCTCTACGGCAACCATTGTTATTAAGCTTACGGCTATGCGCGAAGTATACAGCCCCAGCTGGCAGTGGGTATGGGCCGACCAGACCAACGGCTATTATCCGGTAGCTGTTTGGTACAATGGTAGCAACCTTGCGGGAACCAAACTTGAAGCTCGTACACCTACCAAATCTACCTACGTAACGCATACCGGAACAGGGGAAGCTAATTTCCAATGGGGATATGCCGATTTTCACCCCGTTGATGCCAATGACTGGCTGGGTAATGGCGGTTTTGAAGATGAAGTCATTCCCAATACCCGTTGGTTTGGTAATGATTTTAACACTTACAGCACCACTGTACAGTCGCGACTCAATGCATGGGGCGTATGGATGATCAATACCATCGGTTTTGATGGTTTCCGTCTCGATTTTGTACGCGGTTATCAGGTCGATTTTATTGCCAACTGGATTAAAAATTTACCCAAAAATGGAACCAACCAACGTTATATTGTAGGTGAATACTGGACAGGGTATAAATATCGGTTGAAGAACTGGATTAACGACAACGCCTCGCGTGGAGCTACAGTAAGCGTATTTGACTTTCCGCTGAAGTTTACCCTTAATGACCTATGCAATGGCAGTGGTTCGTCGTTTGACATGCGGTGGTTGAATCATGCCGGAATGGTACGCGATAATTCAGGAAATAGCGTGTCGGGTACGAATGTGTCTACTTTCTTAGAAAATCACGATACGGGTAAAGAACACGATAAGTGGATAACCAAGGACTGGAAGTTGGGATACGCCTACATACTCACTCACGAAGGTCGTCCCTGCTTGTTTTATCCACACTTCTATGGTATCCGGCAGTACGACAACAATAATTCTTCCTTATATGTGCAGGCACCGGCAAGTTTGCAAACCGATCTGAAAAAACTCATCTTTGCCCGCAAGACATATCTGGGAGGCTCTCTGGTGGTACTTACCGAAGTAGGTAATCCTTACCCAGCAGGCGATGCCTACAATGTGTACGTGGCACGTCGCGCCGGTAATGGTACCAAGAGTGGAGCCATCATTGTACTGAACAATCACGACACTCAGACCAAGGGTATCTGGATCAGTACTTCTCCTACTGGTTGGACCAACTGGGCCGGGCGTACCCTCGTCAATGCTTTTAACCCCTCTGAAACGGTTACCGTATATTCCGATGGGCGTGCCTACGTGCAGGCTCCTCCGCGCGGATATGCTATCTATGTTCTTCAGTCGGAATATGTACAGTACAACCAGTCGCTCGAGGCTGAAACAGAAAACACTGCTACTGCAGTTGACGCAATATCTTCCACGCCGCAGCTATCGGCACAGGTATTCCCCAATCCCGTTACCAGCGAAGCTTTTCTGCAACTTTTTCTGCCCTCAAATGGCAAGTTGCACGTCGACCTGTTCGATATTAGCGGCCGGAGAATAGCTAACCTGTACAATGGCATGTCAATGGCAGGAACCAGTCGGATTGCCATACCATCAGGTCTGAAAAGTGGAGTCTATCTGATTAAGATTAATTCCGAAAAAGAGTCATTGCAAACCAGGTTTGTAGTTAACTAATAGGTATTGATTATTCCAGTGTAATTGCTGAAAATTTTTCTTAGTCTTTTGGTTTAGAGGCTACATTCAATGAATTGAACCGCCCCTGCAAGGGCGGTTCAATCTTTTTTATCGCTTTATATGTGTTTCTATGCTTTTGTATATTTTTTGCAACATTACCGTGTTTTATCTTTCTTTGTAAATTTAATTTTAATAATAGGTTAAGATATCATGAAAAAGCAGCTGATCTTTATTTTTAGGTACTTTCTTTTTTGGCTGATATATTTTCTGTTTGTAAAGACGTTCTTTATCATTTCCAATGCATCATATCTGAAACAGGTTCCTTTGTCCCTTTTGCCTCAGATCTACTGGTATGGTATGCGGCTAGATATTTCGGCAGCTACCTATGTACTGGTTGTGCCATATCTGCTGATGCTGGTATTGCAGTTTTTCGACATCCCACAGTGGAAAAAAATACTCAAAGGTTATACTTACTTTTTGCTGGTTATTTTTAGCTTTCTGGTAATCGTCGATGCTGAATTATATTCCTACTGGGGTTTTCGGCTCGACCTTACGCCGCTGCAATACATCAATACCCCCGGGGCTATGCTGGCATCGGTCTCGGGCTGGATAGTGATAAAACAACTGATTTTAGGATCCCTGATGGTGATACTTTTTATCTGGCTTTACCGAAGCATGGTGGACTCGATAAATATGATACAGACCCAAAATTGGGGATACCGTTTTATTTTGTTCCTTATTTTTGGGACACTGATCATTCCTATCCGCGGTGGATTGGGACTGGCTCCGTTGAATACGGGTTCGGCCTATTTTTCCAATAATACATTTGCCAATCATGCGGCCATCAATGTGGTGTGGAATGTGGGTTTTGCTTCCTTGCAAACCGAAACGCGAAAAAATCCCTATCGGGTGATGTCGAATGACGAAGTTGAAAATATTGTAGAAAAATACCTGAGCAATCACTCCGATACTACCATACAGCTAATACAAGGGGAGGGTAAACCCAATGTAATTCTGATTGTGCTGGAAAGCTTTATGGCCAAGCTGATACCAGCAGCCGGAGGCGACCTTCCCGTAGTAGCCACTCCGCGTCTTAACAGCCTTGTTCATGAAGGAATATTTTTCCCTCATGTATATTCAACGGGTACAAGGTCCGATAAAGGACTTATCTCTATTATTAATGGCTTTCCGGCATTTCCCAATGTATTGGTTATGCGATTTCCCGACAAAACCGAAAAACTTCCTGCAATTGCAAAGGACCTGCGCAAAGAGGGTTATAGCACAGCCTATTACTATGGGGGGGATATTGATTTCGTATCCATGCGGAGTTTTGCGAAAAATGCCGGGTTTAACCGTATTATCAGCATGTCAGACTTTCCGGCTTCGACCTATAATGCTAAGTGGGGGGTGCACGATCATGTAGTTTTCGAACGTCTCCTCAAGGATCTGGATACGGCTTCGGCACCATTTTTCTATACTTTTTTCACGCTCAGTAGTCACGAGCCATTCGATGTACCCATGAAAACGGTGATCGCCGGAGATGATGACGATAGTAAATTTTTAAATTCTGTATACTATACCGATAGTTGTCTGGGTAGCTTTATTGACAAGGCAAAACAAAAGCCATGGTGGAAAAAGACGCTTATCATTCTTATTGCCGACCATGGAGTATTGCGTCTGGGTGTTCATGATGCTTTTGACCCCGAACGTTTTCACATCCCCATGTTGTGGCTGGGGGGTGTTGTGCCCCATGATGCAGTCGTTACCTCGGTAGTGTCGCAGACGGATGTACCTGTGACGCTGCTCAAACAACTCGGCATACAACCTGCCCAACCATACCCCTACAGCCGCAATGTACTTACTCCCCAATATAAGGGGATAGCTGTCGGCGCCTTTAACAGCGGTATTGACGTGTTTTCCGAAGAAGGCATTGTGGCATACGATTATACCGACCAAAAGCTTAAGTACTCCACGGGTAACTCAGCTCAACAGCTGCTGGAATTCGGGAAAGCCTATCTGCAAAAAAGTTACGATGATTTTCTGCAACTAAAATAATACCAAATGATTACGTTTGTCGAAGCTACAACTAAAGATATTCCATTGCTGCAGCAGTTGGCCCGCGAAATTTGGTATGCCCATTATCCTTCTATCATCTCCCTGCAACAGATTGAATACATGCTCGAACTTATGTATGCAACCGATATCATTGATCGTGAAATGTCCGAAGGTTATCAATGGCGAATCATCCTGTATGGCGAACAGCCTGTAGGTTTCCTGTCCTTTCATTTCGAACAGCCGCTGCAAAAAGTTAAACTTAATAAACTCTATCTGATCCCTGCATGGCATAATAAAGGTATTGGTCAGCAAGCTTTACAGTTTGTTATCGACCAAGCCCGGAAATTAAATGCCAAAGCTGTTTTTCTGACCGTAAACAAAAAAAACGAGAAAGCCATTGCGGCTTATCTAAAAGCCGGATTTTTTATCGATCATAGCGAAAAATTTGATATCGGTCAGGGATTTTTTATGGATGATTATGTTATGCAGTTTAATCTTTGATGTTTTTTTGTTATTTTTACCCCAAACCTAATATTTTATAACCTTTAAAACGATTAAGCCATGGAAACAAACAACTCAACCACACCTGTAACGAGAATGGAACTCGATGAAATTTCTGTTGCCTATTTAAGTTCTATTCGTAAGTGGGCGTATTTTTTTGCCATTTTAGGGTTTGTCGGAATTGCCATTTTGCTGATCGTCGGGCTGTTTGCCAAAGCTATTTTCGGTGCGCTGAATCCACAGATGGAAGCGGGTGCCTTTGTGATCGGTGCAGTGTATATTGTTCTTGCTCTTATTTACGTTTTTCCGGTAATATATATGTACCGGTTTTCGACAATTGCCAAAGCAGCTATTGGGGAAAACGACAGCACCCTGCTGCAACAGTCGCTTCAGTACCTTAAAAAACATTTTCAATATGTCGGCATTGTTACTATTGCCGTATTGGGTTTGTATTTCGTTATCATACTGGGTTTTATTTTGGGAAAAATATTTTTGGGCTAAACACTAAATCGAAGGGGATTGGGCATGATGTGGCGACCATTAAAAAAAGTTTCCTGTTTGTTGGTGGGTTTACTTGCAACGATATGGGTCGATGGACAGATTTTATCGGTTTCGGGCATGGACAAGGCTATTGTGAAAACTACTGATCGTATTGCCTTGTACGCTTTACCGCAGACGTTGCTTGAGGTACGATGTTATATTTCGTGTCATCGCCGGATGGTAGGTCCCTATGCCCAATATGCCCGGGAATTGTTGGGCAAAGAAGGTATTCAACAAGAAACAGTACAATGGGTAATCGATAGCGTGTCTATCACACCTGTTCCCGTTTTCGACGCCTCACAGGTGTATGTGGTAAAATTTGGTAAAAAAGCTGATTACCGAACGCTTGAAGAACTTGCGCGGCAGGGTTTTATTATTTTTCCCCTTAAGAATAATTACCCTGCCGGTCATCCCGATTCCTTGCTGCTTGTTACTAAGGGTACAGCGGAATGGACAGCTGTTGACCTGCCTTTTACAACCAATATTACCGATACTGTGTATCAGGTAGTGAAGAAAGATTCGTTACTGATACGACAGCCAGTGGTTAAGCCCCGTTCTGCCACTGCTATTTCGCAATACGAAAGAGCCAGGGAGGTGGTAAAATTGATTCAGCAGATTCATCAACGACGCATAGACCTAATACTGGCCGAGGACGATCCAGTTCCCAACAACGAAAAATCAGTTCAGTGGATGATTAGTCAACTCCGGCAGAAAGAGGAAGAGTTTTTGCAACTCTTCCTGGGAAAGACGGTGACGCAAACTTTTGAGTATTCTTTTGTGTATACCCCTTTCGCCGGGAAAAATCAACCTGCTGAAATCTTTCGTTTTTCGCCCCTGCGTGGAATATCCGCGAAGAACGATCCTTCGGCGTTGCCCGTTTATATAACGCTCGAATCCACAAATACGATTACTACTCTGCGCGATTATCAATCGTTGTTTACCTCATTTACTGCCCCTGCTATTCTCTATCGTGTGCCCGAGCTTGCTGGTGTGTCGGTCATCTGGAACAACAGGATACTCATAAGGTCACGGTTGCCCATATATCAGATCGGGGCATTGGTACCATGGATGCCCGTCGAATAGAGGGTTATCAATCTTTGGGCGCAGGTTTTTTGAAAACATTACGATTGGGCCAAAGAACATAGAAAAATCTTTGTAACAATAAGCCTGCCGTTGGGGTGGATTACTTGAGTTTTTTGAACCGCCACCGGTTAACCCGAGCTGGATCACATCATAGTTCTTTGTTCATATCCACATCGTTTTTCATTTTTCGGATCAATTTTTTTTTATGATATTATTCCTGTGGATGGTACCGTAACTCCATCGTACGACGCTGCTCGTTTATCATCCGCAGGTTTGTATAATTGAAAAAAATTTTGTAAGTTTAAAAAAAATAGCCATGCGTAATCGTCGGATAAAAAATTTCTGGATTAGCGTTTTGACGCTAAGTATTTTTTTAGTGAATTTTACTGTTTATGCTCAGGAGGCGCAGCAGGTAGCTCCGTTTTTTCTTCCTCGGGTTATTAATGCTCCTGGCACTTATTATATTCTCACCCAGGGAAGTAGCCAGTTTTTGGAATCGAAATTTAAGATTCCGCAGGGTATACTTACGGATACCTGTATCGTAATTTATGAATTTTTTCCTGCCCAGGGATCTTTTAAGGTGGTAGCACGATCGGCATTTGTTCGGCATTTTTATGGGGCTACTTACTTCAAGGGCAGGATAATTATTGCCGGAGGATATAATGCCAATGGGGTTGCGACGAATACTGTCCATGAATTTGATTTGAATACGCGCAAATGGCACGAACGTAAGTCGACAATGCTGCAAAAACGAGCAGAATTTTCCCTCGAGGCTTGTGGTAATACCTTGTATGCAGTGTATGGCGACGAAAAAAATACCGTGGAAAAATTCAATGAAACCATAGGTAAATGGGAGACTGTGGCCAGGAATATCAGCGGCGATATCAAGCCCTTGAAAAAAGTCAGAAATTCTGTAGCTATCGATAACTACATATACTTATTTGCCGACGGGGGCGAATTACAGGTATTTAACGCCTCTAATGGCAATATCTCTAAAGGACCTACACCACCGGCACAACTCTCTTTTTTTGGTATAACAGCTTGTAATCGGAAAATATTCATGGCTGCAGGATGCGACAAAGCGGGCATCGATTACAATGTTTATTTGCTCAATACGGTGGATAATTCGTGGAAAACTGCTGGAAAGATCAGCGTCGATTTATGTGGTTCGGGGTTGGTGTGTCATGGTCGCATGCTGATCTTTACAGGTGGTTCATCGACCCATATGTCTGAACAGACTAAGCCGACGGGAAGTATTTTTATTTATCGTCCGATGTATTAAGTTTTTTCCACTCGCTTCGGGGCATCGTTTTGCGGAGCCAGATTTTCTGTCCTTCCACGGGTTCGGTACCTGGTTCCATGTGGTTGCGACGATACAGTTTTTTGAGCTTTATCCCGTAGAGTTGACTTATCGAACGCATGGTTTCACCTTTTTTTACGTAGTGAAAATCATACCCTACCTCGGGGCGACAACGTTTGGGCTGGATGTACAGCTCTTCCCCCGGTTGTACCTCATATCCATCGGGTAGGTCATTGTATCTTTTTAATTCCCAAGAAAATAACCCCAACTCTTTGGTTAGCGATACCAGATTATCCCCCTCACGTACAATGATGTACTTTATTCGGTTACGCTCATATATTTTTCGTTGCTTCAGCGTGATGGTAAAACTTTCATCCGAATCTCTGCGGTTGTTAAGATTAACTTGCCGGGTATAATCGCCGCTGTCGAAAATATAAAGCTTATTTTCTTCGATGGTACGAATCAGGTCTCGAGCATAGCTTTTACTGGTTGCATATCCGGCCTTTTGCAGACCATGTGCCCAGCTTTTGTAGTCATCGGAAGGGTATTCGAAAAGAAACCGGTAACGGGGGGTGTTCATTAAAAAATCGGTATGATCACGATACGAGTCTTCGGCACTGTCGTATTTTCTGAAACATTCATCTTTGGCATCATCGTCGTGATAGTGTTTTTCACCCTCCCATTTGTGACATTTGATTCCAAAATGATTGTTGGCTTTCCTGGCCAGGGTGCTGTTGCCACAGTCCGATTCAATAATCCCCTGCGCCAGGGTAATGCTGGCTGGAATACCGCTGCGCTTCATTTCCTCTACTGCAATCTTTTTATACTTTTCAATATAATCCTGCTTACTCACCCGCGTTTGAGCCGTCGCTGCCAGACATACCACCAACGCTGTCAGGATACATAACGTACTTTTTTTCATTCGTAAATAATCTTTAAGTTGCTGACTAACTTTCGGTTATACTTGCCTTATTTTATAGCCTCTCGGCCGGCTGGAACTCACAAGTTCGTTTCATTTGGTTTGTTGTGTTTACAGCGTCAACATGATCGTCTCATCCGAAAATAAATTTAATTTATAGTCTAAAAACCACAGAGGACGCCGAGGATGCGCAAAGACCGCAAAGAAAAATCCTATTGCGCCCTCTGCGTATATCTTTGCGTCCTTTGCGGTTAATGTTATATTTTAAGGTTCATCATTATGTACTTTTCATTCAACCTAAAAAGATAATTTTAATTAATTATCTTACTATCAATTTGTTACATGCATATTCATATCTCTGACTCAGCCCCCCTGAAATTTTCATCGGTTTGTTGTGTTTACTGCATCAACATGTTCGTTTTATATGTTTTTTTTGATAAACATAATTTCATAAATCAACCTGCAAAATACAATGAATTATGACAAAACGCAAGTACAATGATTTTGCCAAAAGTATTCTCTATAAGTTTATCCGAAAATAATCTTTAAATTGCTGACTACCTTTTGATTACACAAGCGTTCTTTTGTTGGTTCGTTGTCCGGATGGAACTCGCAAGTTCGTTTCATCGGTTTGTTGTGTTTATCAATAAACAAGCTCGTTTCATAAACAACTGTAAAAGTCATGCAAAAATTTGATGCGTTGTAATTTTTTATATATTTGAATTCAAAAACATCCTATACCCAAAAAGTAAGTATGATTTTTTCAGACAACAAGAAAATTATTCAAAAATAACCAATAAAAAAACTGACGATTCAACCCCCTTTCTTCAAACGTCCTGCCTGCTGGTATTGCAGACAAAAAAATCTTTGCGGGATTTGCAGCGTATAAAAATCCAAACATACATTCCATGTAATCTTCATTCAACACTTAGAGGAATTGATTGTTTTTATGGCAAAAGTTTTTAGCTTTACTGCATTGTGAAATTTTTGGGTATCATATTTTAAAAAAAACATTATACCTTGGAATATCCGTGGCGACATAACCGGCGTTTTAATGCATATCCGGAATATTTTAAACAGATTTTTGGACATCGAGTGCAAAAGCTTACCATCGATGCGGGATTTACCTGTCCCAACCGCGACGGCACTGTAGCCTACGGTGGATGTACCTATTGCAACAACGACGCTTTTAATCCTTCGTACAACAAGCCTTCCAAGTCGATTACTCAGCAACTGGAGGAGGGGGTTGAGTTTCACCGCGAACGTTACCGTACGGCCAAAATGTACCTGGCCTACTTTCAGGCCTACTCCAATACCTACAAGCCCCTCGACGAACTGAAGAGAATGTATGAGGAAGCGCTGCGCTTTCCCAATGTGATTGGACTGGTTATTGGTACGCGCCCCGATTGTATTGACGAACAAAAACTCGAATATCTGGCCCGCTTGGCCGAGAAATATTACATCATTATCGAGTACGGCGTGGAATCGGTTTACAATTCTACCCTCGAAAAAATTAACCGAGGCCATACCTTTGAACAATCCGTGCAGGCGCTTGAATTGACTAAAAAGTATGGTATTAAAACCGGAGCCCATTTTATTCTGGGTTTTCCCTACGAGACCGAGGAGATGATGATTGATGCCGTTAAAATCATTTCGGCCCTGCCCCTGAATACCATCAAGTTTCACCAATTGCAGATCGTGAAAAATACTGCCATGGCAAGGATGTACCGCAGTAATCCCAGTTTTTTCAAGCACTACACCCTCGACCAATATCTTGAATTGATTTGCTCGGTGGTGGAACGTTTGAATCCCGCCTTTGTCATTGAGCGTATTGCCGGCGAGGTGCCCCCTTGGTTCCTCGAAGGACCAGGCTGGGGATTACTCCGAACCAACGATATCATTCGTAGGTTCGAAAAAAAACTGGAGGAAAAAAACACATGGCAGGGACGATTATATCAGCCTGTGGTTAGCCTCAATACGGTTGGGTAACCCCGCCTTATCGTATCCGATCAAAATGATTTTGTTCAATACGAAAATTAGGGCACTTAACTCAATATTTCGTATTTTTACCCCGTTTATATCATCTGGTCGACAACTTCAAAATATTGCCTATGTCGTATCCTGTCCGGAATATCATCCTTGTTGCCCTTGCCATCATTTTGTTTCCTGTAGGGCTTTGGGGGCAGCTATCCTATAGCGATGGCCATCCCAACCAGCTTGTCCGGGGAAAAGATCTGTATGAAAAGGAAAGATACGTCGCAGCTCAGCAGGTTTTTGAACAAATCTTATCCGACCCGCAGGCTACTCATCAGCAAAAAACCGAGGCGGCCTTTTACTCCTTTTTGTGCAGCAGTCAACTCTATCACAAGGATGCCAAAATCAAGGGGCTAAATTTTCTCTCCCAATACCCCGAAAGTCCTTTGACAAACATTGTTCTTTTTCAACTCGCCCATAACGAATATGTTAACAAGAATTATAAAAATGCAGTTGCCTATTATCAACAGGTTGAAGCAAAAAATCTCAACGATGACGAAAAGTCGGAGTTGCATTTTAAGCTGGGTTACAGCTGGCTTATGCTCGACAGTCTGGATCGGGCGCGTATCGAGTTCTACGAAATCAAGGATATTGACAACCCTTTCTCTTCTGCGGCGCTGTACTACTACTCCTACATTGCATTTATGCAGAAAAATTATGTAACAGCCCTTGAGGGTTTTCTTCGCTTAAAGGATGACGAGACTTTTGCCCAGGTAGTGCCGTACTACATTGTGCAATGTTATTATTATCTTGGCAAAGACGATGATTTACTGGCCTATGCTGTTCCCATCATCGATTCGGTAATACCTTCGCGTGAGGCCGAAATAGCTTATCTGATAGGAAATGCCTACTATCGGAAAAATAAATATAAGGAAGCTATCCCGTACTACGAACGCTATTTGTCGAAAGAAAAAAAGCCCGATCGTTACAGCTATTATCAGCCGGCCTATTGTTATTATCAGACAGGCGACTATGCCAAGGCTATTCCTCTGTTCGAGAAGGTAGCTGCCGATAATAGTCTCATCGGGCAAAATGCAAGCTATCATCTGGGGTACTGTTATCTTCGGGATAATGCCAAAGACAAGGCCATGCTGGCATTTTCGGCTGCGGCACAGGCCGATTTCGATCTAAATATTCAGGAAGATGCAGCTTTTAACTATGCTGTCCTTACCCTTGAGCTGGCCAATACGCCCTTCAATAATGCCATTAAGGCGTTGAGCGATTATGTGACTCGTTACCCGCAGTCGCGGCGCCGTGAAGAGGCTTACCAGTATCTCATTACTGCTTGCCTTAATACGCACAATTATCAGGAGGCGCTTAATTACTTGAATAAAATACAAAACAAGGATGCCAAAACGCGAAAAGCTTATCAACGTGCCGCATTTTTCAGAGCACTGGAATTGTTCAATAATCTTGATCTGGATAATGCCGCCAAACAGCTCGAACTTGCCCAGCGTTACAGTTCAAGCGACCCGATAATTGCTGCCCGAACCCAATACTGGCAGTCCGAAATTCACTATCGCAACAAAGAATTTGACGAAGCACTCGAAGGTTATCTCCAGTTCTACGATACGCCGGCAGCCCGCCAAACCCCCGAATTTGCCGTTGTCCCCTATAATATCGCCTATTGCTATTTTCATAAAAAAAACTACTCGCAGTCACTTCAGTGGTTTCAGCGTTTTACTGACAAACCTGCCGACAATGATCGGTTGGTGGCCGACAGTTACAACCGCATGGGCGATTGCTATTTTGCTTCCGCAAAATATAAAGAGGCCATTTCGGCCTATTCACAGGCTATCCGTAAAGGTGCCGCCGATAAAGATTATGCCATGTTTCAGCGTGCCTTTGCTACCGGCTTGCTGGGCGATCATAAGCAGAAGATTACGCTACTCAACGAACTTATCCGTACCTCGCCTAATTCGGTGTATTACGATGATGCCCTCTATGAAATCGGACAAAGCTATCTGGCATTGCAAAATTCGGGCGAAGCCCAGAAATATTACCGGCAAATCATTTCAAAGTTTCCCCTGAGCAGTTACGTGAAAAAATCGTGGTTGCAGCTGGGACTCATCGACTATAACAATAATCAATACGACTCGGCTATTGTAAAGTATAAAAAAGTTATCGCCGACTATCCCAATACCCCCGAAGCCCGAAGTGCACTCAACGGGATCAGGAATATCTACGTTGAACTCAATCAGGTCGACGAGTTTCTGAAATTGTCCGGTTCGCTGGGGGGCAGCGGAATAGGACAGGCCGAGCAGGATTCGCTTTTGTACTATTCGGCTGAGAATCTGTACACCAAACAAAAATGGACTAAAGCAATTGAGGGGCTGAAAAAGTATCTGCAAACCTTCCCCAGCGGCAATTTCGTTGCCAATGCTCATTTTTACCTGGCCGATTGTTATCTGCGCACCAACATGCCGGCCGAGGCACTTGAACATCTCAACAGCGTTATCGGCATGCCCCGGAACAGTTTTACGGAAATGGCCCTGGTTGCCGCTGCTCAGCTAAATCTCGAAAAGAAAGATTACTATGCTGCGGTTGCGAACTGCGAGTTTCTCGATAGCATTGCCGAGGTGGCCGAAAATAGGCTTGTGGCCCGACAAGGGAAGGCTATCGGATATTATCAGCTCAAACGCTACCATGAAGCTATCGATGCAGCCCAGTACCTCCTTAATACACCCGGTATTGCTCAGGAAACCGAACGTGTTGCACGTTACGTTCTTGCTAAATCTTACCTTACTTTGGGCGAAGATAGCAAAGCAATGGAACAACTCCGCCGCCTGGCCCGAGATGTCAAAAACAAGGAAGGTGCCGAAGCTAAATATCTGATTGCCGAAAGTTATTTCAAACAGAATCAGCCCGACAAGGCTATGAAAGAAATTTTTAACTTCGTCGACCTTAATACCCCCCATCAATACTGGGTGGCAAAAGCTTATATCCTTCTGGCCAAAATATATTACCAGAAAAATAATGCCTTTCAGGCAATTAAAACGCTCGAAAGCATTATCAATAACTACGATGTTACCGATGATGGCATTATCGATGAAGCTAAACAGCTTAAAGCTACGTACGAAGACCGTTCGAAGACCACTAATAACAAAAGCGTTTCCCTATCTGAGACGAACTAAGTAAATCCAAAAAACATTACAAGGACCGATGGAACAAGTATTTGCCCACATACTACATAACCTCAAAGTACACAGTATAGACTCTATAGGTCGGGAGGATATCTCTTTTTAAAGCATAATGTCTTAACCATAGTTATATGGATACAACAAGATATGGTACTAACCGCAAAGAAAGCAGAGGGCGCAAAAGAATTTTTCTTTGCAGTCCTTGCGCTATTCCTCGGCATCTTCAGCGGTTGTTAGACCATAAATTAAATTTATTTTCGGATGAGACGATCATGTTGACGCTGTAAACACAACAAACCGATGAAAATAGTACACAACATGCGAGTTCCTTCCGGCCGATGAACAAATAAAAGAACGTTTGTGTAACCAAAAAGAAGTCAGTAATTTAAAGATTATTTACGTATGAAAGTGCCCCAATTTAAAAATACTCACAGGATGAAGCCATCTGTAATGATATATGCCGTTGTGATGCTGATTGCCGGGAGCTTTTATTTTCATCCCTGTCAGGCGCAGGATATAAAAAAAGATGTTACGGTTGTTAAACCCTACCAGCCGGTAGTACAGGATTTTTCGAAAATCAACCTTATGCCGGTTATTGCCGATACTACGCCCTTTACCATACAATACAACTACCGGATCAACTCCGTCAAGCTTGAAGCGCCCTACAATCCCCGTCCCATTTCCATGGCAAAGCTTGCACAGGAGACTGTACCAGCCGTGCAGAATAACTACATCATGACGGCCATCGGTAATCCATGGTCGCCCTTGCTTGAGGCAAGCTTTAACAGCGGACGGTCGGGCAATAGCAGCTGGGGTTTTCTGTTCCGGCACACTTCGGCCCAGGGTTCGGTACCCCTGCAAAACTCATCTACACGCATCGATGCTCCATGGAAAAATACGCTGGCCGCTTTTCAGGGTAAATATCTGACCAAAAAGACCGCTTGGCAGACCCGACTAAGTTACCAGTCCAATACCTACCAATACTACGGAATCGATCCGGTGGCCGCTCCGTTATACGATGCCGATACCTTCAGACAACACCTGCAGTCCGGCTGGGCTTCTCTCAGCCTATCTTCCCTTAATCCCGACAGCAACCGATTGCTGTACGACGGAGGATTACAGTACCGTTTCATGGCCGATCGTTACGATTATATGGAAAATCAAGTCACACTCAATGCCCGGGTGGGAAAGATGCTTACTGCTTTTTACGGTGGGATCGAATTTAATAATCGATACCTCGGCGCTGCCGGCGAAAACGATTCCTCGTATGTCAACCTCTTTACCCTGCGTCCTTTTGCCGAAAAATCGGGCAAAGAATGGAAAATATCGGGCGGGTTGAATATCACCTCCGACAAACATTTCGGTGGGACTACCCTGTATGTCTTTCCTTTTGCCAGCTTCGACTTTGTGGTGGTACCACGGGTAATGAAAATCAACCTGATATACGACGGTTATGTCGTGTCCAACAGCTATAACCAACTTCTTGAGGAAAATCTGTACATCCGCCCCGGTACCTTCGGCAAAAGCACAAGCTGCAACAGTGCCATCGGTGCTACCCTTGCTGGCATCCTTAACGACGAAATTCATTATAGCCTCAGCGGTAGATATGAAAATGTGAAAAATCAGGTATTTTTTGTCAATGCGGTGGATTCGCCTTTTTACAACTGGTTTGTGCCCGTGTACGACGATGTGGAGGTAATGAAGATGGCTGCCAGTTTTAGCTTTAAAATCAGTTCAAAAGCACAGCTAAACCTTATGGCTCAATACCAGCATTTTGACTTACTACGGCAGAAAAAACCATGGGGCTTGCCGGCGATCACGGCCAGCAGCGCACTGGTATATAATATCCGTAATAAAATAATCTCTACTACACAACTGTATTTTGTGGGTACACGTTATGCGCAGAAGCCTGTCACCGAGGCTACTGTAACTCTAAAACCTTTTGTCAACCTGAATGAAAAAATCGAATATCGATATACCGATAAATTTTCCTTATATTTGGAGTTGAAAAATATTACGGCCTCGAAGTATGCCTATTGGAACCAGTATACCAGCTATCGTTTTCAGGCATTCCTGGGGGCAATGTTCTTGTTCTAATGAATTAATTTATTCAACAATCATTTTATAATTACGGATGAGGGGACGCAAAAACAGAACCTGGTTGTGGATGGGATTACTGTGTTTGGGGATATTGTGTGGTACGCTGGAATACATGTATCGTTATACCCAACGCCGGACAATGGCTTATATTTATTCCAGCGTGCAGAGCATTCCTGCAAATAAGGTCGCCATTGTTCTGGGTACCAGCAAGTATACAAAAAACAAAACACCTAATCCCTACTTTTACAAGCGCATAGCAGCAGCCGAGCTGCTTTACCGGGCAGGCAAAGTACATTACCTGATCGTTAGTGGCGACAATCTTCACCGTTCGTACAACGAACCGATGATGATGAAAAGGGAGCTCAACCGAAGGGGAATACCCGATAGCGTCATCTTTCTCGATTATGCCGGGTTGCGTACCTTCGATTCGGTAATCAGGGGATATAAAATTTTTGGCCAGAGGAGTTACACCATTGTCTCCCAGCGTTTTCAGCTTGAGAGGGCGGTATATATTGCTCACCGGTTTGGCATAGGAGCCATTGGATTTGAAGCCGATGGGGTAGACGAACCCTCGCACTGGCTTATGGTTGTGCGTGAATATTTTGCCCGCGCATTGATGTACTGGGATATCTTCACAAACCGCCAACCCCGTTTTCTGGGACCAGCAGTCGAAATTCCCTGAGTTTATCCCTTTTTCTGCCGGTTGACTATGGTCCGTACAAAGTCAACGAACAAGGGGTGTGGCGCTAAAACCGTACTCTGATATTCGGGGTGAAACTGTACCCCCACAAACCACGGATGCGAAGGTATTTCAACTATTTCTACCAAATTGCTATCGGGGTTAATGCCCACAGCATGCATGCCGGCTTTTTCAAAATCAGGCAGGTATTCGTTGTTGAACTCAAACCGGTGCCGATGACGTTCGGAGATATGCGTGGTTCCATAAGCCTTATGGGCACGGCTGCCTTTTTTTATTACGCACGGATATGCGCCCAGTCGCATTGTTCCGCCTTTTTCGGTTACCCCTTTCTGGCTTTCCATCAGGTCAATCACCGGATGTTCGGTACTTCGTACCATCTCGGTCGAATGTGCATCGGCCCAACCTATCACGTTACGGGCAAACTCGATGACCGCACATTGCATCCCCAGACAGATACCAAAAAAAGGTATCTGATGCTCACGCGCATATTTTACCGACAAAATTTTTCCTTCTATCCCCCGGTCGCCAAAGCCCGGTGCTACTATTATGCCTTCCATGCCTCCCAGTAGGCTGTCGATGGTCTGATCGGTAATCTTTTCCGAATGTATACATGTAAGGTCTACCTTGCAATCATTTACTGCACCAGCATGCTGCAACGACTCAATTATGGATTTGTAGGAGTCTTTCAATTCAACATACTTGCCTACCAGCGCTACTCGTACGCAATGTTTGGGATTTTTCAGCTTATCGAGAAACTCGATCCATTTGGCCAAATCGGGTTCTTGGCCTTCCTTGAGGTTGAGCTTTCTGAGGACAGTAAGATCGAGTTTTTCCTTGAGCATCATCAGGGGTACTTCGTAGATGGTACTCACATCGATCGATTGCACTACTGCATCGAGCTCTACATTGCAAAACAGAGCAACTTTCTTGCGTATGTCTTGAGTGAGTTCGTGTTCGGTCCGCAACACCAAAATATCGGGCTGAATCCCGTTTTCGAGCAAAATTTTAACGCTGTGCTGCGTAGGTTTGGTTTTTAGTTCGCCCGAGGCCGAAAGATAGGGCACCAGCGTCAGATGGATGACAAGGGCATTGGTCGGTCCCAGCTCCCACTTCAGCTGACGAACAGCTTCGATATAGGGCAATGATTCTATGTCGCCCACGGTACCGCCTATTTCGGTGATAACGACATCGTACTTAAAACGCGACCCCAGCAGTTTTATCCTGCGCTTGATTTCATCGGTAATGTGTGGGATGACCTGTACGGTTTTGCCCAGATAATCACCGCGCCGCTCCTTAGTGATGACCGTTTGATAAATTTTTCCGGTAGTAACGTTATTGGCCTGTGAAGTAGGAACTCCCAAAAAACGTTCGTAGTGACCCAAGTCCAGGTCGGTCTCTGCCCCGTCGTTGGTGACATAGCATTCGCCATGCTCATAGGGATTGAGCGTCCCCGGGTCTACATTGATGTAAGGATCGAGTTTCTGAATGGTTACCGAATAACCCCGCGACTGAAGCAGTTTGGCCAGTGATGCTGAGATGATTCCCTTGCCCAACGACGAGGTTACCCCTCCCGTGACAAAAATATATTTCGTATTGCTTGCCCCTGTACTCATGATGATCGATCTTTGCCTTTTAATCGTTTACCATGTTCTCGATGATGCGAATTTTCTCCTCAAGTACTTTTATCTCTTCCTTGGCACTATCGATTTTTTGCTGAACTTCCCGGATCATGGCCTCGGCATTCTTGGTTTTGGCAAAAAATCCAATATTATTTTCCCACAGCACAATATCGCTTTCAAGCTTTTTCAGACGGGAAATGAGCCGGTCGCGTTCACGGTTAAGCTGCGACTCACTTTTTCTTTGCGCCACCTGTTCAATCTTTGATTTAAACTTCTCGATCCGACGCTTGCCATCATCCAGCCGTAGTCCTTCGAACAGACGGTCGATAGCCTTCTTGTAACGCTGTTGAACCTCTTGTTTGTTTTTAAGGGGAACAAATCCTATTTCGGACCACCGGCGCTGAAATTCCTTTAGCTTGTTAAAATTGACTTCGGCATCGCTATCGAACTGATAGTTTTCGATTTCTTCGATCAAGGCCAGCTTGGCTTTGAGATTATCCTCGTATTTTGAATCAATCTGCGCAAAATAGGCAGCCTTGTTGTTGAAAAACGTGTCGCAGGCGGCACGAAAACGCTTCCATATCTGATCGCTGTACTTGCGTGGAACAGGCCCTATTTCCTTCCAGCGTTTCTGAATGTTGATAAGATCCTCGGTGGTCTTTTTCCATTCGGTACTGTCTTTCAGAGCCTCGGCCTGAACGCACAGATCGAGCTTGAGTTGCAGATTGTTGTTCTGTTCTTCCTTAATCTTGTTGTAATAAGCCCGTTTATGGGCAAAAAATTCATCACAGGCCTTGCGGAAACGCTCGTATATTTTGTTGTTATCCTTTTTGGGAGCAAAACCAATAGTACGCCATACCTTTTGAATCTCTACAATCTCCTGGGTGCGTTCTTCCCACTCCTTCATGTGCTGGGGCAGATTCTGCAACATGGCTTCTACCTTCTCGCAGAGCACAGTCTTGGCTTCCAGATTTTTCAACTGCGAAGCCTTAAGGTTGTCGTAGTACTCCTGATGACGTTTGTTGATTTTTGCAGTTATTTCCTTAAACCGGTTCCATATTTCGGCACGGTTTTCGACGGGTACGGGACCAATTTCGCGCCACTTGTTGTGATATTCTTGCAGCATTTTAAAGGCCTTGACAGCCGAAGGTTCGAGCAGCAATGCCTCGGCCTGCTCGCATAGCTCGATCTTGGCCTCCAAATTCTTTTTCAGGTCTAAATCGCGTAGCTCTTTGTTGATCTTTATGTAGTCGTAAAATTTTTCGACATAGTAATTATAACTTTCCCACAGATTGCTGACCTCGTGTTGGGGTACCGGACCTACCGAACGCCATTGTTTCTGCAGCTCTCTGAACTGGTGGAAGGTTTCGTTGAGCGACTCGGTAGTGTTGGTAAGAGCCTTGATTTGTTCAATAATCTCACGCTTGATGCGTAGGTTCTCCATCTTCTCGGCCTCGGCCTTACGGGTATATTCGGCCTTAGCCTCCTTGTATTCCTTCAGAAGGGCTTTCAGCTTTTCTTCCAGTCCGTCGGGCTGGGGTTTGAAGTCTTCGGGGTTACCCCCTTCGTCGAGAAATTGCTTGCGTAAACGCTCAAGTTCCGACTTGTGTTTTTTGTAAAATTGTATTTTTATGTTTTCGATATCGACACGGATGGCTTCGACCTGACCCTCTTTTACCAGCTTTTCGGCTGTGGCTACCAGTTCTTCTTTCGAAAGCTGGCTGTAGTCGGTGGCTTCGCGCAGAGTTTCCTCGTCAATTTCTTCATCGGCCAGTTCCTCGGGCACCGCCACATCTTCGGGCAGTATCACATGTTCGTGGGCATACTGGGGCTCGTCCTCTTCCATAGCAATAGTGGCTTCGGTAGCCACTTCTTCACCGGCCGGTAATACCGTTGGGGCTTCCTGCGTATGACCGGCTATTGCTTCTGCATTGCCGGTTTGTTCATTCTGAACAGTATTCACATGGGTAGGTTCCATACACTAAATATTGTATTTTTTGAAGGTACGAAAATAGATATTTAGCCCTTAATTCTCAAAGGTTTTTTAAAAAAAGTGCACTCTCATCTGCCGTGATATCGGAAAACGTGAAAGGCCTGCAATCGTGGAGCGCTTTTGGGGACGCCGGTGGGTTCCTCCGGCCGATCTGTAAGCACACGAGGCATGAGTAGTGGAGCTGGCGGGATTCGAACCCGCGTCCAAACAAGAAACAGAAACGCTTTCTACATGCTTAGCCAATTCTTGATTTTCGTGCGGAAACTGGCAATTGGCAGCCTATTTCCGCCTTAGTCCTGCAATTCTGACCGACCCGTCAGGACACCAGGCCGGCGAGCCCAAACTCACGAGCGCCGCTTGACCAACGAGCGTCGGGCTTGCTCATTGAGCGACGTCTTGTCCCCTGCACCTTGGCAAGGGATAAGCCCATCTACTATACTTCGATTAGGCTGCAAGAGCGTAGTTATATTCGCCTTTTATTCTTTGCAACCCTGGTTAAGGCCGTTGTTGCCTGGGCCTGCATGCTTACATTTCCATTTGCCTTGCTGTCAAAACCAGTCAGCCCCGCATTGGTTATTTCTCTGCAAATCTCGTGCAAAGATACAACAAATCAAAGAACAATTTGCATCCCTCCCCCAAAACTTCGCCCCAACTACACCCTTCAGACTTACCTTATTGCTAACTGCCTTTACTCCCAATTCCCCATAGCACAACCCCTACCAACGACATCTCTGTACAATATGCTCATATACAATCAGTTGATAAAAAATAAAATTTTTTTATCAAAAAATTTTTAAACGACAGAACCTGTCGTTTTGGCGGGGTAGTTTTGGGGGGTGAAATGTTCAAACACAATTATCTAACCTACATTAATGTTCACACAAATAGTCATTAACTTAAAAATTAAAATTATGAAAAAAATAGGATTATTTATGGTTATGTTGTTAATTGTCGGTTGTGGCATACAACACACGGGAATTGTCAATAATACTCAGAGTATTACAACTATCAATCTTTCGGGTAACAATTACAGAATAATCGATAAGATAAGCGCAAAAGCAACAGCAACTTATATTATGGGCATTGGGGGACTAAGAAATAAGGCTTTGATTGAAAAGGCGAAAGCAGGTTTATACGAAAAAGCCAACCTTACAGGGAGTGCCCGGGCTATTGCCTACATAGCATATGATACCCATTATTCTTTTATTTTTCCGTTTTATTACCGGGTAACGGTTACTGCGTCGGGGTTTGTCCTTGAGTATAAATAATATAAATGATTTTATACTGTTTATAATTTTAGGAAGGTGTTCGTTGCTGTTATAGCCTTTTGCCTTCCTAAAATTTTATAGTATGCACATAGAACTATTGAAAAGAATTTTATATTTTTATAACAAAAAAGGCGAGTCACCCCGCCTTAGATGTTTTCACAACGGAATAATCCTTATTGTGAATTGCTTACAATTGTGTTACAAAGTTATAAAATATTTTTTAAAAACAAAATCTTATGAGCGGAAAAAAAATTTTAGGTCTTGATTTAGGAACTAATTCTATTGGTTGGGCGCTTATTGAAGTGGCCAATAATGAAAGAAAAATTATTGCCATGGGAACCCGGATAATTCCCTTGTCCACTGATGAAAAAGACGAGTTTGATAGCGGAAATAGCATTTCTAAGAATCAGAAACGACGCCAACGAAGAGCCCAGCGACGAGGATACGATCGCTATCAATTGCGACGAAAAGCTCTAACAGAAGTATTGATGCAAAATAAAATGTTTGACCCACAGCTATTTAATTTAGATAAACTCACTTTATGGGGTATAAGGGCAAAGGCTTGTACTGAAAAAATTGAATTAACTGAACTTGGGAGAATACTGTATCATCTTAATCAAAAAAGAGGGTATAAAAGTGTTTCCAAAAATGAAAACAAAAAGGAAACAGAGTATGTGAGTGAAGTAAAAAATCGATACCAATTACTTAAAGAATCAAATTTAACTATAGGTCAGAAATTTTATCAGGAGTTAAGTGCTAATCCTTTTTACCGGATAAAAGAACAGGTATTTCCCCGTGAAGCATACATGGAAGAATACGATAAAATAATGGCTTGTCAGAAACAATTTTATCCCGAAATATTGACCGATGAACTTATAACTAAAATCAGGGATGAAATTATATACTATCAGCGCGGACTTAAATCACAGAAAGATTTGGTAAGCGTTTGTGATTTTGAGGGTAAGTGGATAAAGCATAACAATAAAGAGATTTTTATTGGACCCAAAGTAGCCCCTCGTACCTCGCCTTTATTCCAGGTAGCTAAGATTTGGGAGACTATTAATAATCTTGAGATTAAAAATAAGAAGGGCGACAAGCTTTTCCTAACTATTGAGCAAAAACAAAAGATTTTTGAATATCTCGATAATAATGAAAAATTAACACAGACAGAACTTTTTAAAATTCTGGGAATAAAAAAAGAAGAAGGATGGTACGGATCTCGGCAACTGACAAATGGACTGCAAGGTAATATTACTAAAACAAAGATTTTAAAGATTCTGAATAATCATAAAGAATATGCACATTTAATCCGTTTTGCACTGAACATCGATGAAAATGAACAAAAAACATATCTTTATGACAGAAAAACAGGGGAAGTGTTAGACGAAAGACCTCAAAAAGTTATTAATGCTTCATTTGAGAAAGAACCTTTCTACCAGCTTTGGCATACCATTTATTCAATTAAGGACGAAAAAGAGTGCGCTGAAGCTTTAGTTAAACGTTTTGCGATAGATGAAAATACTGCTTTTGAGTTAGCAGCGATTGATTTTGTTACCCCCGGTTTTGGAAATAAGTCGGCACGGGCTATCCGAAAAATATTGCCATATTTAATGGAAGGATATAAATATTCCGATGCATGTCAGTTAGCTGGTTATAATCATTCTTTCTCCCTTACCAATAGCGAAATTTATCAAAAACAGCTAAAAGATAAGTTAGAGTTGTTGCCCAAAAATAGCCTTCGACAACCGGTAGTTGAAAAAATATTGAATCAGTTAATTAATTTAATTAATGCCATTATCGACGAAAAACAAGGTTGGGTAACGCGTGAAGAAAGACTTAATAATCAGTTTGAAATAAGAATTGAATTAGCACGTGAACTCAAGCAAAGTAAAGATGAACGATATGAAACATACATTAGACAAAGGCGAAGAGAACGTGAAAATGCTGAAATAGTCAAAGAACTCGAAACATCATATGGACTGAGACCAACCCGTAACAATATTATCAAGTGGAGATTATTCCATGAAATAAACAACGAGGATAAAAAAATTAATGCAGTTTGCCTATATTGTGGTAAGACTTTTGGAATTAATGATGCGCTCAGTGGCGAAATGGTAGATGTCGATCATATTATCCCTCGAACACTTTTCTTTGATGATTCGCAAAACAACAAAATTTTGGTTCACCGGGCATGCAATGCCAGCAAAGGCAATCTTACGGCATACGATTTTATGAAATTAAAGGGAGAACAAGCCTTTAAGGAGTATACCGACCGTGTCGAATTTTTACATAATCAAAAAATAATCTCAAAAGTAAAACGAGATAGGCTTTTAACTCCGGGGAATGAAATCCCTGATGATTTTATTGAAAGACAGTTGAGGGAAACACAATATATTTCAAGAAAATCACGTGAAATTTTAAATCAGATTTGTTATAATGTTTGGAGTACCAGTGGTGGTGTTACTGAAAAACTTCGTAAGTTATGGGGATGGGACGATATATTGATGCAACTGCAATTGCCTAAGTATCGCGAGTTGGGCTTGACCGAGGAAATTGTAATAGAAAATTCCGATGGAACGCTACAAAAGAAAGAGGTAATTAAGGGTTGGACCAAACGAAATGACCAGCGGCACCATGCTATCGATGCCCTTACTATAGCATGCACTGAACAGGGATTTATTCAGCGCATTAATACTTTATCCTCTGAGAAAACACGCAATGAGCTTTACAACGAGGTAAAGGATATAAAATTTAACGAAAAACTTACCTTGCTCGAAAAATACCTAATTGCTCAACGACCGTTTACTACGGAATATGTTAAGGATAAAGTTTCCCAGATACTTGTTTCCTATAAATCCGGTAAGAGAGTGGCCACAAAGGGCAGACGAATTATTCAAATAAATGACAGAAAAATTGTGGCACAGGATAATATACTGGTTCCAAGAGGCCCCCTTTCTGAAGAGTCAGTTTATGGGAGAATAAAAATAATAGAAAAAGATAAACCTATTTCCTACTTATTCGAAAATCCCCATTTAATTGTAGACCTTCGGATAAAAGAACTGGTTGAAACTCGTCTGCAGCAATATCAGAATGATGTAAAGCAAGCTCTCAAATCTGTCAAAAAGGAACCTATTTTTATCGATGATGAAAAAAGTAAAGTCTTGGAAAAGGCCCATTGTTATGTAGAAAAATACGTTATTAAATATCCTGTTGAATCCATTAAACAAAAAGAGGTTGACGACATTGTAGACGAAAAAATAAGACAAATTATTAGGCAACGTTTTCTGTCGGTTTCTAAAGAATCTGACGCATTTAAGGAACCTGTGTATTTTGACGAGCAGAAAAAAATTCCCATTCGTTCGGTGCGAATGTTTACAGGTTTAACTTCTGTTGAACCCATACGTTGGGACGAAAACAATAATCCTATTGCATTTGTAAAACCAGGAAACAATCACCACATTGCCATTTATATGGATGAAAATGGAAATTATCAGGAACATGCTTGTACTTTTTGGCATGCAGTAGAACGGAAAAAATACGGTTTTCCTGTAATCATTGAAAATACTGCAGAAATATGGAATAGGATACTTGCCAACCCTGACAAATATCCCACCAGTTTTGTAGAAAAACTTCCTGCCGACAAACTGCAGTTGGTTTATAGCATGCAGCAAAACGAAATGTTTATAATGGGCATGCAATCAGATGATTTTCATATGGCGCTACAAAAAAAGGATTATAGACTGTTAAGCAACCATTTATATAGGGTACAAAAACTTTCTGCTTCGTATTATGTATTTAGGCATCATCTTGAAACCGAAATCGATGACAGCAAGGAAGCTTTAACTAGTAAAAGATATATAAGAATTCAAAGTTTGAAAGCTTATTTTGAATATAATCCTTATAAAGTAAGGATAAATTACCTTGGACAGATTGTGATATAAACCTCAATAAGTAATCAGCTTGATTAAGCGAACAATCTACATAGGAAGTTCTGCATACTTGTGTTGTCGGAACGATCAGCTTGAGTACGAGGTCCCCGAGGCCAAAATGCTTGGGGAAAACGACCGGATACGGCATGTACCTATCGAAGATATTGGGGTGATTATTCTTGATAATACCCGTATTACCATCACCCATCATTTAATTCATAAATTATTAGAGAATAATGTGGCGTTTATTGTGTGCGACGATAAGCATATGCCTGTTGGTCTGATGCTGAATCTTGAAGGGAATACTCTGCAGCAGGAGCGATTCGAGAGCCAGATAAATGCCTCATTGCCGCTTAAAAAACAACTATGGGCACAAACCATTTCGGCCAAAATTCGTAATCAGGCTCAAAATTTAAAAGAGATAGGCGTCAATATTGAAAATATGCTGTATTGGGCCAATTCTGTGAAATCGGGCGACAGTACAAACTACGAGGCCCGTGCTGCAGCCTATTATTGGAAAAATATTTTCCCCTCTATTCCCGATTTTATACGTCATCGTGAGGGCGGATATCCTAACAAACTAATCAATTATGCCTATGCTATTTTAAGAGCGGTATCGGCCCGGTCGCTTGTGGGGGCGGGATTGTTGCCCACCCTTGGCATACATCATCACAATCGTTACAATGCTTATTGCTTGGCCGATGATATAATGGAACCCTATCGGCCTATTGTTGACCGTCTTGTGATTCAGGCAATTAATCAGTACCCTGGGTGCGAAGAACTTACCCCTGAACTGAAACGGCTGTTTCTTTCGGTGCCGGTAATAGATGTTACTATACAAAACGAAAAAAGTCCCCTAATGATTGCAATGCAACAGACTGCGGCTTCGCTGGTAAAATGTTTTGAGGGAGAGGCTAAAAAAATATTATTTCCTACCCTATAGGTACTGCGCATGCAAAATCGTCTAAATGCTTATCGAATAATGTGGGTAATGGTTTTTTTTGATTTACCAACCGAAACCCCAAGGGAGAGGAAGGCTGCTGCCTTGTTTCGAAAAAATCTGCAAAAAGATGGTTTTAGTATGTTTCAATATTCGATTTATGTGCGGCATTGTGCGAGTCGCGAAAATGCAGAGGTGCATGTACGTAGGGTTAAGTCGTTTTTACCCGATACGGGATTCGTAGTAATATTTTGTATTACCGATAAGCAATTTGCCTCTATGGAGTTATTCAATAAGAGTAAGCCGATACGGGGTCCACAGGATCCGCTTCAACTGGAGCTCTGGTAATATTATGCGCTATGGTAAAACAAAAAAAACCTCACTTGTGAGGTTTTTTTTGTAATTGAATGCAGTTTTTTTGTTTTTATTTTCCGTATTAAAATATTGAATAACAGCATCTTGATCCTACCTGGCTGCATTCAATATTTCAAAGATACAAATTGTAAGCAATTCACAACTGTATGCCTCCAAGCTTATTGCCTAACTGGCTGCATTCAATATTTCAAAGATACAAATTGTAAGCAATTCACAACCCCTTATATGTTAATCGATACATTGATGAGGCTGCATTCAATATTTCAAAGATACAAATTGTAAGCAATTCACAACTTGCCCAATGTTTAGTATCCGATAATCATTGCTGCATTCAATATTTCAAAGATACAAATTGTAAGCAATTC
>Ga0078972_1001202_pt1 | contig 99879 bp, 89 predicted proteins | sample YelNatPaOPGAMG01_FD_67568 | JGI IMG/M metagenome (GOLD analysis project Ga0078972, IMG submission 67568) | Hot spring thermophilic microbial communities from Obsidian Pool, Yellowstone National Park, USA - OP-RAMG-01 (SPADES assembly) (version 2) | ecosystem: Environmental > Aquatic > Thermal... | reverse complement strand
AGCGCCCGCTCACCGTAGATTTTAATGGCCGAAAGATAGAGGGTATTGGCGAAATCCGATTCTGAAAGGTAATTGTAAGCTTGAGGGTCCTCGTTCAGGCTCAGGTTCTGGTAATCCAAAATCGGGTTCTCATTGATGGAGGAACCGCTCATCCAGCGGTTGATCTCGTTCTCCATCCAGCTTTTGAAATTGGACCAATCTTGAACCCCTGAAGGGCTCTCGGGCTTTTCCCAGGTAGACGCTGCCTGGCCAGTGGTAGGCGTAGGAGTGGGAGAAGGAGCGGGTGTGGCTTGCTCCCCACCAGAGGGTGTCTGGTAACCGGTAGAGGAAGGATAAACTGGAGTGACAGGAGGTTTGGCCTGGGCCATGGCTTCTGCAGCTTTTTCACCGTTTACGGCTTGCTCCAGATCAGGTTTCAACTGCAATGCGGCCTTAAAATATCCCTGAGCCATGGTGTAATTTCCGTTGGTCAAGGCTTCGTATCCTTGCTTGGTATACTCTACAGCGGGGACATAAGTGGTCAGAAGGGATTGAGCCTGAAGCTTCAAGTTCTGATCGTACTGGACGGAATTCAGTGCCTCTTTAGCTTTTTCTGCATCCAGATAGCTCAAGTACTGCATTCCCAATTGCAAGTAAGCCTGATCTAGGGCAAGCAACATTCTCTGGTCATTGGGAATTAAATCCAGGGCATCTTTTATCTTCTTAATGGCTTCAGCATAGGCCCCCACTGTCATCAAATTCTGTGCATCAGCAAATTTCCACTCTCCTGCAGCTTCTCTCAGCTTTTCCTGGAGCGCAGGATTCCCGGGCTCAATTTGCTGGAGCTCCTGGATTTTAGAAACTGCCTCCTCGAATTTGCGGTCAAGCATCAATTGATCCACAAGCATTAGGTCTTCGCTTGTGACCTTTGTTCTGGCCGCAGGCTTCCCAGGTGTGGGAACAGGAGACACTGGACTCTGAGCGCAGGAAGTTAACATCAGGGCAATGAGGACCAGAGTCAGTACCTGTAACCCTTGTCTCTTTATATTCCGCATCAAACCTCCTCTCCCTCCTTTCATCATAAAATCATGGGGAAACCGCTACAAAGGGATTTGTTTTCCCCATTTCACTTACAGGAACTTCCAGCGGAGGCACCGGAACAAATCTCATCTTTATGGAATTATCAATTTCTGCATTAAATGTAGGAGCCCTTGTCCAATGAGCGATTTCTTCCTGAGAGGGTTCCACTACAGGGCTCTGGCCTAGAATCGCCTCATTAATGGGATCCAGGAGATGAGGATCAGAATAAACCACAAGGGCGAATATGCCCACCACTACGAAGGCCAAAATTAAAATAATTGTGGAGAACCTAAGCTTTGGCCCCTTTCTGATTTTTTTAAGATTGATCTTCATAGAGCTCATTTAGCACCACCTGGTTTGAGGTATAAAGAACAATCTATTTTAGCAGTAATCTGGGCCCCTCCTTCCAGAGAGAGCGCAGAAACGTCCACAATTCGAGGAAAATAGTAAAGCGCTCGGAGGAAAGAGAGCACTTTAAAATAATCTCCGGTTACCGTCATCTGAAAACTGGAAACAGTGTCACCGTCAACCTGAGCAGGAGGAGAAGGATTGGTGATGCTCTGAATGGTCACTCCTTGATTTTTGGCTACCTGCTCCATTTCCACGAGGAAAGTGGGGGTTTCCGTATTGGGAGCCAGAATTTTGTCCAGAAGGTTTATCCTCTCCTGATAAAGCTCTTTTCTAACCTCCAAAGTGGGAGTATAGCGGCTGAGCTCCATTAGGGTGCGCAGGCGCACCGATTCCTTTTGCAACTGGTCTCTGAGATCTAAATTTTGCCTCCAGAGAGGAGCATAGAAAAAGGAATAAGCCACATATCCCAAAATGACAAACAGAAGGACAAATATAATTAGGGAGATGGAACTTCTTCTCATGGCGTCACCCTTTTTATGGTTCCCGCTAACTCAAAAGACCAGTTATTCTGTCCAGGAGTGACAGAGTTAATGGAGACGCTATCCAGTGAACCCCATCCAGTAAGGGAAAAGTAAAAGCGGGAGACATCGAGCAAGGAAGGAGCAGTTCCTTTGAGGGAAATCTTGCCATCTTTATCGATGGCCAGACTGGATAGAGCTACTTTGGTGGGCACATGACCGGCAAAGTCAACAAGGAAAGCATACCAGTTGTTCAATTTGTGGAGGAGCTTTCCTAAATAACTTTCCTGAGTGTTAATCTGCTTTTCTAAGGATTCCAGGTCCTTGATCTGCTTTTCCAAAGAAGCATAGGCCTGGATTTCATTCCGAACCTGAGTGAGCTGCCCCTGAGTGTACAGGACCATGGTATTCAAAGCCAGGTAGATTAAAATGAGGAAAAGGACGAAGAAAATCAAACCCAGAGCGAGCCTTCTCTCTTCTCTGGTGAGAAGGCCCTTTTTTGGTGGCAGTAAGTTTATCTCAATCCTGACCATTTTTAACTCAAGAGAGCAATCCCCATTTTGTCGTAGAGATTGCCGATGATGTTTCTTTCCATGGATTTCAAGGCCAAGCCGGCAGCGAGGTTCAAGGAACCAATTGCTTCCTTAATGCCAGGAATCTCACGGGAAACCAGCTTTTCCAGCGGTTGCCACATGACGACTTCCGCTCCCAGTGAATTAGACAGGAAATCGGGCAAGCCTTTAATCAAGCTTCCTCCGCCGGAAAGCAAGACCTTTATTTCATAAGCAGAGCTGGAACGACTCTGATAGAAATCTATGGAACGCTGAAGCTCCTGAATAAGTTCCTTTAGAACAGGCTCAAGAGCCCTGTAAATAAAACTGTAGGGTTCCTCTTTAACATCTTCTGGGTTCAAGGTGGCCTTGGTTAATTTCAAAGATTCTGCCTCTTCAAACTTGAGATTCAAGCCCCGGGCAATGGCCTGAGTGAAAGAATTTCCAGCGATAGGGATGGAACGCAGAAAGCTCAATATGCCTTCGGCCACAAAGATAAGCATGGTCTGGGAGGCTCCGATTTCCACTAAGAAATAGGCCTTGTTGGATTGAAGCGGCCTTTCTGAAACCAAAAATAGACGAAAAATAGAGAGGTAGGGAATTTCAATGGCTTGAGGTAAGAGCTTTGCCATTTTGCTAGTCCGCATTAAACCCTCAATCTGGTGCCTGGGCGAGGCTCCCGCTAAAACTTCCACCTGGTTCTCCTCCTGACTCAATACTTGATAACTGATAACCATTTCTTCTACCGGCAGGGGAAGGAATTTTTCCAGCTCCCACTTAACTACTTCTTCCAAGGGAGAACCGCTAGAAACATCCACCCAAAACTGTTTCAAAGTGGAGTGTTGCGGAGCTGTGGCTAGAACCACTCTATTCGTTTTGAAGGACTTCTTCCAGTTAGTGCGGATATTTTCGGCAATCAGATCGGAAAGAACTATAGTTCCATCTACATAGCTCTCAGCGGGGGTAGGAAGGTAGAGAAAATTTTCTACATAGGCATTTGACCCAGAAAGACCCAAGCTGAGGGCCTTGATAGAATAAGAGCCGACATCCAGGCCGATCAGCTTCGTTCCACTACCAAATAAAGGCATCTTGGACCTTCCCTCTCCTCGAAGTTGGCTCCAATTTTAACATACAAGAACAGCAATTTCAATAAATTAGGCCTAAAAATTATTTTATGCCCCCCAGGAGAGCAAAGTAAGGAAGGAAGAGGGATATTAAAATGAAGCCCACAATTCCTCCCATAAATACAAGCATGACCGGTTCAATAGTAGCGGTAAGGTTAGCGACGGCCGATTCCACCTCCTGATCGTAGAAAGAGGAAACTTTGGTTAAAAGTTCCTCCAGAGCTCCCGATTCCTCGCCTGCGGTGGTCATTTGCACGACGATGGGAGGAAACAGTTCGGACTGCGCCATTAGAGTGCCAATCCTTATCCCTTCTCGGACGCCGTCAGCAATACGCTGTATCTCCTCCGCATAGACAGCATTATCCACTGCGCGGGAGCAAACATCCAGGGCTTGAAGGAGGGGAACACCCGATTGAAGAAGAGTGGCCAGAGTTCTTGTAAAGCGGGAAAGGGCCGTTTTTTGGGTAAGGGGCCCAAAAACAGGGATCTTCATCTTGAAGCGGTCCCAGCTGGCCCTGCCCTGCGGCGTGCGAACATACCTTCTAAAAAGCCAGGCTCCTCCCACAATCAGAATGAGGATCAAGTACCAGTATCCCAGGAGAAAATTGGAGAAACCCATCGTGATTCGAGTGGGAAGAGGGATGGGAACATTCAGCTCTGTGAGCATGCTGGTAAAGGTGGGAAGGACTCCTGCAACAAGGAGAATGACCACTCCCACAGCCAGGACCAGCAAAATGATGGGATAAGTAAGGGCGTTTTTGATTTTTCCCCGCAAGGCAATGTCCTTTTCGCTAAAGGTGGCCAACCGGTCCAAAGCGTCCTCCAGGTTTCCTCCAACCTCTCCGGCGGCTACCATATTGGTGTAAAGGGTGGAAAAGATCTGGGGAAAACGAGCCATACTGGCGGACAAAGTGGTCCCAGCCTCTAAATCCTTTCTCAGGGTGCCAATTATTTCCTTGAAACGGGGATTGCTCATCTGCTCTTCCAGGACCGTTAAGCAGCGAACCGCGGAGATTCCAGAGCGCAGCATGGTAGCAAACTGCCTGGTAAAGATAGAGACATCTTTTACCGTCACTTTCTGGCTGGTGAGGGTGAATTTTCCCAGAGAAAGTCCAAGTGGGGTCCTTTTAGGGGCAAGGGTTAAAATGCTGAACCCGGAGCTACGGAGGCGGGAAGCTGCGGCGCGAGAGTCAGGTGCCTCTAACACCCCCTTGACAAGCGCACCTCGAGAATCTTTAGCTTGGTACTCAAACTGAGGCATGGCTACTTAAGGGCGGATTTCAGCCTAAGCGCTTCAGGACGGGCGAACCTGTTAAAATCATCCAGGTCCACAACATGCTTCACGGCTTCCTCATAGGTGATCAGGTTTAGCTTGTATAGCTCTTTGATTGCCATATCCATAGTCTGCATTCCCAGTTCCCCTCCCATTTGGATGGCCGAGGGAATCTGGTAGTTTTTCCCATCCCTGATCATGTTCCGGATTCCAGGGGTAGCGATCATCACCTCGGCTGCTACTACCCTCCTCAAACCGTCAGAGGTAGGAAGAAGCCTCTGGGAAACTACCCCCTCGATGCTCGCGGCCAGTTGCAGCCTGACTTGCCCCTGCTGGTGAGGGGGAAAAGAATCGATAATCCTGTCCATGGATTGGGCGGCAGAACTGGTATGCAAGGTGGCCAAAACTAAGTGCCCGGTTTCGGCAGCGGTGAGGGCAATACTCATAGTTTCCAGGTCCCTCATCTCTCCCACCAAAATCACATCCGGGTCCTCTCTCAAAGCCGACCTCAAAGCATCAGCAAAAGAATGGGTGTCGGCCCCCACTTCCCTCTGATTGACTATAGATTTTTTATGGTGATGCAGAAACTCGATGGGATCCTCAATGGTAATTATGTGGCAACTTCTGGATTCGTTGATAATGTTAATCATTGCCGCCAGAGTCGTGGTCTTTCCCGACCCTGTGGGACCAGTGACCAGAATTAAGCCCTGCTGCTTATGTGCCAGTTTAGCAACAGCTTTGGGCAGTCCTAATTCCTCGATCTTGGGAACCTCATAAGGAATGCAGCGCAAAGCAGCCGCGATGGAACCCCTTTGGCGGTAAACGTTCACCCGGAAACGGGCCAGGCCAGGAACGCTGGTAGAATAATCGAGTTCCCACTTGGCTTCAAATTTCGACCGCTGTTCATCGGTCATACTGCTCAGGACAATCCGGGCAATTTCCTCCCGGCTAAGCACTGGAAGGTCAGTTTGAGGGTAAAGTACCCCATTAATCCGCAGAACCGGCGGTCTACCCACTGTCAAATGCAAGTCGGAAGCCCCCTTTTCCAGGGTAAGACGAAGCAAATCCACTAGTTCCATTTTAAATTTGGGCGGTTGCCACCACCCTCAACACCTCCTCCACAGTTGTTATTCCTTCAAGGGCTTTAGCCCAGCCATCCTCGAGCAACGTCCTCATTCCGTTTTTTCTGGCCTGCTCCTTAATCATGCTAGAGGAAGCCCTTTCCAGGATCAACGTTTTGATCGATTCATCAACCACCATAACTTCCTGGAGAGCCGTTCGCCCCATATATCCCTTGCCCTGGCACTTATCGCACCCATGGCCTCTATATAGTTTAACATTTTTGGGAATTTCCAGGTCAAGAAAGCTCAAAGAGTCGATATGGGGAGTATACTCTATCTTGCAGTAGGGGCAGATTTTCCGCACAAGCCTCTGCGCGGTGACGCCAATAAGTGAAGAGGCGATGAGGAAAGGCTCAATTCCCATATCCACGAGCCGGGTTATAGCGGAAGGGGCATCGTTGGTGTGCAAGGTAGAAAGCACAAGATGTCCGGTTAAAGCAGCGTTAATGGCGATTTCAGCCGTTTCCGAATCCCTGATCTCCCCCACCATAATGATGTCAGGGTCCTGTCTGAGGATGGAACGCAAGGAGTTAGCGAAAGTCAAATTGGCTTTGGGGTTTATTTGCACCTGATTTACCCCCGTGAGCTGATATTCCACTGGGTCTTCCACAGTAATCAGGTTTTTCTCGGGAGAGTTTAACTGGCGCAGGACAGCATAAAGGGTAGTTGTTTTGCCTGAACCAGTAGGGCCAGTGATGAGGATCATTCCATAAGGCTGATTGATTATTCTCTCGAAAACCATTTGAGCTTCGTGTTGAAATCCAAGCTGGGAAAGGGAAAGCAGAGTGCTGGACTTGTCCAAAATCCTCATGACAATTTTTTCCCCAAAAATAGTGGGCAAGGTTGAGACTCGAAGATCGATTTCCTTCCCATCCACATTCAGAGGTATCCTTCCGTCCTGAGGAATCCGACGCTCAGCGATATTCATTCCAGATATAATTTTGATTCTGGAGGTAATAGCCGGATGCAGGTGCTTGGGCACCAGCCGGGCATTGTGTAAAAGCCCATCCACCCTATACCTCACTGCAATATCCGACTTCCGCGGTTCAATGTGAATATCGGTAGCCCGCTCCCTCACAGCCTGAGTGATGATTAAATTTACCAGACGGACAATGGGGGCTTGATCGGCAATTTCCCGAAGTTCTTCTACCGCAATCTCCTCCTCCGTGGGAACCTTCGCTCCTGGTAGGTCTTCAATTTGCTCCAAAGCTTCTTTAACGGATTTTTCCACTCCAAAGATCTTGTCTATGGCTGCCTGGATAGAGCTCTCAGTTGCTACCCTGGGTTCCACTATAAAGCCGGTTATCAAGCGCACATGATCGATGGCATAGACATCCAGGGGATCGGCCATGGCGATGAAAAGCCTTTCTCCTTCCTTACCCACCGGAATCAACTTGTACCGGCGACAGACATCTTCAGGAACAATACGGGCGATTTCAAGGGAAAGGTCAGTGTTGCTCAAATCCACAAAGGGGATGTTCCATTGCCGGGCGATAGCCTGAGCAAGTTGCTCCTCGTTGATCAATCCCATATTGATGAGGACCTTCCCAATCAGCTCTCGGGAATGATCCCTGGAACTCTTAGTAGCTTGAACAACCTCTAGAGCCTTGTTCAACTGCTCCTGAGTGAGGTAGCCCAGTTCTACCAGTATTTCCCCAATTCTCTTTCTGGAAGCCAACTAAAACTCCTTTCCGTAAAGACCCTTCATCCTGAGCTTCATTTCATTGGGAGACTGGGCAAAGGCAATGGCATCCTCCTCAGAAATCAACTTCTGTTCATAGAGTTGATAAATGGCTTGATCGAAAGTCTGCATTCCATCGTAGGACCCTTTTCTCAAAGCCGTGGGTATCTCTGCCAGGTTCCCATTCCTGATCAGCTCACGCACATAAGGCGTATTCACTAAAATTTCACAGGCTAAGACCAAACCATCAGAGTCCGCCCGAGGAAGGAGGATTTGAGAAATCACTGCCCGCAGGTTGAGGGAAATTTCCACAAAGGCCTGGGGCTGAGAAGGAGGAGGAAAAAAGGAGGCCAAGCGCTCCAAGGCGTTGACCACATTAGTAGAATGCAGGGTTCCAAATACAAGGTGCCCGGTCTCTGAGAAGTGAAGGGCGGACTTCACCGTTTCATAATCCCTGATCTCTCCAATCACGATTACATCAGGAGTCTGCCGCAAAGCGTCCTTCAAAGCCAGGGAAAAGGAAAGAGCGTCCAAAGAGATCTCCCTTTGGGAGACGAGGGATTTCTTGTCCCTATGGAGATATTCAATGGGATCTTCCAGAGTGATGATATGCCCTGGAAGTAAGCTATTTCGGTAGTCAATGAGGCAAGCCAGGGTGGTGGATTTTCCCATTCCTGCTGCTCCGGTGATCAAAACCAAGCCCCTTTTCTCTAAAGCAATGTTTTTCAGGAGCTCGGGAAGGTGCAATTCCTCAAAAGTAGGGATCTCTTCCCTGACCGTGCGAAAAACACAGGCAATGGTCTCCTTTTGGCGGTAAATATTCACACGGAACCTGCCCACCTGGGGTTTCCAATAAGCGAGATTGATCTGGAGATACCTTTTAAATCTCTCCTTCTGCTCAGGGCTCATCAGGGAAAAGGCCAGTTCCTCCGTTTCCTCTGAAGAGAGGGCGGGCTCATTTAAGACGTAAAACTGGTTATAGATGCGCAGAACAGGAGGAGAAAAAGCCTTGATATAGAGATCTGAAGCATCCCTTTCCCTTGCGGTTTTCAGCCACTCCTGGAGTTTATTTATCAGTTCGGCCATTTCCCTCTCTCATTTTATCAAAATAAACCAAATTTTCACTAAATTTAATCTCTATTAGAAGTGGAAAGGGCCGATCTTAACCTTTTCCCTGACCTCGGCCATTGTGGAGGAAGCCATCTGGCGAGCCTTTTCGTTTCCTAAATCCAGGAGCTCCTTTAAATATTCTGGCTTTCTGAGCAATTCCGCCCTTTTCTCGCGGATTGGCTCAAGAAAGGTGTTCAATACATTAGCGAGGTTCTCTTTGTCCGCCACGCACCCCAGATGACCGTTCTTACAGGCTGTCTCAATGAAGGCTGCGTTCTCCTTATTAAATGCCTTATGAAAAGCGAAAACCGTGCAGATTTCCGGGTGTCCGGGGTCGGTTTTCCTGACTTTTTGAGGATCAGTCACCATGGCCCTCACCTTTTCCTCAACCTCTTCCCTGGAAGCGGAAAGCGGGATATCGTTCCCCAGGCTCTTGCTCATCTTCTTATTCCCATCAATTCCCGGCAAACGGGAAACCTCGGAGAGCATGGCCTCTGGCTCAGGAAAGGTCTGACCATAGAGGTAGTTAAAACGCCGAGCAATTTCCCTGGTAAGCTCAATATGGGAAACCTGATCCTCCCCTACTGGCACTAAATCAGCCTTATACAGCAGGATGTCCGCAGCTTGAAGAACCGGGTATCCCAGAAGTCCCAGAGAAGCCAGCCCCTCTTCAATGTGCAAGTCCTCGAGCTTGTCTTTTAAAGTGGGAATCCTCTGAGCTCGGGAAATGGTCACAAGCATCTGGAAGACGAGGTAGAGTTCAGAGTGCTCAGGCACACAGGATTGGACAAAGAGGGTGCTCTTAAAAGGATCAAGCCCTACAGAAAGATAGTCTGTAAAAATACTTTTGGCGCTTTCCCGCACTGCTTCAGGATGCTCGTAGAGAGTAGTAAGGGCGTGAAGATCGGCTATCATATAATAACAATCGTAAATTTCCTGGAGCTTCAGACGATTGACGATAGAACCTACATAGTGACCCAAATGCAGATTGCCTGAAGCCCGGTCCCCTGTCAGTATTCTTTTTTTCAAGGATTCTTCTCCCATTTTTTTGAAGTTTAAAGAAGCCAGTTTCTCTTGTCAATTAGAGACGTTCAAGAGGATAATTCAAAAAATATGGCTTTTTAAGGAGAACCTGTGCATGAGAACTCTTTTAATCGTGAATCCTGCTGCCCGAAGGGGAAAAGCGCTCGACCTTCTACCCGAAGTGGAAGAGAAGCTAAAGCAGTTGAAAATTGATTATCGCTTAAAAGTCTCGGAGAGCCCTGAAGACCCTCCTCGGATAGCCAAGCAGGGGTTAGATGAGGGATACGAGCTGATCGTCGCTGGAGGAGGCGATGGAACAAGCCGGCTCGTAGCCTCGGCGCTAGTGGGAACAGACGCTATTCTGGGGATCATCCCCATGGGCAGGGGAAATGACTATGCACAAGGGCTGGGCATTCCCCATGATCCTATCGAGGCCTGTGAGGTTTTAAAAAACGGCGTTCCCAGGAGTGTGGACGCAGGAAAAACATCCCAAGGCGTGATTTTTTTAAATGTTTGCGGGGCAGGATTTGATGCCGAAGTAAATAGTCTGGCGACAAAATTGAGGTGGCTCAAGGGAGGGTTTGTCTACACCCTGTGTGTTTTCGCTACCCTAATTAGCTACAAGGCCCGCTTTTTCTGTCTGGAGTTTGACGGTAAAAAGTGGGAAGGAAGAGCAATGATGGTGGGAGTGGCCAATGCTCCTTACTATGGAGGGGGCATGTTTTTGGCTCCTTCGGCGAAGCTGGACGACGGTCTTTTCACCGTTTGCCTGGTAAAGGAGATCGGAAAATTAGAGTTCGTGCGCACGTTTCCCAGAGTTTTTAAGGGGACTCATGTAACACATCCGGCAGTAGAAATTTTCACCGCTTCCCGGATCAAAATTTCAGGAGAGGAAGGGTTAGAATCCATCGCTGATGGTGATTTTCTCTCTAAACTGCCTCTGGAACTGGAAACAGTTCCCCATGCTTTAAAGGTGATGGTCCCTTCTCGGGCTGTTTTGAACTTCAGTATAAAAAGCACGCCTTAAAAAGATCCCTTGCGGTAAAATTTAAGCAAATCCATTCCAGGAAAAGGAGGAAGCATGGAAGGACGAGGGAGAATTTTCACGGAAGTCGACCCCGATCTTCTTCGCCATTATTTTCGAGGCAAACCCAAGAAGATGGTCAGCAAGCTCACTACTGTTAAGGAGGCAGTCAGCTCATTGATTAACGATGGGGACTATATTGCTGTGGGAGGGTTTGGCGGAGTTCGTATTCCCACTGCAGTGCTACACGAAATCGTAAGACAAGGGAAAAAGAATTTGGGATTTTCCGGACACACTGCAACCCACGATTGCCAGATCTTGGCTGCTGGAAAGTGCTTTAACCGGTGCGATATCGCTTATGTGATAGGGCTGGAGGCTCGCGGAATCCCCAAAATGACCAGAAAGTACTTTGAAAGTGGGGAGGTGGAGTGCACGGAGTGGACCAACGCCGCCATGACCTGGAGGCTCAAAGCAGCAGCTATGGGAGTCTCTTTCATTCCCGTAAGAGACATGCTGGGAAGTGACACTGCAATTTACAGTGGAGCTAAGGAAATCACCTGCCCTTTTACTGGGAAAAAATATCTGGCTGTGCCCGCCCTTTTTCCCGATGTAGCTATCATCCACGTGCACGAAGCGGACATTTACGGAAACAGCGAGATCAAAGGGATTCTGGTTTCCGATGTAGAGCTGGCCAGGGCTTCAAAGAGGGTGATCATCACCTGCGAGAGATTGGTTCCCACGGAGGCCTTCAGAAATAACCCCCAGAAAACAACGATCCCCTATTATCTGGTGGATGCCGTGATGGAAGTCCCCTATGGTAGTTACCCTGGCAACATGCCCTACGAGTATTACTCGGATGAGGAGCATTTAGCAGAATGGCTTCAGGCAGAAGAAGACCCAGAAACCTACAGAGCGTTTCTGGAGAAATTCATTTACGGAACGCAGGATTTCAATGAGTATTTGGAGCTCTGTGGGGGATTGAAAAAGATGCAGGTTTTGCGCCGTTTGGAACTTTTGATCGATCGGGAGGGAGGAAATTAAATGGACTACAATCCTATGGAGCTGATGATTTGCGTGGCTTCCAGATATCTGGAGGATGGAGCCACGGTCTCAGTGGGAACTGGCATCCCCTGTGCGGCAGCCATGCTCGCCCAGAGGTTGCATTCTCCCAACCTGATTATCCTTTTCGAAGCGGGAGGAATCGCTCCCCTTTTGCCCACTATGCCCATCTCTGTAGGGGATTCCCGAACGATGTACAAGGCCATCTACACGGCTTCCATGGGAGAAGTGATGGAATCCCTGCAAAGAGGGATGATCGATTATTGCTTCCTGGGAGGAGCGCAAATTGACCAGTATGGGAATTTAAATTCCACCATGATCGGTGAGGATTACTACCATCCTAAGGTGAGGTTCCCAGGAAGTGGAGGTGCCAACGACTTCGGCTCTTTAGCCTGGAAAACCATAGTCGTGACTCCCCAGAGCCCCAGGCGCTTCGTTCCCAAAGTGGATTTCATTACTACGCCGGGATTCCTCGACGGTCCTGGAGCCAGAGAGCGAGCCGGACTTCCCCCCGGAACTGGCCCATATAAGGTGATCACCAATCTGGCGGTTTTAGGGTACGAGGAGGACAGCAAGAGGATGATGGTGGAATCCGTTCATCCCGGATTTACCCTGGATGATGTGAAAAAGAACACGGGTTTTGAGTTAATAGTTAAAGAAATAAAAACCACCCTTCCCCCCACAGAGGAGGAATTAAAGGTTTTAAGGGAAGAAGTTGATCCTTTAAAATTAGTGATTGGCAGGGAGGCGAAATAAAAATGACAAAAGTAAAGTTTTGGGGACATTCATTTTGCTCTTTGTCCCAGGAAGAGCAGACACTGGCCTTTGATCCCTTTCATCCCCAGGGCCCCATTCCCGAATCCTTTTATCCCACCTTAATCCTGGTAACTCACGGTCACATGGATCATGTGGGGGAGGCGGCAAACCTCTCCAAAAGGACTGGCTCCCCGGTTTTGGGAACATTTGAGCTGGCTGAATATTTGAAGGGAAAAGGGGCTACTGCAATTGATGGGAACTTTGGGGGCAAGATCGCCTTTCCCTTCGGATGGGTAAAGATCGTTCCCGCTGTCCATACCTCTACTTCTCCAGAAGGGCAACCCCTGGGGAATGCTGCCGGATTCCTTGTTAAGTTCTTCGACCGCATTTTCTACCACGCAGGAGATACGGCCCTTTTTTCCGATATGGCCCTGTTGAAGAGGGAAGGGCAAATCTTCTGCGCTTTCCTGCCCATCGGTGGACATTACACGATGGGTCCAGATGAGGCCCTGGAAGCGGTAAAATTGATCGAACCCCAAATCGTGATCCCCATTCACTACAATACTTTCCCCTTGATTCGCCAGGATCCCTACCTCTTCAAAGAAAAGGTGGAGCAGGAAACGAAGAGCAAGGTCCTCGTCCTGGAGCCAGCTCAGGAAGTGGAAATTTAGCTCCAGAGGACAATAATGGAATAATCTTGAAATTTTGGCATTCCAAAACCTTTTTTCTTGAGCTTTCACTGCTATAATAAAAAAACATAAATCGAGTGCGATTGACAGGAGGTGTCAGATGAAAGGGGCGGTTGTGTTTCTATTAATGGTGGTTTTGACCTTTGGTCTATCGCTCCCCGCTCTGGCTGTGGTCCCTTCCCCTTCCGCCAACCAGCTTATTCTAGATGTCCCGGATCTGGGGAAAGTGGAGGCCGATCTTCAAAACATGAAGCTTGTTTTCACCTGCTACCACCCCGGAGTGACTCCCATGGAATACTCCATTCTGGCAGGTTCCAACTATTACCAGAGCGAGGCCGGAGGGTGGGGAGCGCCGGAACTCCAGAATAACCCTAAAACAGAAGGCCTTCCACATTACACTACCTTCGTTGTGACGATTGCTCGATACGATAAAATTGGAGTGGCTGTTTGCCGGGAGAACGATGGCCGCTTAGGGGTAGTCAAGATCTACCAGGGAAAAACTCAGGCAAGTGGCTCCACAATTCTGAACGTGAACGGGTTGGGAAAGGTAGAAGCTGATCTCTCTTCCATGAAGCTGGTTTTCACCTGCTACCACCCCGGAGTGACTCCCATGGAATACTCCATTCTGGCAGGTTCCAACTATTACCAGAGCGAGGCCGGAGGGTGGGGAGCGCCGGAGTTACAGCCTGGGGTGAAAAAGGAAAACCTGCCACACTATACGACCTTCATGGTCACTATCTCCAGATATAACCAGATGGGAGTTGCAATCTGCCGGGAAAACGATGGCCAACTGGCTGTGGTGAAAATTTGCGAGGGGTTGCCTTCCATTCCCAGCCCACTGATGACGGTTCCGGATCTGGGGAAAGTGGAGGCCGATCTTCAAAACATGAAGCTGGTTTTCACCTGCTACCACCCCGGAGTGACTCCCATGGAATACTCCATTCTGGCAGGTTCCAACTATTACCAGAGCGAGGCCGGAGGGTGGGGAGCGCCGGAACTCCAGGCAGCAGTAAAAAAGGAGGACTTACCCCACTACACCACTTTTATGGTGGCCATAGGGCGCTATGAGAATTTCCAGGTGGGATTTGGCCGCGAGAACGATGGCCAATTGGCCTTTTACGCTCTACCTTATACTTCGCCTAGCCCCACCCCCACCCCTTCTAAACCCACTATAACTCTCACCTATCCCAAGGGAGGAGAAGTGCTCATAGCAGGCAAAACCTACTCTGTGAGATGGTCCATAATCAATTCCCCCAGGCTTCCTAACAAAGTAGAGGTTTATTTTTCCTCAGATGAGGGAAAGAGTTGGGACTTGCTGGGGACTTCCAATACAATGGACTCCTTCAGCTGGAAAGTTTCCTCAGGGAACATCACTCGCCATGCTCTGCTCAAGGTATCCTGGGTAACAACTTTGGAAAGGACCATCCTGGACGAAGATCAAAGTGGGAGCTTTTTCATAGTCTTTCCAGATGTGCTGCCCGATTATTGGAGCTTTCAGGAGATCATGCAATTAGCGGAGTCCAAAATCATCATGGGCTATCCGGATGGCCTCTTTCGCCCTGAAAATCAGGTGACAAGGGCTGAGTTCTCCAAGATGATCTTGCTTTCATTAGGTTTGAATGTGGAAAACCCTACCGGACAAACATTCCCTGATGTACCTTCCAGCCACTGGGCCTTCGGTTATATAGAATCTGCTTTCAAGCACGGCCTGATGATCGGCTATCCGGATGGCGGTTTTCGCCCCGAGGGAAAAATCACTATAGCAGAAGTGCTCACTGTCCTGGTAAGAGCCAAGGGATGGAGCCCAGCCGATCCTCCCTCCGCACCTCACATTTTGATCCGCGTTTCTCCTGACCTTTTCCGATTCCTGGGGCCAGATGACTGGTTTTACAAATACGTAGGGGCAAGCATTATTCACGGGTTGTTGATTTTTCCAGACTATCCGCAGATCTCCTCTCCCATCGGGAACGGGGATTACAACATCCAGTTCAACGATCCCGCCACCAGAGCGCAGACTTCAGTATTTCTTTCCAGGATGCTGGAATAGCCTCATAATTTGAAAAAATTGCCGCTCCAGAGGCTCTTCAAAAAGTTTTCGGGATAGATAGGAAGACCAGTTAAAAGAGGATAGAAAAGCACAAAAGCCAGGAGGGATAAAATTATAATCACCCAGGAGATTTTCCTTCCCCATGGGTTCTTCCATATTTTTTCCAAAACGAAGGCCAAGGCCAAGGAGTAAAAAGGGACTGCAGGCAGCATATAAAAAATAAATCCTCCCTTGGTGGAGACAATCCATGGCAGGAAATTGCTGGCATAACCCAAGAGATTAAAGGCCGGGGCCAGCCGGTAACTTTTCCTTTTCCAGAAAGGGATGGTCAGCAAAAAGAGAACAAGGATAATCCCCCCCAGATACCAGACCAAGGGGTTTCCAATGGCCAAAATACCCTCTGTTATTCCTTCTGGAGTAGTTTTGTAATAGTACCATACGCCCTTGAGCATCAGGGGCCAGGTCCACCATTGAGAGGCATAGGGGTGCTCAATGTTGGGCCTGGTATGCCAGGCGAAGGCCTCGGCGTGCATTTTCAGGAAATCGGCTAAGCTGTGCCCGAAGGAAAAATAGTAAGTGTAAGAGAGAAGATAGACTCCTCCCACAATTATTAAAAAACAAAGTAAAACGAGGAGGCTGTTCAAAAGGAGAAACTTGAGCTCCTTTTTCCCCGAAAAGAAAGGCCTCTTAAAAAGAAAGCACAAACCCAGAAAAAAAGCGGGATAAAGAGCAGACCACTTGGAGGAAACAGCCAGCCCTAAAGAGATAAGGGAAAGGAAAAAATAGGCTGGAGAGCCGTGTCGAAAAAAGCGAGCCGCCCCCAGAAAGGCGAGAAGGATAAAAAAGGCCACAAAAATGTCCAGCATGGCCAGCCTCCCCTGAATGAAGGCCAGAAAATCAAAAGAAAAAAGAAAACCGGCAATCAGGGAGCCAGTAAAGCCCAATCCAATAGCCCGGGCGGTAAAAAAGACCAATATCGCAGAGAGACAACCCAAAAGGTAAGGAAAGATCCTCCAGCCGATAGGGTTGTCTCCGAAAATCTCCATTCCCAGAGCAATGAACATCTTCCCTAAAGGGGGGTGTTCCCAGTTAGGGTCCTCTTGCCCTGCGAGGTAGAAGGAGGCGGCTCTTACGTAATGGACCTCATCAAAAACTTTTTCTGGTGGTTCCGCCAGGAATAATCCTCTGGAGAGGAAAACAAAAATCAAAAACAGCAGGAATAGCCAAAACCTACCCCGGCGGCGCATGATTTTTAGAGCCCGTACATCTGGATAATCTCTTCCTTTTTCTTGCCCAGGATTCCGTACTTCTGGCCCACCTTGAGGAAAGCCTCAATGGCTCTCTCCAGGTGCTCCATTTCATGAGCGGCAGAGATTTGGACCCTGATCCTGGCCTCTCCCTTGGGCACAACCGGGTAGTAAAAACCTATGACGTAGATGCCCTCCTGGAAAAGGTCACGAGCAAAGTCCTGAGCAAGTCGGGCATTATAAAGCATAATGGGCACTATGGGGTGAATTCCGGGTTTGATATCGAATCCCACCTCCGTCATTTTTTCTCGGAAATACTTAGTGTTTTTTTCCAGCTTATCCCTTAAAGCAGTGCTCTCCGAGATAAGGTCTACGGCGCAGATGGCTGCTGAAACTATAACCGGGGGAAGGGTATTAGAAAACAGGTAAGGCCTGGAGCGCTGGCGCAATATTTCAATTATTTCCTTTCTGCCCGAAGTGCATCCTCCTGAAGCTCCTCCCAATGCCTTCCCCAGAGTAGTAGTTATGATATCAACCCTGCCCATCACTCCCCAATATTCATGAGTTCCTCTTCCCGTTTTCCCCATGAAGCCAGTAGCGTGAGAATCATCCACCATCACCAGAGCATCGTATTTCTCCGCTAAATCACAGATTTGAGGAAGTTTGGCAATATCGCCATCCATGGAAAAGACTCCATCCGTGGCGATCAGGCGGAAGCGCGCCCCTTGAGCTTCTTTTAGTTTTTTTTCTAAATCCTCCATGTCCCCATGTTCATAAATAAACCTTTGAGCTTTGGAAAGCCTGATTCCGTCAATAATAGAAGCGTGATTGAGCCTGTCCGTAATGATCGCATCTTCCTCCTTCATCAATGTTTCGAACAGACCTCCATTGGCGTCAAAGCAGGAAGAGTAGAGAATGGTGTCCTCTGTCCCCAAAAAGGCGGAAAGCTTTCTCTCAAGTTCCCTGTGAATATCTTGAGTCCCGCAAATAAAACGAACTGAGGACATTCCATAGCCTCTCTCCTCCAGGCCCTTCTTTGCGGCCTCGATCAATTTAGGATGGCTGGAAAGGCCCAGATAGTTATTGGCACAAAAGTTAAGCACTTCTTTGGGAGGCTCATTTTCTGGAAAAGAAACAACTATGGGAGCGCCCTGGGGAGATTTAATAATCCTTTCATCCTTATACAGACCCTGCTCTCGAGTTGAATTTAATTCCCCAATTAAATAATCCTTAATTTTACCGTACATTTTGTGCCCTCCTTCTTTTTGCATTATCCAGCTCTTGGGAGTCCGGAAACAGGACTGCTTTAACACAGTGTCTCGGTCTGGCAATAGCTGCTTGAAAACCCTGTTCAAAATCATCAAGGAGCATCAGATGGGTAATGGCAGGTGTAGGATCCAGTCTTCCGGAGGAAAGGAAATTGGCAACCCGATACCAGGTGTCAAAGATCTTCCGCCCACTTATGCCATGAATCTGGATTCCCTTAAAAACGATGTTGTTATTGTAATCCAAAGTGGTCTCAGAGTTAGAGAGAACTCCAAAAGCGGAAAACCTGCCGCCCCTTCTTAACACCCTAAAGCCTTCAGAAACGGCCTGGGGATTCCCAGCCATTTCCAGGACAACGTCAACTCCATTCCCGTGAGTATAGTCCAAAATATAGGATGTTCTCTCTTCCGGGGTCATCTCCAAGCTCAAAGTATAATCAGCGCCCATTTTTTTCCCTATCTCCAAGGTAATGGGGGAACGGCCAACAAGAAAGATGGGGGTTGCGCCGCAAACTCGAGCCACCCCTGCGGAAAGTATACCGGCCGGCCCATCCCCAAAAATTACCATGCTTTTCCCTGCCACATCGTTGTCCTCACCCAGCACAGCGTAAACCGCATTACCCAGAGGCTCCTGAATCGTGGCAAACTCCGGGGGAAGGGAAGGATCGTTGACCCAGCACACTCTTTCCGGAACAGCTATATACTCCGCAAAGGCCCCGTCACAATCCACTCCCAGAATTTTCATATGTTCACCCAGATGCCTTTGCCCCAGGAGGGCAGTTAGGTCCCCAGGGTCATAGATATGAGTCTCTGCTGAGACATAATCCCCAACCTTGATTCTTTTAACATGAGACCCTACCTGGACTACTTCTCCTGCTAACTCGTGCCCAAGGATTTGGGGCAGTCCTTTGGCTCCAATTCTTCCCTGGGCCCAGGGATCCCACTTGTAAATATGCACGTCGGTACCGCAGATAGATGTAGCTCTAACTTTGACAAGCACCTGATCAGGAGCAATTTGGGGCTCGGGAACCTCTTTCAGTTCAGCCCCCGGTTCTGGTTTGGTCTTGACAATCGCTTTCATAGATCCTCCTTTTAAAAAATATTCTTTCCCCTAAACTACTGGGGAGGTGCCGAAGTCTGAATGGGAGGTGGAGGTGAAGGAGAAGGGGGTGGGAAAAGAGATGGAGTAAAAGTAGGAGAGGGCGAAGGCAAAACGGGTGTTGGGGAAGAAGTGGGGGTGGGAACTGGAGTAAAGGAAAAAGTTGGAGTTGAAGTAGGAGAAGGGGGAGGAAGCAGCCAGGATGGGGTCTGAGTAATCCAGGAAGGAGTCTGAGTCACTACTACCGTAGGAGTAGAGGTAGCCATGTTTTCGGTTCCGGCAAGGAAAACCTCGCCATTTTTCCGCACCACACCCTGGGGCATTATCCAGTCCTGGCCAGAAAGCACGCTTTTGGCCTTTTCCATGAAGGCGTGCCACATGGAGGCGGGGATACCAGCTCCGATGTTGTATTTGGTGATGAAGGGAATATCGCGTGAATCGTTGCCGTTGCAGACAGCAACCACAATGTCAGGTGTATAACCGATGAACCAGGCATCCTGAAAACGATCTGTGGTTCCCGTTTTTCCGGCAGCGATCAGACCCTCCACATAAGCCCGACGGGTATTGCGATATACGGTTTTGAAAAGATCGGTCATCACATAGGCTGTAGCCGGGCTGATCACCTGCTTGGGCACAGGAGGATTATCCTCCAGCACGTTTCCCTCTCGGTCCACTATTTTTCTAATTACGGTTGCAGGAACTAATTTCCCGTAATTGGCGAGAACGCCATAAGCCTGGGCCATTTCCAGAGGCGGAATTTCGGCTGTTCCAATAGCTATAGAGGGGTAAGGAGGAATATCCACAGTGACCCCCATCTTGTGAGCGTATTCAATAACCTTGTCCAGCCCTACTTGAAGAGAGACCTTGGTGGCTATCACGTTGGAGGATACGCGAATGGCATCTCTCACCGTGAGGGGTCCATAGAACTTTTTTGCTCCGGGGTCGACATCACCAGTGTACTCTGTGGGCTTCCAGCCATTCACGTCTATTTCCTCTGAAACCAGAACAGTGGCGGGAGTTACGATACGGTTTTCGATGGCTGCCGTGTAGTCAAAAATTTTAAAAGAGGATCCAGGTTGCCTAGGAGCCAGAGCCCGATTAAATTTGGTCTCATACCAATCCCTCCCTCCCACCATGGCCAGTATATCTCCAGTACGGGGGTCAATGGCAACAAGGGCTCCCTGCGGCTGCTTTACCCCCTTTTCGTCTCTCAGCTCGGGATCGAGCACGCCCTGATCTTCCCAATACTTATAAGTCTCATCCACGGCTTCATTGGCCCATCTTTGCATTTGCAGGTCCAGGGTAGTATAGATGGTCAGCCCCCCTTTTAGCAGGATGTTAGTGGAATATTTCTGCTCGAGCTCCGAACGGACCAAGTCTACAAAGTACGGAGCTTCTGATTCTAACTTTATAGCTGACTCCGAAAAGACAATTTGGGTATTTAAAGCCTGGTCATATTCTCCTTCGTCAATGAAGCGATAGAGTTTCATTTTAGATAAAACCTCTTTCTGTCTTTCCGAGGCCAGATCGCGATGCTCAGGGCTGCCCAATACTGAGGGGGCATTAATAACTCCAGCTAACCAGGCGGCCTCCGCCAGGTTAAGGTCCTTAGCATGCTTGCCAAAGTAAGTCAAAGCAGCAGCCTCAGCCCCATAGGCGTTCTGTCCAAAATAGACAGCATTTAAATAGCTTTCCAGAATCTCGTCTTTGGAGTATTTTTGCTCCAAACGGAAAGCAATCATGATCTCCTTGAGCTTTCTGGAAAGGCTCACCTCTTTGGTAAGGAAAGCCTCTCTGGCAAGCTGCTGAGTAATAGTGGAAGCCCCCTCCACTATTTGCCCATAAACCAGGTCATCCCATAGAGAACGAAGGATCCCTTGAATGTCAATACCGGAATGCTCGTAGAAGCGATGATCCTCAACCGCAATCACGGCTTTCTGCAGATAGGGAGAAATCTCGGCCAATGGCTTGTAAATTCTCTTTTCAGCCGGAGAATAAGTGGCAATTAATTGCCCGTTTCTGTCCAAAATGGAAGAGGATTCAGAAAAGCTAAAAGTAAGGTCCTGAGGAATGGGAAGGGTGTAAAGGTAATAAACAAAAAGGCCCAATCCCACAATTATTAAACTTAAAAAAACGATAGCAATATAAGCAAGGATTCTCCAGAAAGAGGGCCTCTTTTTAACTGATTTTTGAGATTTCCAGCTCGCAACCCTTTTTTTATAGGCCATATTTAAGGGGCTCGAAGGGGGAGAAGGTAGAGCTGACTATATCCGTTCCAGGATGCAGCAACTATCAGTCTGTCAAGCTCGGAGGAATACCCCAATATCCGGACCCCTGTGGAAGACCAGATGTTTTCAGGTTTTCCCTCCTCTAAGTCCATGCTGTAAACTTGCATTTGCTCACCTTCCTTCTGAGCCCAATGTATTTTACCGCTCCTCCAAAATATTGGGAACTCCGATTGCCCAACTTTTTGAGTAAGGTAAGGCTCCAGATTGGAAGCGTAGTAAATACAAATTTCCCTTTCCAGCTCGGTATAGGAAAGAAAGGCCAAGAATTTTCCTTCTGGTTCCCAGAAACAGAGAGAAAGCCCTGCACCTGATTTGAGGAGACGAGTATTGCCCTCCAAATCCGTAAAGTAAGAGTAATCGAGCCCGGATTTATGAACCAGGTAATTAATCAATTTTCCATCAGGAGACCAATTGAATTTATACACGGGCCCTTGGTCCTGGACAAGGAGTCTCTGATCGCCGCCATCTTCGTTCATCAACCAGAGTGAGAGAGTTTGGGGAGAAAGACCAGAAAGATAAGCTACCCATCCTCCTCCAGGGGAAGGAATGGGATTTTGAGCGCCGCCTGTGAATGTTAGCTGACGAAATTCCCCGCTTCCCGGATCGTAAGTCCAAATATCTGAATATCTAAATCCCCGGGTGAAATAGAGCCTGCTCCCATCAGAGGACCAGGAAGGCTGCCGGCCAGACCCCAGGTACTTAAAGGAATCATTGCTTAAATCAAGAAAGTAGAGGGAGGAATCCTCTTCGGGACCCTCGGAGTAGGCCAGCCATTTGCCATTGGGAGCAACAGCAGCCTCCCTTTTTTCTCCTTCAGTGCGCGTGACAGGCTCCTGAGTCTGAGGGGGGACTAAAACTGCTTTCACTTCTTTAAACTCCCCTTCGGAGAGGGTAAGGCTCAGGCTCCAGGGAGAATAATTTTCCTTCTTGAGAGTGATTTCATAGGAACCGGCCTCGAGGGAGCTAAGCACTGTAGGCGTGCGGCCCAGGTAATTTCCCGAAAGGTATATCTCGGCGGCCTGAGGAGTGGAAGAAATGCTCAAATTGCTCCCAGGCAAAAGGGGAGAAGCTCTATCCTGAAGCTTTAAAAGGTCCTTCTGGTAAATCCTGAAAAAGCCCGCTTCGTTGGAGGAAAACAGGAGAAAAGAGGAGCTGGGCGTAACAGTTAAGGACTCCATGGTACATCTGTCCTCTATCAGCTGGGAAATTTTTTGATTAGCAGGATCAAAGGAATCAAGAGCATAAGAATCGTCTTTCCTGGAGAGAAAGAAAAGACGACCATCATCAGCCCAAGCCAAGTCAATCCCCTCCTCATTCAAAATCGGCGTTTCCTTTTCTTCAACGAGATCCCAAAGGTAAAGGCCTGTTTTGGAGGCAAGGGCTAAAAATCGTCCATCAGGGGACCAGGAAAGGGCAAAATATTCCCGAGGTTCCAAGGGTAATTCCTTGCTGACCTGGGTTGTCAAGGAAAGGAGATAAATCTTTCCATCCTGGGCAGAATTATAAGCAATCCAGCTTCCATCGGGGGAAGGAGTAAACCTCTCTATGGGAGCGGTGGGAATGGCATAGGTATTTTGCGCCAGAATCTCGAAGACCTGGATATTGGGACGTTCCCCGGAAATGAAAGCCAGCTTCTCTTTGTCAAGCCAAGCAAGTTGAGAGAGCCCGACCAAGGGCCCCGTAGTGCGAATTACCCCGGTCTCCAGATCTAAAGCGGTGACTACATCTCCCTGAGGTTCCACGGAAACGAAGGCCAACCTTTTGGAATCAGGAGACCAGGCAGGGCGCACAAAGCCCACCCCTTCTTTCAACTTGGTAAGGGATTTTTTTCCAAAATTGTAAATCCAGAGCTCACCGGTTCCGGGTTGAAAATTGCGCTTGGAACCCAGAAGGGCCAGGTTTTCTCCATTCGGGGAAAGGGAAAGATAGGCAAACTGCCGCACCTCTTTGGGACTTTCCGTGAAAGCTCGAGGAAGAAGCCGCACTTCAATTCTCATGGGAGAAACAGTGGAAGCGAGGATACTGTGCTCCCAAGTTTGATAACCTTCCTTGTGAAGGGAAATGGAATGATACCCTGAGGAAACAGTTATCTCCAAGGGAGTTATGCCCTTTAACTCACCATCAATGTAAACCGAGGCCCCCGGAGCATTAGCCAAAACCTCGATTTTAATCGGGGAAACTCTTCCAGAAACAATGCCCACAGTAAGCATAAGCATGGCTAAAGCTACAATCGCATATCTCAAAACCCAACGGGAAACAGGTGTTCTATTACCCAGAGAAGCGATTCGTTCTCGCAGACGGGTTTCATAATAATCCCAATAAGCAGCTGGCCTTTCAGGGGATGGTATGGAAGCCAAAAGCTGCCTGGTAGCGTGAAGGGACTCGAATTCCTTCCGGCATAAGGGACATTCTTCCAGATGAGCCCTTAACTGCTCTTGCTCCCAGGAAGAAAGCTCGCCATCGAGGTAGGCGTTGATCTTCTCTTTATGAGGGCAGACTCTCCTTATTTCCATTCCACCTTTTCCAGCAACTCGGGATACTCTCTCTCAATAATTTTTTTCAGCTTTTCGCGGGCAGCAGAAATCCGCGACATGGCAGTGCCTAAGGGGCACTTAAATATCTGGGCGATCTCCTTATAGGAAAAGCCCTCCAGGTCGTGCATCACGATGTAGGCACGCTGGGTGGGTGGCAGCTTGTTCAAAGCTTCCCTCACTAACATCACTGTCTCCTGTTTGGAGGGATCGAAATTATCAGGAAGAGGCAGGTCCTCCAGGGGAACCTGGGGTATTTTCCTCTTCCGGGATTCATCGATGCAGAGGTTAACCATGATGCGGTAGAGCCAGGTGAAGATTTGAGACTCGTGGCGAAAATTGGGGAAAGCGAGATAGGCCTTGAGAAAAACCTCCTGGGAAAGTTCCTCCGCTCTCTCATGGTTTTCTGTAAAGCGGTATGCCAGAGAGTAGAGACGCCTCTCGTATTTTTTAACAATCTCTTCAAAGGAAGGGAGGTTTTGGGTATCTTCTTTATCTCTGGACACTCGCACACCAGGTTATACAACGTTATTCTTCTCCTTCATTCTTACATTTGATTTTTGGCCGGTCAATAAGAGTTCGGGTTAGAAAGAGACTTGAAAAAGCGTTTCCTCGTTCGTTCGCTGGCCAGCATCTGCCGCAGCAGGGAAAGGCAATGAGCGGAACAAACAGACACAACTAAGCTCCTTCTGTTCACAGTTAGTAAGACATCCTCCACGTTTTGATCGCTGTGGCAAAAAATGCATTTACCGTTAGCTAAGTATCTGCGCACGCTTAAGCTCCTTGAGTTTTATCCTTTTAGACGAAAAGACAGAAACCAGTATTCGAAGAGGCCTTTTCATCCAAACCTAAAAACTCTCAAGATATCTCTCCTGCTCAGGTGTCAAGCTATCGATTTCCACGCCCATGGATTTCAATTTCAGGGAAGCTACTTCTGATTCTATGAATTCTGGCACAGGATAAATCCTGGGCTCAAGCTGAGCGCCTTTATGGACGAGATATTCCAGGGAAAGCGCCTGCGTGGAAAAGCTCAAATCCATTATTCCAGCAGGATGCCCCTCCCCGCACACCAAGTTCACCAACCTGCCCTCCCCTAAAAGGAATACTCTTTTCCCGCTTTTAAGGAAATGCTCTTTAATCAGGGGGGAAAGCTCCCTGACTTCCTGGCTCAGCTCGTTTAGAGCGAGCAGGTCAATCTCCACATTGAAATGTCCTGCATTGGCTAGGATGGCTCCGTCTTTCATCCTTACCAGGTCCTCTCCAGAAATGATTTTCGTGTTTCCAGTACAGGTGACAAAAATGTCCCCGATCTCCGCTGCCCTTTTAACAGGCATTACTTGAAATCCATCCATTAAAGCTTCTAAGGCCCTTACAGGGGAAACCTCGGTAACTACAACTCTGGCGCCCATTCCTTGGAAACGACGAGCTACTCCCTTCCCTACCCAGCCATAACCGCAAACCACGGCACAGCTTCCTGCAATCAATATGTTCGTGGCTCTTATAATCCCATCCAAAGCGCTTTGCCCCGTACCATAGCGGTTGTCAAAGAGGTATTTGGTGAGGGCGTCGTTTACACCTAAAACTGGGAAAGACAGCTTTTGAGCCTTTTCCAGGTTTTTCAATCGGGTAATTCCAGTAGTTGTTTCTTCGGTGGCGCCCTTGATGGTCTTGATTCCCTTCAAATGACTGAGGACAGTTAAATCAGCCCCGTCATCTATTACATAATCGGGGGAGAAAGCAAGAACTTTCTCTAAATTATCCCGGTATTCCTCTTCTTGCTCTCCTCTCCTAGCGAAAACCTCGATTCCTTCCTGACGAAGATACCAGGCAATATCATCCTGAGTGGAGAGGGGGTTAGAAGCAGCCAGGTAAACGGTAGCCCCTCCCTCTTTCAGAGTGAGGGTTAGATTGGCAGTCTTGGCAGAAATATGCAAACACAACCCTACCCTGAGACCATCAAAGGGAAGCTCCCTCTTAAAACGTTCCCGGATTTGGGCAAGGACTGGCATTTGTCCAAAAGCCCAGTCTGTCCTTTTCTTGCCCTTTTCTGCAAGCTCAGAAAATTTTTGCTCAGTCATTCCCTATCCTCTTTTCTTTTCATCTCAAAATATTCTACTTTCTTTTCGGGAAACCCCGCTTTGGATTTTAGAGAGTTATTTAATAAAATCACCTTAATGAGCATTGATTTACACACCCATAGCACTGCTTCTGACGGTAGCCTTTCTCCTTCTGAACTCGTGCTTGAGGCTAAAAGGAGTGGGGTAACAGTCCTGGGGCTTACTGACCATGATACCCTTTCCGGAATTAAAGAAGCTCAGGAAAAAGCCAGGGAATTGGGAATAGAATTCGTTCCCGGGATTGAGTTCTCCACCGAGGTGGGTGAGAGCGAGATACACATCTTAGGATATCACCTCAATCCTTCCTTCAGCCTGAGCCTTCTTCTTTCACGCCTTGAAAAATCCCGCATGGACAGGATCCGCTTGATGCTCAAGAAGCTTCAAGCTTTAAAAATCGAGATCAATTTAGAGGATGTAATCAGCGAAATTAAGGAGGGAGTTTATGGTAGGCCCCAGGTAGCAATGGCTTTAGTGAGAAAAGGATACGTTTCTTCAGTAGAGGAGGCCTTCCAAAAGTATTTAGGGATGGGAAAACCAGCCTATGTTCCCCATTTCAAAATCTCTCCCTGGGAAGCCATCAAGCTAATTCGAGAAGCTGGGGGGATACCCGTTTACGCCCATCCTGGCGTTACTGCCAGGGATGACTTGATTCCAAGCTTTATAAAATCTGGCTTGCTCGGCCTGGAAGTCTTCTACCCGGAGCACGATCAGCAGACTACAGCTAAATATCTAAATATCTGCCGGAGTTTCTCCCTATTAGTTACGGGAGGGTCCGACTTTCACGGGGAGGTTAGGCCCTGGGTGCAACTGGGCTATCCCGGCCTTCCGGAAGAATATTATTCAGAATTTAAGGCCTATTTGTCTTCCAAGTGAAGGAAAGTTCTATTACAATAAAAGGAAAGTGGAAGGGGGTGAATAAAATGGATCAAGCCTGGAGAGATTCTTACCTGCTCATGGAGCTTTCAAAATTACGCTTCTCACAGAAGGTAGATGATGCTTTTAATTGGATTTCCTATCAGTTCCAAGCAAAGGATTATTTAGAGTTCAAGGAAAAATACCCTCGGGGTAGCCCGGAAAGGAGAGCCTTCTCCACAGTATGCAATTTCTTTGAACTTTGCGGTACTTTAGTGCTCAAGGGTTTGCTGAGCGAGGATGTATTCTTCGAAGTCGGTTTTGGTCTGACCACGGCCTGGCCCAAGGTAAGGCCTATAATTAAGGGCTATCGAGCGGAAACAGACCCCAGACTATACGAGAATTTTGAAGCACTCTACAATCGCAACATGGAATGGAACGAAAAGCATCCGCCTAAAGTGTAGGCGAGGAGGAATCTGCGGTAAATTCCTCTATTTTTTCTTCGCTCACCCTGGCTAAGGCTACTACCTTGTCTGGGATTTCCACTTTAACCAAATGAACTCCCGTAGCCATTCTTGAACGGTGAGGGATTTCTTTAACGTGAATCCGAATTACTTTGCCATTTGCCGTGACCAAAATAACATCATCTTTCTCGCTCACAGATTTACCACAGACCAGAAAGCCGGTCTTGGGTTTTGACCTAAAAACAATAACCCCTTTTCCCCCACGCTTCCTCAGGGGGAGATCGCCGTAGCTGATCAATTTCCCGAAACCGTGCTCGCTCACCAGAAGGAGGCTGCGTCCTGCCTTAAAAACTTCCATTCCCGCCACACGATCCTGATCCCTAAGGGTTATCCCACGCACTCCGGAAGCACTCCTTCCCATGGGACGCAAGTCAGCGGACTTAAATCTCACGGCGTATCCTCTGCCTGAAAAAATAATTAATTCCTCCTGATGGTCGGTTCTTTTTACCTGACAAAGATGATCTCCCTCTTTCAAAGTAATGGCACGGATGCCTCTCTTTCCAGCATTTTGGAATTCTTTAAGGGAAACCCTTTTGATTAGTCCCTGCTCAGTAACGAGCACCAGGAAACCTTCCGAACTTGATTTGGGAATGGGAATGGCTGTGGTGATGTTTTCATCTTCATCCAGAGAGAGAAGAACCTTAGCGGAAGAACCTCGGTCTGTTCTGGAACCTTCTGGGACTTCAAAAGCCTGTACTCCAAAGACCCTCCCTTTATCGGTGAAGAACAGAACCCGGTCATGAGTTGAACATACGAAAACTTCTTCAACGGCGTCCTCTCGTCGCAAAGAGGTGCCATAGACCCCTACTCCACCTCTTTTCTGGCTGCGATAAGCGGACATAGAGATTCTCTTTAAATAGCCATCAGCGGTTACGGAGATCACTACTTTTTCTTCAGGAATTAGGTCCTCTTCCTGGAAAGTTTCCGTTTGATCCTCAATCCTTGTCCGCCGGGGGTCTCCAAATTTTTCCTTCAAAGAGATCAGCTCCTCTTTCACTACTTGCAAAATCTTGGAACGGTCACCAAGAAGGGCCTCCAAATAAGCAATATAAGCGGTAACCTGGCTTAATTCCTGATCGAGCTTGGACCTTTCTAATCCTGTGAGTCGGGAAAGCCTCATGTCAAGAATGGCTTGAGCTTGAGTTTCGGATAGGGCAAATTTTTCCATAAGGCCCCTTTTGGCCTCTTCCACTGTAGGGGACTCTCGGATCAAGCTCACAACCTCATCAATGTGGTCTAAGGCGATTTGCAATCCCTGTAGAATATGCTGCCTGTTCCTGGATTTTTCTAACTCAAATTGCGACCGTCTCTCAATGACCGTTTCTCTGTGTTTAAGGAACTCCCGCAGCAAATCAAGCAAGCTCAATACCCGAGGGACCCCCTCCACTAAGGCAAGCATAATGGCACCAAAAGAAATTTGGAGCTGAGTATGCTTGTAAAGCTGCTTGATTATTGTGTTGGGTTTAGCCTCGCGCTTGAGTTCCAGTACTACTCTTATTCCTCGACGATCCGACTCGTCTCGAATATCCGAAATCCCCAGGATTTTCCTTTCTCGAACCAATTCTGCTATCCGCTCCACAAGCTGGGCCTTGTTTACTTGATAGGGGACTTCAGAAATCACCAATTGCTGTCTACCGCCCTTGAGCTCCTCTAATTGCACTACTCCTCTAAGGATGATTGCGCCCTTTCCCGTAGAATAGGCTTGGGAAACGCCCTCTTTGCCCATGATCACCCCGCCGGTGGGAAAATCAGGCCCAGGAATGATCTTCATGATTTCATCTATTGTTGCCTGGGGGTGATCCACGAGGAAAACCAGAGCATCTACCACCTCTTTCAAGTTATGGGGAGGGATATTTGTGGCCATTCCCACGGCAATACCGGAGGAGCCATTCACAAGGATATTGGGGAGCCGGGAAGGTAAGACAGTGGGTTCCTCTAAGCTTCCATCAAAATTGGGGACAAAATCCACGGTGTTCTTATCAATGTCGGCTAGCATTTCCATGGCTAACCGAGAAAGGCGAACCTCAGTGTATCTCATGGCTGCAGGCTCGTCTCCATCTATAGAACCAAAGTTTCCGTGTCCGTCAATTAAAGGATAACGGCTGGAAAAGTCCTGGGCCAGCCGCACCAAGGCATCATAGACAGCCATGTCCCCGTGAGGATGAAATTTTCCTAGAACGTCCCCCACAATCCTGGCGGCTTTTTTAAAGGGACGATCGGGAAGGTTGCCCATTTCCAGCATGCCGTAAAGAATACGACGATGCACTGGTTTTAAGCCGTCCCTGACATCCGGCAAAGCCCGGCCCACGATCACGGACATAGCATAATCGAGGTAGGAGTTTTTCATCTCCTCCTCGATGTCTACTTGAAGGACTCTCTCTTTTAAGAATTTATCCAATGGTATCCTTTAATTCCTGCAGAAAATAAGAAAAGCTCAAAAGCATTGACAAGAATTTAACACAAAGCGGAAATTGAGACAAGAAACGGATTAGAGAATTAGCTTAAAAAACCGGCTGACCCGCTAAGTGCCAGAACCTCAAAATATCCTGTTTCCGATTCTCAATAGTTTCCCGGGAGAGGGATATGGAGGGAGTCATTTCCAGCTCCATTAAAGCTTCTTCCAGGTCTCGCTTGAAATCAGGAGGCACCTGGTACCTCGCTGCTTCCCTATTTAAAGTTTGAATCAAAAGTTCTTCTAAGTCCATTGCCCAAACTCCATGTAGATATTTATCTACATCATAAAAAGAAGTCAGGGCCTTGTCAAGAATTCTTTGAACTCCCGATAAAGCTCTTCCCACCTTTCAGGAATCAAACGATAGTAATTATTACCTTCCCTAAGCTGGGACTCCACAAAACCTGCTGCCCTTAAAGCAGCAAGGTGATGGAGCACCGTAGGATGTGAGAGGGAAAGCGCTCTGGCTATTTCCATGGCGTACATAGGCCGCTGGCTCAAAAGCCTCAGAATTTCAATTCTCGTCAAATCGCCCAGGGATTTAAAGGCGGAAAAAAGGCTATTCGTGGTATTCTTGATCCAATTTTCCTCTGGAGAGAGAGCCGGGACTACAAGAAGGAATTTGTCCTCTGAATCCTGAGTATAAAAAAAGGGGCGGCCGTAAAGCGTGGGGGAGACAACAAGATCCTTCTTATTAACCTGGTTAAAGAAAGAAAGGCCGGGCGCAATTCTTGAAAGGAATTCAACCCTTCCCAAATTTGCCCAGGAAACAATTTTTTCGGCTTCTCTCTTTAATTGGGGGAAGATTTGAAAATATTCTTCCTGAAAAAAGCTTTCCCAGCACTCGGATAAAAGCGTGCTTAAGCTACTCTGATTAAATTTCCCCTCAACTAAACCTTCCAGGCTCTCCAGGAAATCTGGAGAGTAGCGGGCACAAAAATCTTCCCACTGAACTTCTTCTTCCTCAGAAAGAGGCTCCTTGAAATATGTTTTAAAAATTATTTCAGGAAGCATGGGAATTCCTGGATCCAATCTGGAAAGAAGAGCGTGAACGAAATCAGTAAAAGGAAGCGAGCTCAGGAAGTTCAGGAGGGAATTTAAAGTTCGAGGTGGCTTAAGGGAAAGAAGGAACCTGAGGGAATTCAAGCCTAACTGGACCTCTCCCTGAAAGAAAATTTTTAAGCTGTTTCTTGAGGTGGAAGAAAGTTTCCTTTTCAGCGAGCGGGACCAGGAAGGGGGAGTCTCGTTGCGGGGATTATAAGCGGAAAAAAGGCTTAAAATTAGCTCTGACGCTGGGGAAACTTCTATTTCCAGGCGATCGAATCGCTGGAAAAATAACAATTCTTCCTTAGGCGCTTTCATGTAGATAATTATCTACTAAATAAAGGAAAGCGCAACCCCAGCTTCAATCTTCTTCCTCGTTCTCCTTTTGTCTGGACAAAATTTCCTGGATCATGGCTTCGCTGAGGTCCCCTGATTCTTTAAGGATTTTTCCGATAAGTTCCTTCTCTGCTTCTGCCATACGCTCCTGCATGCGCACAGCGCGCAGGACTTGATCTACGTCCAGGTAACCCAGCTCAATCCCCAATTCTCCAAAAAGCTTTTTCTTCTTGCTCATTTGTCTTCCCTTTATGGTGAGGTTGGAACTAAATCAATTCTCCATTGTTCGTTTTCCTTTTTCAAGATGTAAACCCCTTCCCCTTCAAATTTTTTGCCCTCTTTGTTCTGAGAAGTAACCTTATAAGAAACGTGGGCCAGATCACCCTGCACTTCCTCTTTAACAATTTCATGCGTCTGAGAGACGATGCCGTATTCGGAAAGCCCTTGTTCTATGGAAGAGGAGAATATCTCCAGGGGCATTTGCTCCTGAAATTCCTTAGTGAGCAGGGAGTAAGCAGTTGGGTATTCCTTGGCATCCAGGGCCTTGAAAAAAGCCTCCACGACCTGAGCGGGTGATGAGGCCTGACTTTCCTCACCCCTATTGCAAGCCGTAAGCGCAAAAAGGAGAAAGAAAATAAGCGAAATAACGAGTTTTCTGCGCATATTTAAAAAAGAGTTTCCATCATTTTACCGCTTCCCGTGACAATTTTCACTGCGGAATTCGCTGAAGTACCCGAGGTTTCTACCCCATTTTGGGGCAAGGTAAAGAGAAAAATGCGTGATTGCAAGACCTGACCCCATGGATTTAGAGGCGAGCACTTCTTAGACGGAGAGCGTTGCCCACGACCGATACTGAACTGAAGCTCATGGCCGCCGCAGCGAAAATGGGACTGAGCAAGATGCCAAAGAACGGGTAAATAACACCTGCGGCGATGGGAACACCAAAGGTATTATAAATAAAAGCCCAAAATAGATTCTGCTTAATATTCCGCATGGTCACCTTGCTCAGACGCCTTGCCCGGACTATGCCCTCGAGATCACCCTTTACTAAGGTCACACCAGCGCTTTCCATAGCCACATCCGTGCCTGTACCCATTGCTATACCCACATGCGCCTGTGCCAGGGCAGGGGCATCGTTGATTCCGTCGCCAGCCATGGCCACAATCCTTCCTTCATTCTGTAATCTCTTTACCACATAGGTCTTCTGGTCTGGTAGCACCTCGGCAATCACCTCATCAAGTCCCAGCCTCTTAGAGACCGCTTCGGCTGTGGTGCGGTTGTCCCCTGTGACCATGACAATACGGATACCCTCCCTGTGAAGTGTCTCGATGGCCTCAGGGGTTGTTTCCTTTATGGGATCAGCGACTCCAAGAAGCCCTGCTAGCCTGCCGTCCACGGCGATGAACATCACCGTCTGACCTTCTTTCCTCATGGCCTCGGCCTTTTCGGAGAGTTCACCAGGATCAATGCTATAGTCCTCGAGGAGCTTCCTGCTTCCAAGGACAATCCGCTGTCCCTGAATCTCGCCCACTACTCCTTTGCCCGTTAAGGATTCGAAGTTCTCCACACCAGTAAGGCTTATACCCCTTTGTTCTGCACCTTTTACAATCGCAGCTCCAAGGGGGTGTTCGCTTGCGCGCTCAAGGCTTGCGGCAAAATGAAGTATCGACATTTCATCAAAACCCTTGGCGGGCACTATCTCCATAAGGGATGGTTTGCCGACGGTAAGTGTTCCTGTTTTGTCCACAACGAGAGTATCCACCTTTTCCATCACCTCTATGGCCTCTGCGTTTTTGAAAAGCACCCCTGCCGTTGCGCCCTTTCCCATGGCAACCATTATGGACATGGGTGTGGCAAGGCCGAGGGCACAGGGGCAAGCAATAATTAAAACTGCCACTGCATTGATGATTGCATGTGCCATTCTTGGTTCAGGGCCTATCCATGCCCAGGCAATAAAGGTGATGACTGCTACTGCCACAACAATCTGGACAAAATATGCTGCTACGACGTCCGCAAGCTTCTGGATAGGTGCGCGACTTCTCTGAGCCTCCCCGACCATACGAACTATCTGCGCAAGAAGGGTATCAGCTCCTACCTTTTCAGCCTTTATCATCAGCATGCCCGTTCCATTTACTGTCCCACCAATGACGCGGTCTCCCTTCCCCTTCTCGACCGGAATCGGCTCACCAGTAACCATGGACTCATCGACTGAGCTTGTCCCATCAATCACCATACCGTCTACCGGTATCTTTTCTCCAGGACGAACCCGAAGGATATCTCCAGGTTTTACATGTTCAAGAAGAACGTCCTCTTCGACGCCGTCCTGGATGCGCCTGGCTGTTTTTGGTGCCAGACCAAGCAGTGCCTTAATAGCTGCACCTGTCTTGCTGCGAGCCCTGAGTTCAAGCACCTGTCCCAAAAGCACGAGGGTTACAATTACTGCTGCTGCCTCAAAATATACGCTCACTTCATTCCCCCTTCTAAAGGAGGCAGGAAATATACCGGGCAGGAGCGCTGCCACAATGCTGTAAATATAGGCCACTCCAACACCCAGGGCTATCAGCGTAAACATATTAAGTTTGTAGGTGATAATAGACCGCCATCCACGCACAAAGAAAGGCCAACCGGCCCAAAGGACAACAGGTGTGGCAAGAATTATCTCCGCCCATTTCAGGAGCTCAGGAGAGAGGAGGCGATCTATTAAGGAGAGGCCCGGGATGTAGTTGCGCATAGCGATTAAAATCAGGGGAATTGTGAGAATCAGGCCCGCCCAGAATCGCCGCGTCATGTCTTTGAGCTCGGGGTTTTTCTCCTCTCCAGTGATGGTTCGTGGTTCAAGTGCCATCCCGCAGATAGGGCATGACCCTGGTGAGTCCCGGACAATCTCTGGATGCATGGGACACGTCCATTCTGTTTCCGCCGGGGTTAGCGAAGGAGTGAGCGGTTCAAGTGCCATCCCGCAGGTAGAGCATGACTCTGGCTTTTTCTCACGGTTTTCAGGATGCATGGGGTAGGTGTAAATCGCTCCTGGTTCTGAAGCCACAGATCCTTTCCCTCCGATATAGGCCTCAGGATCACTGTCAAACTTCTGCTTGCAATTCTTTGAGCAGAAATAGTAGGTAATGCCTTTATATATTGAAGTAGCAACGGCTTCCTTATCCTCTATACTCATCTTGCATACAGGGTCTCTTACAATCATGATTCCTTTATTACTCCCTTCGTTTCTTCATCCTATAACAATTAGCCATCATTTCCTTTCTAACTAAAGATACATCACAAAGAGGCAATCTATTCCTGATTGACAGAAAAAGGGGGGTGTAATAAAATTTCAACTCAGTTAAAGGCTATGAAGGGAAGTAGTAGGCCTCGGCCGAACTCGTCCCGGAGCCTGGCAGGCGAACGGAGTAGTCTGCTGCGGAGCGTCCGTTAAAGCGCAAATGAGGTTTTGAGTGGGGCTGTGGCGCAGTGGGAGCGCGCTTCCTTGGCATGGAAGAGGTCACGGGTTCAAGTCCCGTCAGCTCCACCAAAATTAAATAGGGTGGTACCGCGAAGGCAAATCCTTTCGCCCCTAAGGGCTAAAGGATTTTTTCTTTATTAAGATAAGGGGTGTCGACCATGAATGTGGAAAATTATGATTTCAAAGCAATTGAGGAAAAATGGCGCAAGCGATGGGCTGAAGAGCCCTCCCCAATAGAGGAAAACAAAAAGAAGGGAATGCCCAAATTCTACAACCTCGTGATGTTCCCTTATCCCTCTGGAGGGGGTCTACATATGGGGCACGGAAGAACTTACTCCATAGGTGATGTAATGGCCAGGTTCAAGAGGATGAAGGGCTTTAACGTCCTTCATCCTATGGGCTGGGACGCATTCGGCATGCCTGCAGAGAACGCTGCCATTGAAAGGAAACTTCATCCAGCTACCTGGACTTACGAAGCTATTGCCACTATCGAAAGGCAACAAAAGCTCCTGGGCATTTCCTACGATTGGGACCGCCGCTTCGCTTCCTGTCAACCGGAGTACTACAAATGGACTCAATGGTTCTTCCTCAAGTTTTACGAAAGAGGGTTAGCATACAAGAAAAAAGCTCCTGTAAACTGGTGTCCTCATTGCCAGACCGTTCTGGCCAACGAGCAAGTTGAGGATGGCCGATGCTGGCGTTGCGGTACCCTTGTGGAGAAAAGAGACCTGGAGCAGTGGTTTTTCCGCATCACCGACTATGCGGAAAGGTTGCTCAAGGACCTGGACCTTCTCACGGAGTGGCCGGAACGAGTAAAAATCATGCAAAGAAACTGGATCGGGAAATCTGAAGGGGCACTTGTAGACTTTCCCACTAAATCAGGAGAAAAGATCACAGTTTTCACCACCAGACCGGATACGCTCTGGGGGGCAACCTTCATGGTACTGGCGCCAGAACACCCCTTAGTGGACCAATTGACTTCTCCAGAAAGAAAGGCAGAAGTTCAAGCTTATGTGGAAGAGGCCAAAAAGCAGAGTGAGATAGAGCGGGAGTCCACTGAAAAGGAAAAGACAGGAGTCTTTCTGGGAAGCTACGCTCTTAATCCTGTGAACGGGGAGGAAATTCCCATTTGGGTTGCTGACTATGTTCTGATCACCTACGGAACCGGAGCAATAATGGGAGTGCCCGCTCACGATGAAAGGGATTTTGCTTTCGCCCTGAAATTCGGTCTGCCTATAATTCCCGTAATCGAACGCCCGGATGGGAAATGCAAAAGCATCGTCTTGAAAAATACTTACCACCAAAGCCTTCCCCAGGAGCTTTTGGAGGAAGGAATCAAATTTGAAGCGAGGGAAGGGACACTGTATGTTGAGCTGACAAAGGACCAGGTTGAGCGCTATCTGAAAATAGTGCAGAAATCAATTAAAGATAATTCCTGGTGCGAGGTGGTAGGAGCACGCTGGCTTTTTATTTTCAAAAACCAGGTCCTTGAGCTTGATTCTACTGGTTCTGATCGCCGGATCATGGAAAAATGTCGGACGCTTGAGCCTTCGGTTTCCAATCGGAGGACCGTGATGGAGATGCTCTGGCGCGTAAGCTTTTACAAGGACGTCCTCTTCCACGCAGAATTTGGCACCATGATAAACTCCGGACCCCTGAGCGGAACCCCTGGAAATAAAGCAAAAGAAACAACCATCGGATGGCTGGAGAAAAAGGGGATTGGCAAGGGTGCCATTACTTACCGACTAAGGGATTGGCTGATCTCCCGTCAGCGCTACTGGGGAGCCCCAATCCCTATCATTTATTGCCCCCGATGCGGCACCGTGCCGGTTCCCGAAGAGGACCTACCCGTCCTGCTTCCAGAAAATGCTCCCTTTACAGGAGAGGGCGGATCCCCTCTTTCCAAGGTCCCGGAATTCGTGAATACAACCTGCCCTCGTTGCGGAGGTCCAGCAAAGAGGGAAACCGATACTATGGACACATTTGTGGATTCCTCCTGGTACTATTTAAGGTATACCAGCCCCAATGCCCTGACTAACCCTCCAGATAAGCCTTTCGATCCTGAAGCAGCAAATTACTGGCTGCCGGTGGATCTCTACATTGGAGGAATTGAGCATGCCATCCTCCACCTTTTATATTCCAGATTTTTCACCAAGGTTCTCTACGACATGGGGCTGGTAAAATTTCAAGAGCCGTTCAAGAAGCTTTTTGCTCACGGCATGGTCACATTGGGTGGAGCCGCTATGTCAAAGTCCAAAGGAAATGTAGTGCCACCTGAGGAGGTAGCGGAAAAATTTGGTTGCGATTCAGCTCGCCTTTATTCCCTTTTTATCTCTCCGCCTGAAATGGACGCGGAATGGACAGAAAGAGGCATTGAGGGCATTTTCCGCTTCCTGAACAGGTTCTGGAGATTATCCTTAGAATTGATTGCAGAAAAAGACAAGGGAGAAAACCAATCAGAGGGAGAAAGAGAGAAAGCCCTGCGAGCAAAAATGCACCAGACAATTAAAAGGGTCACAATTGACATAGAAGAGCGCTTCCGCCTGAACACCGCCATTTCAGCCATGATGGAATTAGTTAACGACTGGAGCGATTACAGAAAGCTTCCTCTTCCTCTAAGGAACATCAATCTGGAATTAGAAGTGCTCTCTGGCCTTTGCTTGCTCCTCGCTCCCTTTGCCCCCTTCATTACCTCTGAGCTCTGGGAGCGTCTCGGATATAAGGAGAGCGTGCATAAGCAGCCCTGGCCAAGCTGGGATGAAGAGCTTCTGAAAGAGGAAAAAACTACCTTAGTAATCCAGATCAACGGAAAATTGCGCGAACGCATCCTGGTGGAAAAGGGCTTAGAAGAAGAGAAACTGAAAGAGATCGTGCTTTCTTCAGAAAAGGTAAAAAGGTTCTTGGGGAAAGGAGAAATCCAGCAAATGATTATAGTTCCTGACAGGATAGTGAATATCGTCACAAAATAAGGAGGGAAGAATGAAGGCGAGGAGTCTCTATCCCTTAATTTCCCTTTTGCTCATAATCGTTTCTCTTCTATCCGGTTGCTACAGATCTCCTCAAATAGTAATAGAGAATACAGAGGAACCATCTCCCACTCCTTCGGAAATTTACGTCCATGTTGCCGGAGAGGTTCAGCTTCCCGGACTTTATAAATTGCCTCAAGGAGCGCGGGTTGCAGATGCAATCAAGCTGGCAGGGGGAGCCACAAGCGAAGCGGATATCGATTCTTTAAACTTAGCCATGGTTTTAAAGGATGGGGACAAAATAGTTGTTCCCAAAAAAGCCCCTCAAAACTCCTCAGAGGAGGAAGAAACAGCGGAATTTCAGCCCTCTTATCCTGAAAACCAATCTCAGGCAAGCGCCTCCTCTCAACCTGTCCAGACGAAAAAAATAAATATCAATACAGCTTCTGCAAGTGAATTGGAGGCTCTTCCGGGAATTGGACCAGTTCTCGCTCAGAGAATTGTGGATTACCGCACACAAAAGGGAGGGTTCAAGAGCATAGAAGAACTCAAAGAGGTCTCCGGGATTGGCGATAAAAAATTCGAGGCCATTAAGGATTTAATCACGGTGAAGTGAGACACGCGCTCTTGGGGAGACCCCTTTTCCTCTGGGTATCCCTTTTTATTCTGGGAGAGATTATGGGCTTTTACCTCAATCTCCCTTATCTTTCTCTCTTACTTTTAATTTTTTCTCTTGCGGTCCTTTTTCCCTTAATTTCCAAAATGCATTTGCCCTGGGCGTTTCTGCTTTTATCCTTAGCTCTGCCCCTGGGCTTCTTTCTCTCCTTTTCCGCAAGCCACCCTCAATGTCAGGAACCCTCCATGGATTCAGCCTGGGGAATTGTGGATAGCGAACCCAAAACCCAGAATGGAAACTCCTATTTTTACCTTAAAGTCCTGTTTTTAGAAAAAGGGGAAGAGGATGAAAAGGCGAATTTCCGTCTCTACGTCATTTCCCCTCAGGAAGAACACTTAGAGAAAGGGGATCTGCTAAAAATAAGAGGAGAGATAGAGCCCCCCGGAGAAAACGTTAGCGAATATCTCAGAAAAGAACGATGCTTCTGGGTAATAAAGCCCTTCCAAATGGAAAGGATAGGAACAACCCTCACTCCAGTGGGAGAGTTTTTTCGGAATCTCCGCCTGGGGATTGAAAGGGAAATCGACACTGTTGTCCCCTATCCGGAAAGAGAATTTCTGAAGGGGGTGCTCATCGGCAGAGCAGCAAACTTAGAAACAAGCGCGGCCCTTCCTTTCAGAGAAACGGGAACCTCTCATATCCTGGCAGCTTCAGGTACCAATGTAGCCCTGCTTGTAGCCTTTTTCTTGATAATCGGGCAAGCCCTGAGCTTGAGAAGGAAAACCGCTCTTTTGATCTCCATTCCTTCTATCCTGATATACGCCACACTGTGTGATTGGTTGCCTTCCATCACCAGAGCTACGATCACAGTTCTTGTGGGAATCTTGAGCATGCTTATAAGAAGAGAAAAGGATTTTCCAACTACTCTGGCATTGGCAGCCCTGATAGTCCTTCTCTTTGATCCTTTAGCCCTCTTTTTCTTGGATTTCCAGCTTTCTTTTTTGGCCACGGCCTGCCTTACAGCTTTTTCACCGGAAATGCAGAGATGGGTTCCAGGAAAAACACCAAAGATCCTGAAGGATTCCCTTTTTGCCGCTTTATCCAGCCAGATTGGAGTCGCTCCCTTAATCGCTTCTCAATTTCACAACTTGTCCTTAATTGCTCCGCTGGCTAATATGATCGTTCTTCCCCTTGTTTCCATCCTCCTTCCTGCAGGACTCATCGCGGTCTCCTTTTCCCTTTTTCTTCCAGGAATTGGAAGGCCCCTTCTCTGGATAGTTGGTAAGGGAGCAACTTTGACTTACGATGCTACCAAGGGCCTGGGAGCTTTACCCTTATCCAACCTCATCGTCCCCAGTGCACCTTCCTGGCTGCAGGGAATTTATTGGGTTACCCTGCTTTTTTCTCTGGGAATAGCTTTATTAGGATTCAAGGAGAGAGGAAGAGCCTTGGCCACAAAGTTAATGTCCATGGTCTTTTTGACCTTTTTCCTTTGGATGGTTCTTTTTCCCTTTCTTTTTCCGGTTCGACTTTTGGAGGCTCACTTCATAGACGTGGGGGAGGGTGATTCCATACTTATCAGAACACCTGATGGGCTCAATCTCCTGTGGGATGCAGGGGGAAACTGGAAAAGCCTCAGATACCTCCAAGATCTGGGGGTCAATTCTTTAGATTTAGTCTTCATCAGCCATTCTCATAGCGATCATCTCAACGGACTTTTCCCCATTCTGGACAACATCCCCGTGAAAATGGTGCTTGTTAACAGAGAAGACCATGGAGAAAGTCTGTCTAAGTTAGAAGAAGAGCTCAAGAAAAAAGGAATTCCATGTAAGGAAGTGGAAGAAGGTTATTCCATTAAAACCGCTCTCGCTCAATTAAAAATACTTGCCCCCTCGGAGGAAGCGAAGAACTGGAAGATTAACGACCTTTCTCTGGTGGGAAAATTCTCATTCGGAGAGACAGACTTGCTCCTCACGGGCGACATCGAGAATAACGGTCGAAAGCATCTGAAGGAAGAGGGAGGAATTGAAGCAGAGGTCTTGAAAGTACCGCATCACGGAAGCGCTACCTCCTTAGACAAAGAATTTTTGGAAATGGTCCATCCCCTTTTAGCAGTAATCTCCGTGGGGAAAGATAATTCTTACGGGCATCCATCTCAAATCGCGCTGGGCTTGCTTAAAGAGGAAGAGATCTTGACCTTAGAGACTTCTGTTGTTGGCTCAATCACTGTTCAAAGTGACGGGAAATTCATTACAATTGAGCATGAAAAATGAAAGAGCTTGATTTTTTAGAAGCGATCAAACTGATTGAGGAAGGAAAAATTTCTCCCATTTACTTTCTTTGGGGTAACTCCCTTTATCTCAGGGACAGGTTTCTAAAATCTCTCGTTCAAGGCTTTCTCTTTTCTGAAGAAAATCTGGAAATCAGGGAGGCAGGGGAAAACGAATTAGAATTCCTCCTTGAGAACCAGGAAAATGCCTGTCTTTTTTCTTCCCGCAGGGTGCTTTATTTGAAAAATGTGTGCGAGCTCAAATCCGGGGCTAAAAAGGAACTTTTGAGAAGAATCCGTCCCATAGAGGATCAAGTTCTGGTTTTAGGATTGGAGGGCTGCCAAGAAGAGCCTTTGGACATTGATATTCCAGAGGCAGCGCTGGTTAAAGATCCGGTACTGGGAGAAAAGCAACTGAAAAACTGGATTGCGGGGCTTTTCAAGAAAAAGGGAAAGAGGATTTCCCCCGAGGCCTTGGAATTCTTGCTCACCCATACCGATGGCTCTCTGGATGCCCTGGATAAAGAAATTGAGAAAATTTCCCTGTTTGAGGAGGAGGAAATCGTCTCAAAGAACAGTGTGGAGAAGGTAATTTCGCCCTCCCTTGAGGGCACCATTTTCGACTTATTGGAAGCAGTGCTTTCAGGAAAAAGAGGAAAAGCAATCTCTCTTTTAGACCAAAGTTACCTTATGGGAAAGGATGAAACGGGGAAATTGGTTTTTCTCCTTTTTCGCCATTTCCGATTGCTCTGGCAGCTTGCGGGAATGGGGGAGATTAAAAGACCTGATTATTTTAAACTGGCTCAAAAATTAGGTGACCATCCCCTGACCATAAAAAGAATCCTGGAACACTCGAGCCGTTATACCCAGGAAAGAGCGCAAGAAGCCCTTGATGCCCTGGTTGAGATCGATAAAAAGATAAAACAAGGCGGGGAAGATCCCCACCTGCTTTTGGAAAAGTTTATCGTGGAATTTTCTTCCTGAGGCCCTTTTTCTTAAGCGATTTTTTTCATCAAACGAGATTTTTGGCGTGCGGCCGCGTTCTTGTGGAGAATACCCTTTGTCACCATCTTGTCGATGGTGCGACAGGCCTCGCGCACTACCTCGGTTGCGTTCTCCTCTTTGAGAGCAGCGGCTCTTTGAGCCTTTTTAATTGTGGTCTTAAGCTTGCTCTCCAAAGAACGGTTGCGTTCCGTCCTTTTTTTGGTCAATCGTTCCCTTTTTATGGCTGACTTAGATCTTGGCAAAGCTCTCTCCTTTATTAACTCCCTAATTCACCGACTCCGCATTAAACACGGAAGGCGAATTTAATATTGTCCAGATTATGAGGAGAATGTCAAGAGTTTTCCTAAAATCAAGGACCAGTTGGCCAAAAAGAGTTTTTCAGGAAGAAATGCACATAATATACTAAGCGCATGCAGGAAAAAATCCGAAATTTTTGCATAATCGCACATATTGATCACGGAAAGTCCACTTTGGCCGATCGTCTACTGGAGGCCACGGGGGTCAAATTTCGCGTCCCGATCGAGCAGGTGCTTGACCAGATGGACTTAGAGCGAGAGAAAGGAATTACGATCAAAGCTCACCCTGTAAGGCTGGAATATCAGGCCAAGGAGGGCCAAACATATATTTTGAACCTGATTGATACCCCAGGACATGTAGATTTTACCTACGAAGTTTCTCGAGCTTTAGCAGCTTGCGAGGGAGCCCTGCTGGTAGTGGATAGTACACAAGGAGTAGAAGCTCAAACCTTAGCAAACGCCTACCTGGCGATGGATTTAAATCTGGATTTAATTCCAGTAATTAACAAGATTGATTTGCCCAACGCTGATCCGGAAAAAACGAAAAGGGAAATTGAAGAAACTCTCCTTCTGGACACAAGCGAGGCTATCCTGACCTCAGCCAAGGAGGGTGTGGGTACGGAAAACGTCCTGGAAGCCATTGTTAAACGAATCAGGCCACCAGGAGGTGATCCCAACGCTCCTCTGAGGGCTTTGATCTTTGACTCTCACTATGACCCTTATAAGGGGGTCATTGCCTATGTCCGCGTAGTAGACGGAAAAGTCAAGGTGGGAGACAAAATAAAAATGATGGGCACCGATCAGGTATTCGAGGTCATGGAATTGGGTTATTTCAAACTGGGAATGATCCCAAAGGGAGAACTGGAGGCGGGGGAAGTAGGTTACCTGGCGGCAAATATCAAAACCCTATCAGAAACTAAAGTTGGGGATACTGTTACCTCCGCTACAAATCCAGCCAGAGAGCCCCTGCCAGGTTTTCGCCACCTGAAGCCCATGGTTTACTGTGGTCTCTATCCCACAAGAAATGAGGACTTTCCCGCTTTGAGGGAAGCATTACAGAAGCTTTCCCTTAACGATGCCTCAATTGTTTACGAGCCAGAATCCTCTCCTGCTCTGGGTTTCGGTTTCCGTTGCGGATTTTTAGGGCTTTTGCACATGGAAATAGTCCAAGAAAGACTGGAAAGGGAGTACGAGCAGGAGATTGTAGCTACTGCCCCTTCCGTGGTGTATCGAGTCTTTATGCACGACGGTTCAAGTTTAGAAATTGATAATCCAGCGAAATTCCCCAGCCCAGAAGTAGTGGATCACATTGAAGAGCCCTTCGTGCGCGCTATTATCATGGCCCCTCAAGAATTTGTGGGTCCGATGATGGAGCTGGCTCAAAACAAGCGCGGAATTTTCAAGAATATGGAGTATATGGAAGGAGGAAGGGTGATCTTGACTTACGAACTTCCTTTAGCCGAGATACTCCTTGACTTTTACGACCAACTTAAGAGCCGTTCGCGTGGATACGCTTCCTTCGATTACGAGTTTTTAGAGTATAGAAAAACAGACTTGGTTAAGTTGGATATCCTGGTAAACGGGAAACAAGTGGACGCCCTCTGTTACATTCTTCCCCAGGAGAAAGCTTATGAGCATGCTCGCAGAATCGTCAGCCGCTTACGCAAGACCATCCCCAAACAGCTCTTTGAAGTTATCATTCAAGGGGCAATTGGCAGCAGGGTAATCGCCCGAGAGACTATAAAACCCCTGAGAAAGAACGTGCTGGCCAAGTGTTATGGGGGAGACGTTACAAGAAAAATGAAGCTGTTAGAGAAACAAAAGGAGGGCAAGAAGAGGCTAAAACAGGTAGGGAATGTGGAAATTCCCCAGGAAGCTTTTTTCAGTATGCTCAAAATTGACACTGAGGAATGAAGCCCCTTTCTGTCTACGTCCATATCCCTTTCTGTTTGAAGAAGTGCGCTTATTGCAATTTTACTTCCATGGAGGCCTCAAATACTCTGATCCAGGAGTACCTGGAGGCCTTAAAGAGAGAAATTGGACTTTATCACCATTTCCTGGAAGAAAGGGAAATCCAAACCGTATATTTTGGAGGTGGAACCCCGTCCTTGCTTCCCGCAGAAGAGCTCCTCTCCCTTCTCTACCTTATCCTCCCAAGGAAAAGGGAAGAGAATCTCGAAATTACCTTAGAGGCTAATCCGGGAACCATAGACCTGACCGGTTTGAGAATACTAAAAGAAGGCGGATTTAACAGGATCTCCATTGGGGTTCAGTCTCTCAAAGACTCGGAGCTTGCTTTGTTAGGAAGGATTCATAATAGTTTCCAGGCCGAGAAGGCTTTTCAGTTAGCCCGGAGTGCCGGGTTTAAAAATATTAACCTTGATCTGATCTTTGGTCTTCCGGGCCAGAGTCTGGGTGATTTCCTCTTCAGTTTGAATCGAGTGGTGGCTCTGGCTCCAGAACATCTCTCTCTCTATTGCCTTTCTTTAGAAAAAGGGACCCCTCTTTTTAAAAAAGTCAAATCTGGAGCGTTAGAGCCTCCCCAGGATGACCTGATGGCTTCCATTTACTACTCAGCTTGCCGTATCTTAAGAGCCAATCACTATGAGCACTACGAGATCTCCAATTTTGCTCTTCCAGGCTATCGCTCTCGCCATAATTTGGTCTATTGGAATTACGGAGAATATATTGGCTTTGGCCTCAAAGCGGTCTCTTTCCACGATGGTATTCGCCGAGGCAACCTGGGCAAAATAGAAGAATACATTGCTTTCCTTCAGGAAGGGAGAGCCCCCATTGCCTATCGTTCCGGGAAAAGGGGCATTGCAGCCTTGCGCGAGGAAGCAATCCTTCGCTTGAGAACCTCTGACGGTTTTCTGGAGGATGAGCTGAGAAAAAAGTACCCGAGAGCTTTCAACGCTTTCCAAAAAAAGCTCTTGGCCTTAAAGGAAAAGGGGTTACTGGAAGAAAAGGAGGGCAGGTGGCGCATCAGGGAAAGGCACTTCTTCGTTTCATTAGAGATTATGTCCCGTTTGATGTAAAATATAAAAAAAGTGAGTCCAGGAAATGCAAAGGGCGTATCTTACCGAGAGAAGGAAGGCAATTTTAAAGGCAGTTGTGGAGGATTATATCCTTCATGGGCAGCCGGTTGGCTCCCGGACATTGGTAGGACTATATGGATTAAATTATAGTCCGGCCACTGTGAGAGCGGAAATGGCTGCTCTGGAGGATATGGGGTACCTTACCCATCCTCATACTTCCGCAGGACGCGTTCCTACGGAACTGGGTTATCGTTTTTATGTGGATCATCTTCTAACTATTCCTCCAGTTTCCAACCAAGAGATGGAAAACCTTTCTCAAGCGATTTCTCACAAAGGAGAAGACCTGCGACAACTCCTGGTGGAAGTATGCCGTTTAATCTCCACCATCACCACCTACGCTTCCATTGCCTTGACCCCGCATTTCCATCAACTAATCTTAAAGCGGCTGCATTTTGTTCCCATCTCCTCCAAGGCTACTTTGGTTATAATTGTGACCAGTGCCAAAATCATTCAGAGTTCCCTTGCTGAGACTCAGGAAGATGTTACAGAGGAACAGCTGGAGGATCTTTCCCGTATTTTAAGCCGTCAGATTGATGGAAAGACTCCCTGGGAAGCCCTGCAAGCCATTCAAGTTCTTCGAGAAGGACCGCTGAAACAATATGCTTTTCTCTTAGGGCAGATCCATTCCTTTATACATGAAGTATTTCTCTTTGAACAAAGGGAAAGGCTAATAGTGGAAGGGGAAGAAAACGTCCTTCTTTCTCCAGAGCTTCAGGACCTGGGCAAATTGCGGACGTTAATTTCCGCCCTTGACAGGCGTTTTCTCTTGCAAGAATTCTTAGAGAGAAAACTCACCAGCAAGAGCCTCCAGGTAATAATTGGGGGAGAAAATGAATTTTTTGAGCTGAGAGACCTGGCTCTTTTAGCGATGCCCTTCGAAACTTCTTCCTACAATTGGGGCGCTTTAGGCTTAGTGGGACCGATGAGAATGGACTACGCTAAAGCCATTCGCACCCTATCCTGCGTCACCAACATTTTAGAAAGAAACCTCCAGAAGGAGGGTGTTTGATTGCCTAAGTCCTTCTGGCTCCCTCCCCAATTCAGGGAGGGAGAATTTGTGCTCTTTCCTCCCGAAGAAAGGCACCATATTCTTAACGTGTTGCGCATGCGTCCAGGAGATAGAGTCAATGTGCTGTGTGGCAATCAAAGGCTCTTGGTGGAGCTGCAAGCTGGACCAATTTTAAAAGGAAAAATCGTTTCTTTCTCAGAAATTCCACCTTTTCCCCTTTCTCTGGACCTTGCCCAATCCATTCCCAAAGGTAAAAAAATTGAGGATACAGTTAAGTTATGCTCTCAAATAGGGATCCGCAGGATAATTCCCTTTTTCTCTCAACGCTCTATACCTAAGCCGGATTCCCTTAAAATGAAAGAAAAACTGGAAAGGTGGCGTCGGATTGCCATACAGGAATCCAAGGTTTCCGGTTTTCCTTCAATGGAGGTGGAGCCCCGCTCTTCCTTAGAAGAAGTGCTTCTTCTGAGGTCCAAATACGCACTCGGGCTTTTCCTCTGGGAGAATGGAGAAAAAAAACTCAAAGAAATAGTTCAAAAAAATGAAAACCCCCAGAAGGTACTAATGGTAGTGGGTCCCGAAGGTGGGTTTGCCCCTGAGGAAGCAGAAATGGCTTCCCACGCTGGCTTTGAAGTCGTTTCTCTGGGTGAAAGGATCTTCAGAACAGAGATTGCAGGAGTGGTTGCTGCAATTTATCTTTTCTCTCACTGGGGAGGCCTGGGAGAATGAAGGTTTCTTTGCTCTCTCTGGGATGTAAAGTTTCACAATATGATAGCGCACAGCTGGAAAGGATGATCCAAGAAGGGGGAGGCGATATTGCTCCTCCCTCTCCTCAAAGCGAGGCTTTTCTGATCTGTGGATGTGCGGTTACTGAAAAGGCAGTGAGAGAGGCCAAACAACTAATCAGGCGCTTTAGCCGCCTCAATCCCAAAGCCTCAGTGATTCTTTACGGTTGCTTAGGAGAGTTAGCGCGCCGCTCAGGAGAGAAAAATGCTTTCCCGCCCTGGGATAAAGAAGGAGTACTGCAAGCATTGGGCTTGGAAAGCCAGAAATTGAATTCCCTCCCAGTTTGGCACAGAACAAGGGGAGTGGTAAAAGTACAAGATGGTTGCAACCGTTTCTGCTCTTATTGCATCGTCCCTTATCTGCGGGGAAATTCCCGTAGCCGGAACTTGGAGGAAGTCGTCAAGGAAGTTGAAGAGCTCTCGCGTGCGGGCTTCAAAGAAATCGTGCTTACCGGTGTTCATCTTTCCAGCTATGGATACGACCTCAAGGAGAATATCGATATTTTAACTTTGCTGAAAGCCTTGGAAGAGGTTTCGGGAATCGAGCGCATCAGGCTAAGTTCCTTAGAGCCCATGGATTTAAGCCCAAAGAAGATATACGAGTTGGGAAAAATATCCAAACTCTGTCCTCATCTTCACCTTCCCCTGCAAAGTGGTTCGGATAAGATCCTGGCCAGCATGAAAAGGGGATATACCTTAGGAGATTTTTTAAAGATTGTAGATGCTGCCAGGTCAGTGTGGTCAGATCTGGCAGTCACTACTGATATCATGGTAGGATTTCCCGGGGAAACCGAAGAGGATTTTGAACGCACCCTCGAGGCCGCGGAAAGGGTGGGGTTTTCCAGAATCCACATTTTCCGGTATTCTCCAAGACCTTTTACCCTGGCCAGGGACTTTCCCAATCAAGTTGAAGAGAGAGTCAAGAAGGAGCGCATGGAACGATTACGCCTTTTAGCCTCAAGATTATCCCTAAATTACAAAAAGAAATTCCTGGGCCAGGTGCTTCCCGTACTATTAGAGAAATTAACTTCTCCAAAGGCCGGGGAAGGTTATACCCCTAACTACATTAGAGTCAAAGTGGAAAGCGCAGAAGCGCTTTCTTGCAATACGACCGTTCCTGTGAGAATATACTCAATTGCGGACGTGTGCTTGGGCACAAAATTATGAAGACAAACTGTATTTTCTGCCGTATAATTCAAGGTGAAGAAAAAGCGAAAAAGGTTTTTGAGGATGAGGAAACTTTGGTGATAGAGGATATTTACCCTCGAGCACCATATCACTATTTAGTCCTCCCCAAAAAACACTTTGATAGTTTGCTTGATGTGGATGATAGCGAATTGTTAGGAAAATTATTGCTTACCGCCAGGAAAATAGCTGAAGAAAAGGGGTTCGCTTCCCAAGGTTTTCGCGTTGTTTTGAACTGCGGGAGGGGAGGCGGACAGTCTGTATTCCATCTTCACTTACACGTTCTGGGAGGCCGATCTCTTCCATGGCTTCCAGGATAAAATTCGCAAAAGAAGGGGGGGAGAGAAATGGCTGAAGTCGTGCGCAAACCCAATGAGTCTGTGGACGAATTGGTAAAAAGGTTCAAAAAGCAAGTACAGAAGGAAGGCATCATGAAGGAAATCAAGAAAAGAGAGTACTTTGTGTCCCCCTCTGTTTTGCGCCGCAAAAAAATGGCTGCTGCCCGTAAACGGAAAAGCTCCTCCGATTAAACCGTAAAATGAGCGCAGGAAAAAGGGGTCGGGAGTTCTGGAGACGGGGCCAAAAACCGAAACTTAAGTTAAAATGGCGTTCCATACTTTTGGCTTTTGTTCTCTATCTGCCTTTTATAGGAATTCTGGTCTTTAACCTTTTTCCTCCCTCCTATGGAGTCACTTTGGGTTCGATTGCTTCCCATGACATCGTAGCTCAGCGGAATGTAGTATATATTGACCAGGAAAAAACCAAAGAGCTTCAGGATTTGGCAGAGCAGGCCGTGATGCCAGTATATAACAAGGATTTTACTCCTGCCCGACAGAATCTTGTGCGCACTCAAATTAACAATTATTATAATTTGATCGAACAGGTCTCCTTAAATGGCGCTTTGCCATACGAAGAAAAGATCAAGAGATTGAAGCAGGGCCTTCCCTCGAGTTTCAACGACGATGCCATCGCTGCCTCTTTAGAAGTCGATCCCTCAACTTTCACAACCTTGCTTTCCTACACGATTGATATTGCCCTTCAATTCCTTGAAGCGGGAATCAAAGAGGAGGACATGAGCCAGCTTCCTCTTCGCATTCAGGAGAAAGTCGGCGCTCTCGGCCTGCCTCCAGAAGCAAAAAAGGTTATGGCAGCTGTCTGCGAGTCAGTGCTCACGCCTAACCTCACTTTGGATGAAAAAGAGACCGCTTATCGCAAGCAACTCGCGCGTCAGGGAGTGGACCCTGTTCGGGTAAATGTCACCAAAGGAGAAGTAGTAGTCAAAAAGGGCGAACTAATCACAGAGGACAAACTTGCTGCTTTAAAAGCTCTGGGAGTATACCGCAGCACCTTTCCCTGGTCACAGTTAATTTCCATTGTTCTCGTTTGCTTGGCTGTTTTTCTAACTTGGGCCGCTTTCTCCTTATACTTTCTCAAGGATTTCCTCACACCGAGGAGGATCCTTTTTGCGGGGCTTCTTTTCCTTTTTGTAACCTTCTTATGCCATTTCATGCCCCTAAAGCTAATTTTCTTGACTCCTCTTCCCTTTGCGGGGATGGTGATTTCCGCTTTGTTCGGTTTTCCTTTCGCCCTGGTGTTTGTGATCTTTTCCTCTCTGGGATTGGGTATGATCCAGGGCAACGACTTTCTTTTCGCTTTCGCCCTTTTCATGGGAAGTGCAAGCGCAGCCTACTTTTCCCGTCAAATTTTGAAGACCGGAGATTTGCTGGCATCCGGTTTAAAGTCTGGGCTTGTTCTGGCATTCGTAGCTGGAGCTGCAGGATTTTATCTGGGAAAGGAGTACCTAACTGTCTTAGAAGAGATGGGATGGTCGTTGCTTAACGGTGGCTTATCGGGAATTTTTGCAATTTTTATCCTTCTCCTCCACGCTACCCAGAGCTGGTTCCGTTTGACCTCTCCTCTGCATCTTCTGGAAATTTCCAACCCCAATCACCCCTTGCTCAAACGCCTGTTGATTGAGGCGCCTGGTACCTATCATCACAGCATTATGGTAGCCAGCTTAGCAGAGGGAGCTGCTTCCGCCATTGGTGCCAATATTCTTCTGGCACGAACCGCGGGGTATTTCCACGACGTAGGAAAAATCGCCCGTCCAGAATACTTTGTGGAAAACCAAGGGGATTTCAACATCCACAATCGCATTACACCTCAACTTAGCACCCAGGTTATAGTGGCCCATACCAGAGATGGGTTAGACATCGCCAGGAATTACTCCTTACCCGAACCGATAATGGAAATAATTGCCAGCCATCATGGGACCACCTTGGCTTCCTATTTCTACTGGCAAGCGCAGCAAGAAGGGGATGGTAAGGCAGCTGAAGAGGTTTTCCGCTATCCAGGCCCTAAACCGGAAACTAAAGAAGCGGCAATCGTGATGCTGGCGGATGGAGTAGAAGCAGCTGTTCGCTCGCTTAAAGAGAAAACTCCTGAACGCATCCGCAACATGGTGGATAAGATCGTGGGGGAAAGAGTACAGGATGGTCAGCTTGCCTGTTCTGATTTGAGCTTCAAGGAGCTGGAAAAAGTCAAAGTTGCCTTTGCGCGCATACTTATCGCGGCTTACCATTTAAGGCCCGAATACCCAGAAGGGAAAAAAGAGAAAGGGAATGGGGGTCATAGTAAACAATCAACATCCGAAAATCAGGCTTCCGAAAAGACCACTAATTGAATTAGGAGAAAGGGTGTTAAGGGAGGAAGGTGTGAAGGGCGAAGTCTCTGTTGTCCTGGTTGATGATCTTTTCATCTCTCGCCTTAACCTCAAATATCATCACAGGAGAGGGCCCACTGACGTGCTTTCCTTTCCATTTGACCACGAAGAGCTTTTGGGGGATGTCTATATCAACCTTGATGCTGCGCGTCGCCAGGCTAAGGAATATGGGCACAACCTGACCAGGGAAGTTCGCCTCCTCCTAATTCACGGCATATTGCATCTATGCGGTTACGACGATCAGGAAGAAGAAAAAAGAAAGAGGATGCGCGCTAAAGAGAATTATTATCTGGAATGAGTGAATTCCTTTTAATTTGCCTTTTAGCCTTCTCTGCTTTTTTCTCAGCCTGCGAAACCGCTTTTTTTGCCCAAAAGGGAAGTGCTCCTCTTTCTCTTTCAGGGATTGCAGCTAAACTCCTGGAAAATCCCCTCAGGTTCCTCTCTTTCATCCTTTTGAGCAATAACCTGGTTAACTTCGCCTTCTCAGCCCTGGGAACCCTGGTGATTCTCTCCTTCTGGGGAGAAAGAGCTTTGACTTTAGGGACCGTGATCCTCACTCTTTCCGTGATTATCTTTGGAGAAATACTCCCTAAGACAATCGCCAGTTTTTCTTATAAGAAGATAGTTTCCAGTTTTGCTCCTTCCCTTTATTTCCTGTCTCGCATCCTAATGCCGATTTCCTCACTCTTTTACTTCATGGCTGAAGGCACTTTGAAAATATTGCTTAAGGGAAAAAGAGAAAAGTTAGAACCTATCTCTCAAAGAGAACTGGAAATTCTGATGGAGGAGGCAATACAAGAGGGCCTTTTTTTACCTCAGGAGCGAAGAATCGTGGAAGGGATTACTGAGCTCGAAAGAAAAAAAGCAGAAGAGATCATGCAGCCTCGTCTTAAAATAATTGCTCTTCCGCTTGAAGCCCCTACTGAGCGAGCGGTTGAAATTTTCCGCAACACCGGCCTTTCCCGTATTCCCCTTTACCGCTCCAACATTGACGAAATAGTGGGGGTGTTACACGCCCGGGATCTCCTTCATAATCTGGCTTTGAACAAGAAATCCCCACTTCAAGAAATAATGAAACCGGCCCTGTTTGTTCCCGAAGGAATTACCCTCGATCGCCTTTTAGGGGAATTCAAGAAAAGGCAAACTCATATTGCTATTGTGGTAGATGAGTATGGGGGGACATCGGGAGTGGTCACTTTGGAAGATATCCTGGAAGAGATCGTGGGAGAGATCTGGGACGAATATGACCAAGTAAAAATGAGGGGCTTGAAAACTGGTACAGATACCTACATATGTGCAGCAGAAATTGAAAGGTCGGAGCTGGAAAGATTGGGAATCGTGATCCCCGAAGAGTACGGGACTTTGAGCTCCTTTTTGATCGAGCTCACTGGGCGCATCCCTCAGGCCGGTGAGAAAATTTCCTATCAGGGCTGGGAATTTGCAGTCCTCTCAGGAAAACCCAATAAGATGGAAACCATTAGGATTTCTCCATGCAGGAATTGATGTTTTTTATTTTTCTCGTTTTTCTGAGCGCTCTCTTTTCTTCTGGGGAAACCGCTTTCACCCTTTTAGACAAGACGCGGTTGCGCTTAAAAGCTAAGCAGGGGAATGAAAGGGCCAAGACATTGTTGAGGCTCTGGGAAAAACCTGAGCTTTTCTTTACGCCCTTGCTTATTGGAAACAACTTTGCCAATATTACCGCCAGCATTATCCTGGCCTCGGCTATGATCAAGATCTGGGGAAGCCTGGGAGCCATAGTTTCTACCGTAATAAATACCATCTTAATTCTCTACTTTTCGGAGCTTCTTCCAAAAGCCATCGCCTCTCGTTTTCCAGAGTCATGTGCTAAGGTCCTTTTTTATCCCCTTTCCATAATCTTCGTTGTCCTTCTTCCCCTCAGTCTCTGCTTTAACGGATTGCTGCGCTTACTTTACAGGGCTTTCCCAGGTTGGAACAGGGAAGCCAAGATCTACTCCCGGGAGGAAATTCAGGCTATAGCCTCAGGCTGGGGAAAAAGAGAGACAGGCCAGATATTGGAAAGAGCCATGGTGTTTTCCCAGAAAACTGTTAAAGAAATCATGGTGCCCAGAGTAGATATTAAGGCCTTCCCTGAGGAGAAACCCATCTTAGCATTGGTTCATGAAGCCCAAAGGATGCGCTATTCTCGCTTTCCAATTTACAAGGGTGCCTTAGATTATATTGTGGGAGTTCTCTATCTTAAAGATCTTTTGGGGTTGAAACTGGACTCCTCGCTGGTAGCGGGAGATTTAGCTCGACCACCTCTGTTTCTCGTGGAATCCCTTTCCTTGATCTCGGCCCTGGAAGAGATGAGGGGGAAAAGGACAAGCATCGCTCTGGTGGTTGACGAATACGGAGGGATCTCTGGTCTTATCACTTTAGAGGACGTCCTGGAGGAGATCGTAGGAGAAATCTGGGATGAGTACGATCTTCCCCTTCCATTGATTATGGAGGAGCAAGCGGGCTTGATCGTGGACGCTCGCATTCCTCTCCAAGAACTTATAAGTCGTTACAACCTTCCTATAAAAAGTGAGGCCATCACATTGGGAGGATTTCTGGAAGAATTAGCCAGCGGGATTCCCTCCTCTGGTAAAAGGTTCACAATTGACAGCGTTTCCTTTGAGATCCTGGAATCCACCAAGAAAGCGATAAAGAAGGTCCGAATAACTTTTCCTGATAATGTATAATTATATCGAGGTGATTCATATTTGGACGATTGGAGTAATTGGATTGCTCCTATTTTGATCCTACTAAGCTTTCTTTTCTTAGCAGGATTCTCTTCAACTGGATCCGCCTTTATCTCTGTCTCCAAGACCAGGTTGCGTAAGGAGTTAGAAAAACAGGAAAAGAGGTCTCTTTTTCAGCTGATGCAGTGGAGGGATAACCCTGAATATACACTCGCTGTTCTCCTCGTTGGAGAATATATCTCTATTCTTGCTTCCGGGATTTTATCCTTCTGGTGGTTAAATGCGCTTCATCTGAACCTAACCCTTTTTTGGCTGTTCCTTGTCCTTTTTTGCCTCTTCGTGATTGTGATTGAAGTTTTAATGCGGAGTTTGGGGGCGTCAAGGCCAGTGAGTGTGCTTCTGGCGCTCTTTCCCCTTGTGGCTATTTGGAGAATATTGCTCTTTCCTCTGGCGGGTTTACTCCGCTTGATTGGCTCCGCGGTCACTCGATGGTCAGCACATGAAGAATCTGAAGACGACACCAATAAGGTTCTGGCAGAAATGAGGGAAGAGGTTGAGGACCTCCAACAGGAAGAGAGGGAGATGATCTCCGCTATTTTTGAGTTTCGGGAAAAGGAGGTCTCAGAAATCATGGTTCCTCGAGTGGACGTAGTTGCTTTAGGTGAAAGAGCGTCGATATCGGAAGCGCTTCAGCTCATGGTCAGCTCAGGGCATTCCAGGTTGCCTGTGTTTAGCGGCGGCATAGATAATGTGGTAGGGGTGGTATTAGAAAAGGACGCCCTAAAGGCCCTGCTCGAAAAACAAGAGGGGCTTCCCGTTTCCCAGATTATGCGGGAACCGTTTTTCGTCCCCGAAACCAAGAAAATATCCGAGCTTTTGCCGGAAATGCAAAGACGCAAAACCCAAATAGCTTTCGTCGTGGATGAATTTGGCGGTCTAGAGGGACTGGTAACAATGGAGGACCTGCTTGAGGAGATTGTAGGAGAAATCAGGGACGAGCACGACATTGAATCGGAAAGAGTGGAAAAACTCGGTGAGGGAATCTTCCTTGTTTCTGCAGGGATCACGTTGAGGGATCTCTCTGAAATTACAGGGATGGAGATAGAGTCCGAGGACTACGATACTTTAGGAGGCCTTCTTTTGGGGCTTTTTCAGAAAATCCCCCAGGTTGGAGAAGAAATCGAGTACAATTCACTACGTTTTCAAGTAGTGGAGCTTAAAGGGAATAGGCTCTTAAAAATCAAAGTGGAGATAAAGAAAGGGGAGGAAGATGGAAGTTAACTGGGAATTTTTGGTTAAGGAAGCGCAAAAAGCTCAAGGAAAGGCCTACGCTCCCTACTCTTCTTTCCGGGTCGGCGCGGCGCTTCTTGCTTCCTCTGGAAAGCTGTACACTGGTTGCAATATTGAAAACGCCAGTTACCCTCTAAGTATTTGTGCCGAGAGAGTGGCTATTTTCAAAGCAGTCAGCGAAGGCGAAAGGGAGTTTCTGGCCATGGCTTTGGTAGCTGACTCACATTCCCTCTCTGCCCCCTGCGGAGCTTGCCGCCAGGTTATTATGGAATTCGCTCCAGAAATGCCCATTCTTCTTTCTAACTTCGAAGGGCAAAGCGTTCTGGTAAAAGCGAAGGACCTTTTACCCATGCCTTTTACAAAGGAATTTTTGAACACAAAAAATAGAACTGGAGGAAAAAAATGAGAAAAAAGATAATCGCCGGAAACTGGAAATGTTATAAAACAGTGGATGAGGCCAAAACGCTGATCAACGAAATCTTGAATGGAATCGAGTCCAATCTCGACCGTAACGTAGTGCTTTGCCCTCCGTTCCCTTACCTGCAATTGGCCAAAGAATTGGTTAAAGGTTCTGCGGTCATGATTGGCGCCCAGAACCTCTGGAGGGAGGACTGGGGAGCCTACACCGGAGAAGTTTCTGCTCCTATGCTGGCATCTTTGGGAGTGGAATTTGTAATCATCGGACATTCCGAAAGAAGAGAGTACTTCAAAGAGGACGGCGCACTCCTAAATGCCAAAGTTAAAAGAGCTTTATCCTGGAATCTCAGACCCATTTTCTGCTTAGGAGAAAAACTTAACCAGCGCGAGGAAGGAATCACTTTCAGAGTAGTAGAGGCTCAGCTTAAAGAGGGTCTGGAAGGATTAGGCCCGGAAGAACTCCTTAAAATCGTAATCGCTTATGAACCAGTCTGGGCTATAGGCACTGGAAAAAACGCTACTCCTGAACAAGCACAGGAGGTCCAGCACTTCCTCAGGCAAAAAATAGGAGAAATTTGGGGAGAAGAGTTAGCAGAAAAAATCCCCATCCTCTACGGAGGAAGCGTGAAACCGGAAAACATCGATAGTCTGATGGCCATGCCGGATTTGGACGGCGCTTTGGTTGGAGGAGCAAGCCTGAAATCACAAGATTTCCTGAGGATTGTCCATTTCCAAGAGAAAAAATGATGAAAGACCAGGTAAAAGAAATTTTGGAAAAATATAGAAAATCAGAGAAATTTCAAAGGCCTCCACCACCTTACTCTTTGCTTCCCCAGTTCATTGATCATACTCTTCTTAAACCTGAGGCCAGAGAAGAGGACATAATCAGGCTTTGCCGAGAGGCCATCAAAGTGAAATTCTACTCAGTCTGCGTTCACCCTTGCTGGGTGCCTTTAGCTAAAAAAGAGCTGGGTGAAACGGGAGTACAACTTGTAACCGTGGTGGGTTTTCCCCTGGGAGCTAATTCTTGGGAAACGAAGTTAGAAGAAGCTCTCTGGTGCCTGAAGCAGGGAGTCAATGAAATCGACATGGTAATGAACATCGGCTTCCTGAAATCTGGCCATTACAAAGCCTGTGCAGATGAAATCAAGAAAATTGTAGATAGAACCGGGATTCCCATCAAGGTGATCATAGAAACCTGTTTACTAAGCGAAGAAGAAAAGGTCCTGGCTGCCATGATAGTTGCTGAAACTGGAGCAGCTTTTATCAAAACCTCAACTGGGTTTTCCACTGGAGGAGCATCAGCTGAGGATGTCAGGCTTTTGCGCTTCGCCGCTCAGGAAAAATACAAGGTAAAAGCATCTGGCGGAATCAGGACTTTGGCCCAGACTATAGAGATGATCCAGGCTGGTGCAGATCGAATTGGGACTTCCTCGGGTTTAAAAATTTTAGAGGAAGCGAAGGGAACACCTGTTTAGATTCTGAATGCAAAATTCAAAAGAGGAAATCCTTAAAAACAAGGCAAAAAGGACCCAGGGGCTAAGAGGGCTTGCCATTTCTTTCATCGGCATCGCTATCATGCTGGCAATGGGATCATTGCTGCTTCACCAGCTTCAACCCCTGGCTTCAGCTCCTTTGGCTAAAAACTGGAAAGAGGCAAGCAACCGAGTCATCCTGAAAGTCAATGGGCAGGTAGTCACAGAGAGAGAATGGGTCATTCAATATCAAAAGCTTCGCCAAGACCCAGGGAACCAGGCCAAATTAGAGCAAGAAATCCAGGTCGAAACCCTGGCATATTTAATCAGGGACAAAGCCCTTCTCGCCGAGGCCTTGAGAAAGGGATTTCCATTGGATGAAGGAGAAGCAAGAACTTATACGGAGGAACAACGTAAAGCGCTTCAATCTTCCCCGGAAACTTCTGAAGAGAGAGCCCTTTTTGACAAATTTCTCAAGGGCCTGGGCATCAGCGAGGAGGAATACTGGAGGCAAATCGCACCTCAGATATACTTACTCCTCCTGCCACAAATGCACCTTAAGGAACAACTCTACGCTAATTTTCCGGCACCGACCTTAGAGGAACTGGATTCTTACAAGAAGGAACACCCTGAGTCAGAAAGTCTTTCAGAAGCCGCGCTGGCCCAAAAAGCTCGCGATGAAGAGTTTGAGAAATACTGGAAGAATTATACAGCAGACCTGATTCGCACAGCTCAAATTGAAATTCTCGCAAAGGATTTAAAAGAAATTGAAAATGAAGCGCTGAAAACCCTTCAAGCGCCAAAGACTTCCCGGGCCTTTCCTAAAGTGGAAGTTGGATTCCTCTCAGTATGCGAAAAGGTTTAGAAAAAAGGCCTCAAAAAGGGCAGGCTCGGGTCAATTTCAAGGTTAAAAGGAATAAATATACATGTCGCTTCTAAAACTTTCAGGTTTTGTCCTCCGAGCTCGGTATTGGGGAGAAGCAGATAAGCTGGTTACCTTTTTCACCAAAGAAAGAGGTAAACTAACGAGCGTGGTCCGGGGAGCAAGAAAACCTCAAAGCCATTGGGGAGGAGCTTTGGAGCCCTTAACTTTGTTAGATCTCCTAATCTATGAAAAAAATGAGCGCCACACACTTACCCAATGCCAAATTATTAAAAGTTTTCATCTCTTGAGACAAAATGAAAAAGCAAGCGCCACCTCTTTTCAAATCATTGAACTCCTGGAGAACCTCATGATGGAGGAAGACCCTAATCCTCAACTTTTCAATGAGATGGAAAGGGCCTTAACCGCCCTGGAAGAAGGGACGCCCCCATTACCGTTACTTAATTCCTTTCGCCTGAAACTCCTCACTCTTTTAGGTTTCTGGCCCAGATTAGATATATGCGCATCTTGTGGCAAAAAGGTAAAAGCCACAATCTTAGCCTTCAATCCAGAATCCGGAGGGGTAATTTGCCCCAGTTGCCAGGGCTCCTTTCAAGGAAACTTGGCAATTAAAAAGAGGACGTTAAATCGTGCGCAAATCCTTCTTAATTTGCCGTATTCCCGCATTAAAGAAGAAAATGAGGACCAGGAATTAGACGAAATCTTAAATGAATTCATCAGCGCTCAACTGGGAATGAAAGCTTCAAAGGTCAAAAGTTATCTGGAAAAATTAGAAAACAGCAAATCCTGAACATGGAAAAAACAACGATATCAGACCCTGAAAATTTTAAATTCCCCCCTTAAAGCAGTATTATCTTTGACAAAGGAAGGATTTTGGATAAAAATTTTCATTTAAATTGACCATTATGAACTTGCAGGATTTAATCCTAAATTTGGAACGATTTTGGGCAGAAAAAGGGTGTGTTATTGAGCAGCCTTACGATTTGGAAGTGGGGGCTGGCACGATGCACCCCGCTACTTTCTTTCGCGTCCTGGGACCGCGCCCCTGGAAAACAGCTTATGTTCAACCCTCCAGAAGGCCTGCCGATGGACGCTTTGGAGAAAACCCTTATCGCCTTTACCGCCACTTCCAATTTCAGGTCATTCTTAAGCCTTCCCCTATCGATGTCCAAGACCTTTACTTAGAGTCCCTCAAGGCAATAGGATTGGACCTCAAAGAGCACGATATCCGTTTCGAAGAGGATAACTGGGAATCCCCCACTTTGGGGGCCTGGGGAACTGGCTGGCAGGTAACCTTAGACGGATTAGAAATTACGCAATTTACCTATTTTCAGCAAGCAGGAGGGTTTGACCTAAAACCGATCTCTGCCGAACTTACTTATGGCCTGGAAAGACTCTGTATGTATCTCCAGGGTGTAAATAACGTCTTTAAAGTAGGCTGGAGCGATAGCAAACACTATGGGGAACTTCATCATAGGCTGGAAGTGGAAGCCTGTCAGTATTCCTTTCTCAAAGCGGATGTAGAACGTTTGTGGCAGATGTTTGACCTCTATGAAAAGGAGGCCAAACTCTGTATCGAAAACAAGTTAGCCTACCCTGCATATGAATACACTTTGAAGCTTTCCCATACCTTCAATGTGCTCGATGCCAGGGGAGCATTAAGCGTTGCTCAGAGGGCAGAATTAATCAGTCGGATTCGAGAAATGGCCAGGGAAAGTGCACGTCTTTATTTGGAAGGGGAAAATGGATCTCCTTTTTGAACTTGGCACAGAGGAAATCCCGGCCAGATTCATGGAAGCGGCTATTTCTCAGTTTAAAGAGCAAGGAAAGAGCCTATTAGGGTCTAGCGGCTTTGTTTTTGATTCCCTGGAGAGCTGGGGAACCCCCCGAAGACTAGTCCTCTATTCCTGGAACCTCCGATTTGACAGTTCCAAAGCGGTTACTCTTAAAAAGGGGCCACCCCAGAATAAAGCTTTTGATCCCCAAGGAAAACCAACCTTGGCTCTCCTCGGATTTTTAAAGAAAGAAAACGGAAAATTAACGGATATTCAAGTCAAAGAAGGCTATGTTTATCTAATTAAGCAGGAAGAGCGTTCAGCAACTGAAATACTTTCCATCGTCCTTGCCGGGATTGTGCAGAATCTATCCTTTCCCAAAACCATGCGCTGGGGTGAGGGAGAATATTCCTTCGTGCGTCCCGTAAGGTGGATCTGCGCCCTCTGGGGAAAGGAGGTAATCCCGGTTTCCATTTTTGGGATAGAAAGCGCACCCCATACTTACGGGCTTCGTTTTTTCTCCGACCTGGTGAAAATCGAAAAAGCAGAGGATTATGAACAAAAATTGGAGGAGAATTTTGTTCTCGTTCGCCCGGATAGGAGAAAAGAAAGGTTAGAAAAGTTATCTCAGCAATTAGCAATGGAAGTGGGAGGAAGCCCTCTTTGGCCCGAAGGGTTGCTTGAGGAGCTGGTTTACCTTCTGGAATATCCCACTCCTTTTCTGGGGAGTTTTCCGGAGGAATATCTCACCCTTCCTGCGGATGTCCTGATCACTACTATGAGACATCATCAGAAGCAGCTGCCTGTAGTTGATGCCCAGGGAAACCTGCTGAACTACTTCATCTGCTTCCGCAATGGTCCAGCTTTAGGTGAAGAATTGGTGATTAAAGGGAATGAACAAGCTCTGACTGGAAGGCTCGAAGATGCCCGTCTTTTCTTCACCAAAGATCGAGAGAAGAAGCTCATGGAAAGAGTGCCAGAGCTCAAAGGAATTATCTTTTATGAAAAGCTGGGAACCCTCTGGGAAAAGACACAAAGGATTGGGGAAATTTCGGCCCTTTTTTGCGATTCCCTTAAGATCCCTGAGCATGAAAAACAAAAAGTCCTGCGTACCGCTCTTCTTGCCAAGGCTGACTTAACCTCCTCCTTAGTTCAGGAGTTTCCCGAGCTGCAAGGTATAATGGGAAAAGAGTACGCTCTTCTCGATGGCGAGGACACAGAGGTAGCCCAAGGAATAGCCGAACACTACTGGCCACGCTTTTTTGGAGATCAGGAACCAAAGTCCCTATGCGGTACCATAGTATCCATGGCAGATCGCATAGACACTCTCGTTTGCTTTTTCGGCATAAACATGGAGCCCAGTGGTTCCTCTGATCCCCTTGCTCTAAGAAGACAGGCCCAAGGATTAATCTCGATTTTATTAAAGAAATCTTTGCCCCTGGACCTTAAAATAATTATTTCCCTGGGTGCCCAGGTAAGCAGTAAGGTAACCCCCTGGGACGAAGAGAAAGAAATGCGCCTTCTGGAATTCTTGAAGCAACGCTTGAGGTTTGCCTTAGAGGAAGAGGGATTTTCTTTTGAGGAAATTTCCTGCGTCTTGAACGGAAAATCCTTAGTGCCCTATGAGGTAGTGAAAAGGGCCTGGCTTTTAAAACATTTAAAAGAGGAAGACTTAAAAAACCTGGCTTTCTCTTTTAAGAGAATGAAAAATATTCTAAAGTCCGCAGGGAATTTCCAACCCTATCTTGAAGAGCACGAAATGGAGGAAATTGAAAGGGAGCTTTTTTTGAAATTGGAAGAAGTGGCAAACCGAGATAACTCCAAACCAGAATTCTTGCTTAACAATATCTTGGAAATTATCCCTTATGTTGGAATGTTTTTCGACCAAGTAATGGTTTTGACGGAGGAGGAAAAAACGAGGAGAAAGCGACTTACTTTACTTTTACAGACTCTGGAGTTCATGGGCAGGTTCGGGGATTTCTCCGCCCTACCCTTTTAATAATTTAAATTTTTAGAACTGGAGGTATCAAGATGCCCAAAAGAGTTTACGATTTCAACGAGGGAACAGGGAAAATGAAAGATTTACTTGGAGGGAAGGGAGCTGGTTTGGCGGAAATGAGCCGAATCGGTCTTCCAGTTCCTCCTGGCTTTACCATCACAACAGAAGCCTGTTTAGAATTCCAAGCCAGAGGGGGAAAAGAAATTGACCCCGTTCTCTGGGAAGAAGTGCTTGAGCATTTAAGAAAACTTGAGGAAAGAACAGGGAAAAAGTTTGGTGAGGTAGAGAATCCGCTTCTCGTTTCTGTCCGTTCCGGAGCCCCTATCTCCATGCCGGGAATGATGGACACTGTTCTCAATTTAGGGTTGAATGACCAGACTGTAGATGGGTTAGCTCGCCTAACAGGAAACCCCAGATTTGCCTACGATTCGTACAGGCGTTTCCTGACAATGTTTGGAAACGTGGTCCTGGGAATTCCTCACGATAAGTTCGAACAAATACTGGATCAATACAAAGAAAAATACGGGGTCAAGCTGGATACTGAACTTTCTACTGAAGCTCTAAAAGAGATTGTACAAGCAATCAAGGAATTGATAAAAAGAGAGATAGGCCTCGATTTTCCTCAGGATCCCTTAGAACAATTGCGTTTGGCCGTGAAAGCAGTTTTTCTCTCCTGGAACAACGAAAGGGCTATTGCTTACAGGAGGTTCAACAAGATTCCGGATACCCTGGGAACCGCAGTCAATGTTCAAATGATGGTCTTTGGCAACATGGGCTCTGATTCCGGAACGGGTGTGGCATTCACCAGAAACCCCGCTACAGGAGAAAAGGCGGTCTACGGTGAATACCTCCTCAACGCCCAGGGGGAAGATGTAGTCGCCGGTATCCGGACCCCCAAGCCAATTTCTGCCATGAAAGATGAGCTCCCGGAGACCTACAAACAGTTCATGGACACCTGTGCTCTCTTAGAAAAACATTTCCGGGATATTCAGGACATTGAATTCACTGTGGAAAAAGGAAAACTTTACCTACTCCAGACTCGCACCGGAAAACGCACAGCCCGGGCCGCTGTCAAGATAGCAGTCGATATGGTCAACGAGGGCCTGATCACCAAAGAAGAAGCTGTAATGAGAGTGGAACCCAACCAAATTTACCAGCTCTTGCTTCCCCATTTTGACGAAAGCGACAAAAGGGATGCCGTGAAGAGGGGGGACTTTTTAGCCAAGGGCGTAAACGCCTCTCCTGGCGCTGCAACAGGCAAAGCGGTTTTTGATCCCGATACCGCTGAAGAATTAGGAAAGAGAGGGGAGGCCGTCATTCTGGTCCGAGCTGAAACCTCCCCCGATGACGTTCATGGCATGATCATGGCCAAAGGTATCTTGACCGCTCGCGGTGGTGCTACTTCGCATGCCGCTGTGGTAGCGCGTTCAATTGGTAAACCCTGTGTCACTGGATGCGAAGCGATTAAAGTTGACATGGAGCGCAGGGTTTTTACTGCTAACAACACCACAATCAAGGAAGGGGACTTCATTTCTATCGATGGAGCTACTGGAGAAGTCTTTCGCGGTAAAATTAAGACAGAAGAAACAAAGTTCTCAGAGGAAACAGAGCTTCAGACGATTCTTCAGTGGGCGGACGAATTTCGAAGACTACAGGTTTGGGCTAATGCTGATTATCCCAGAGATGCTCAAAAAGCCCGAGAATTTGGCGCTCAAGGGATAGGTCTTTGTCGCACAGAACACATGTTTTTTGAAGAGGAACGACTGCCTATCGTGCGCAAGATGATCCTGGCCTCGAATGATGAGGAACGTAAAGAAGCTTTGGATCAACTTCTTCCTATCCAGAAGGAGGACTTCAAGGGAATTTTCCGCGCCATGAACGGTTTGCCTGTGGTTATTCGCCTCCTGGATCCACCTCTTCATGAATTCCTCCCTTCATACGAAGAGCTGCTTGTGGAAGTGACTCGGCTGAGGTTGGAAGGGAAGAACGCCAAAGAATTAGAGGAAAAGGAGAAATTACTAAAAGCAGTGGAGAGCATGCGGGAGATGAATCCGATGCTGGGATTGCGCGGTTGCAGATTAGGCTTAGTCTTTCCGGCCATCAATGAAATGCAGACCAGGGCAATCCTAACTGCGGCGATCGAGGTGGCAAAAGAAGGAGTCACTGCTTTGCCAGAGATAATGATCCCCTTGGTGGGGCACGTAAATGAGCTCAAGGTAGTGAGGGAACAATTGGAAAAGGTGGCAGAGGAAGTCACCAAGGAAAGTGGGGTCAAAGTTAACTACAAGTTCGGAACCATGATCGAGGTGCCTAGGGCCGCCTTAACCGCAGACCAAATTGCCACTGTTGCTGACTTCTTCTCCTTCGGTACCAACGACCTTACCCAGATGACCTTTGGCTACTCCCGGGATGATGCGGAGGGTAAGTTCCTTTACACCTACTTGGAAAAGGGCATTCTCAAGGAGAATCCCTTCCAGGTGCTTGATCGCGAGGGAGTGGGAAAACTTGTCAAGATGGGGGTCGACCTGGGCAGAGCCTCTAACCCTTCATTAAAAGTGGGGATTTGTGGAGAGCATGGTGGAGAGCCTTCATCCATCGAGTTCTGCCACCAGGTAGGATTAAATTATGTGTCCTGTTCTCCATTCCGGGTGCCGATTGCCAGGCTCGCTGCTGCTCAGGCTGCCTTGAAAGAAAAGATGGCCCAAATAGAGAAAATAGGAGAGGCATAAATTAAATGTTGATCAGAGAGCGGCAGGAAGAACTCGAGGAGAGGATACTTTCCCCATTTGCTGCTCTCTCTAAAAAAACTAAAGGGCGGGCAAGGCCTGAACCTGAATGTTCAATCAGGACAGCTTTCCAGCGGGATCGTGATCGCATTATACATTCAAAAGCTTTCCGCAGGCTGAAGCACAAAACGCAGGTTTATACTGATCCTACCGGAGATCATTACCGCACTCGCCTTACACATACCCTTGAGGTTTCTCAAATTGCCCGGACTATCGCTCGGGCCTTGAGGTTGAACGAGGATTTGACCGAGGCCATCGCTTTAGGGCATGACCTCGGTCATCCCCCCTTCGGTCATGCGGGAGAGGAAGCCCTGGATTACGCCCTTCGTCAAATTGATCCTAAATTACACTTTTTTCATCCTGAGCAGAGCTTAAGAGTGGTGGATTTGCTGGAGAGGCAGAAAAACGCCGATGGCACAGAGGAAGAGGGCTTGAACCTGACGTGGGAAGTGCGGGATGGCATTTTGCACCACTCCAAGGGGGAGAGCCAGATCGACCTTAGCGGCCCTTCTACCCTGGAGGGACAAATTGTAAAATTAGCGGATAGGATAGCTTATTTAAATCATGATATTGATGATGCCCTGAGAGCGGGAACTTTAACCCCTAAAGAGTTACCATTTCGCGAGATCTTTGGGTATGGAGCCTCGGAGCTCATAGATGTGGTCGTAAAAGACGTGGTGGAGCAAAGCGAGGGCAAAAATCAAATCCTCATCAGCCCCGGAATCAGGGAAATGCTTGACCAGCTTAAAAATTTTCTGTTTCAGGAAGTATACAGAGATCCTGAGGCTAAGCGGGAAGAAGAAAAGGTCAGAAGGATGATCCTGATTCTCTTTAATTTCTACCTGGAACATCCAGAAAACCTGCCTCAACCTTTCGGCGACAGACTTTCCTTAGCTCAAGCGGTAGTGGATTACATTGCGGGGATGACCGACCGTTTTGCAGTCAAAACCTTCAGTCAGTACTTTGTGCCTCAGCCCTGGTAGTATGGCTGACTACTCTGAATTTTTGGAAAGATTAAGAAGCGAGGTGGACATCGTTTCCCTTATTTCGGAATATGTGCACCTGAGGCGCTCTGGAAAAAATTTTGTTGGGCTTTGCCCTTTCCATCAGGAAAAAACCCCCTCCTTTACAGTGTCTCCTGAGCGCAAAATGTTTTATTGTTTTGGATGCCACGCAGGGGGAGACGCTATCACCTTTTTAATGAAAATTGAGAATTTAACCTTTTCTGAGGCGGTTGAGACATTGGCCCGAAGGATGGGCCTGAAAGTCCCCGAGAGAGCAGGTGGAGATCAAGAGCGGAAAGAGAAATATTACAAGGTAAACGAATTGGCCTGTTCTTTTTTTGAAAATTGCCTGAATAGTCCTGAAGGGAAGGAAGCGCGTGACTACCTTGCTCGGAGAGAAATTAAGGAAGAAACCTGGAGGGCATTTCGCTTAGGATATGCACCGGAAAGCGGACCCTTCCTGAAATTTATGCTGAAACAAGGAATAGACCAATCCCTGCTTTTGCAATCCGGATTAATACGGGATAGATCGGGAAACGAGCTTTTCCGAAAGCGCCTTATATTCCCCATTATGGATATTCGAAACAGGGTAATCGCCTTTGGTGGTAGAGCTCTTGATGACTCACAGCCTAAATATTTGAACACGGGACAAACTCCAATTTTCGAAAAAGGTCACCATCTTTACGCCCTCAACGTAGCCAAAAGACAAATTACTGAATTAGGAAGTGCGATTGTAGTAGAGGGCTATATGGATGCCATCTCCTGTCACCAGTCTGGCTTTTACAATGTTGTGGCTTCGATGGGGACTGCTCTCACCAGAGAGCAAGTGGGTCTCCTGGCGCGATTTTGTAAAAGAGTTATCCTGGCCTACGATTCAGATCTTGCCGGGGTAATGGCTACTCTTCGTTCCCTGGAATTATTCGGACAAAGGGAGATGGAGGTGAGAGTGGCTAACCTGGGGGATTTTAAAGATCCGGATGAACTCTTACGGCAGAAAAAACAGGAAGGATTTTCAAGAGCCATTTCAGGTTCTATTCCTGCCTGGGATTTCGCATATGAAAAAATCAGGCAGAAATATGACTGGAAAGTTTCCCAGGAAAAAAGGGAAGCGGTATTTGAGCTTCTTTCTCTGATTTCCTCTATTGATTCTCCTTTAGACCAGGAAAAGTATATCAAAAGGCTGGCTCTGGATTCGGGCTTTGGTGAGGATATTCTTTTTTCTCAGCTGAAAAAGTTAAAAAATTCACCTTCCAGGACTGTCTCTGATAAAAGCCCCACGGTCCTGGAAGAGCTGGAAAGCATTAAAGTCAAGCCTCCGGCTGCAGAAGTTACATTCCTTAAATTGCTTTTCGAAAAACCTGAGCTGATCGTTTCGGTTGAAGAGGAGTTAGACCCTGACGATTTCTCTCACCCTTACTTGAAAAAAATTTTTCAAGAATTACTCCTGCTCTTTAAATCTGGACAGAATAATATATATAATTTAACTTTTGATGATCCTGAAGTAACAGCCCTCCTGGCCCGGATTCTTTTAGAGCCCTCTCCTCAAATCGGCAAGCCGGAAAAGGAGCTGAAGGAATGCCTTTTGAAAATAAAGAAGGAACGGTTGATTAAGGAATATAAAAGGCTCAGCGAGGAAATTGGCGTTCTTGAGCGCTCTGGAAACAGGGAGCTTTACAGGAAAAAACTGGAGGAGCTTCAGTTGACAGTGAATAAAATCAGAAGTCTAACTGTTAAAGAAAGATGAACAAGGCTATGGAAAAAAATAGAAATCCCAGCCAAGACAAGAAAACCACGGGGCTCATAGAAATCAAACAGCTCGTAGAAAAGGGCAAGAAGCAGGGTTCCTTAAGTTATCAAGAAATTATGGATACCCTGCAAGAAGTACCTTTGTCTGCAGAGGAAATAGACGAGATGTATCAAACTCTGGATGAGCTGGGAGTGAGAGTTTTGGACGAACAAACCCAGGCCCTCGCTCAGGAACCCGTGGTCTCTGAGGAAGAGCTCAAGGATGAATATCTTCTGGCGGGCGTGGATATTGACGACCCAGTAAGGCTCTATCTGAAGGAGATCGGCAAGGTTCCCCTGCTAACCCAGGAAGAGGAAGTGGAGTTAGCCAAGCGAATAGAAGCTGGAGACGAAGAAGCCAAGAAAAAATTAATCCAGGCTAATTTAAGGCTTGTAGTCTCTATAGCTAAAAAATATGTGGGAAGGGGCCTTCTCTTTTTGGATTTGATCCAGGAAGGAAACCTGGGATTAATTCGGGCTGCGGAAAAGTTCGATTATCACCGCGGTTTCAAGTTTTCTACCTACGCAACATGGTGGATCAGGCAGGCTATCACCAGAGCCCTTGCTGATCAAGCCCGTACTATCCGCGTTCCGGTTCACATGGTAGAGACTATCAACAAATTGGTGAAAACCACGAGGTCCCTTGTGCAGCGTCTGGGGCGCGAACCCACAGAAGAAGAGATTGCCAGGGAAATGGAAATTCCTGCAGAGAAGGTCCGGGAAATCCTAAAAGCCGCTCAGGAACCTGTTTCTCTTGAGGTTCCCATCGGAGAGGAGGAGGATTCCCACCTTGGCGATTTTGTAGAAGATAAAAAGATCGTAGCCCCTTCTGAAGCCGCTTTCCAAAGCCTGCTGCATGATCAGGTCCGAGAAATTCTCAGCTCTCTTTCTTACAGAGAGCAAAAGGTCTTGAGCTTGAGATTTGGATTAGAAGATGGACACCCTCGAACCCTGGAGGAAGTGGGAAAATTTTTCGGAGTCACAAGAGAAAGAATTCGGCAGATAGAAGCCAAAGCTTTACGCAAACTCAAACATCCTTCTCGCTCCCGAAAGCTCAAGGACTTTTTGGAGTAAAAATCCATGTCCCTGGTCATCAGGGAAATCATGGCTAACTCCATCTTAAACCCATCAGCGATTTCCGGAATTGATTATGCTATTAATCCTTATACTGGCTGCCTTCACGGGTGCGTCTATTGTTACGCCGATTTTATGCGCAGGTTCACCGGGCATAAGGAACCTTGGGGTGACTTCGTGGATGTTAAAATTAATTCTCCGGAACTTCTGGCCAAACAGGTCCGGAAACTAAGGCCGGGAGAGATATCTATTTCCACCGTTACTGATCCCTATCAACCCGTAGAGAAGAAGTACAGGTTAACAAGACAAATCCTGGAGACTCTTCTTGATTCGCCTTTCATGGTCTCCGTCCTCACAAAGTCATCTTTAGTGTTGAGGGATTTAAGTCTCATTAGAATGATGAAAAATTGCACTGTAGGGTTCAGCATTCCCATTTTCTCCTCTGAAATCAGCAAGATCTTTGAGGGCCGGGCTTCACTCCCCTCCGAAAGATTTGAAGCCTTACGCAGGCTGGCAGAAGCAGGAATATCTACATGGGTCTTTGTTGCTCCTGCCCTACCCTATTTCTCGGATTCGGAAGAAAATCTGGAGAAAACTTTCAAAGCAGCTAAAGAATGTGGGGCGGAATTCATAATGCTTGACACCTTTCAGACATATCCCAGAGTTTGGCACAAAGTTAAGGCCTTGCTTCAAAAAAGGTTTCCCTATCTTGTCCCTCTTTATGAGGAATACAAGGAAACAAAGGTCCACTTCAGAGAGAATCTGCGTAAAAAGGCCATTGAATTAAGCCAGTCCTTTGATGTAGAGGTGCGCTTTGCCTTTTAAATTTTTGTAATTGACCTTCTTTTTTAAAATTGACCTCAGAATAAATTGTGCTAAAATACTTTTCAATCGCTGCCTGGTAGCTCAATTGGCAGAGCAGCTGGCTGTTAACCAGCGGGTTGCAGGTTCGAGTCCTGCCCAGGCAGCCATTTCTTTTTGAGTATTGGTTTATCTTTTACTTGCTTCCATTTGAAAGGCCCAGGCTGTCCTCAAGTTTTTGAATTTGCCCTTGCAAACTTTGAATCTGGTTCTCTTTTTCCTGCAATAACTCCAAGTAGTTTTGCAAGTCTTTCTGAGTTTTCTCCAGGCGGGAGCGGGCGTCCTGCAAATCTGACTCCATAAGCTTTATTCGGGCTTCTGCGGCAATAGCTCTCATCTCGGCTGCCGCTGCCCTTTCCGTTAAAGGAATGACCTTGAGAAACCAGATTGAGAGAAAGGTTAAGCCCACCAAGCAAACTAAAATCAATATCCAACCTGCATATTTCATCCACCATTACCTCTCTTGTCTCTCTCTAAGGCTCTTTTTGAGAACGCTTATAGGTTCGACCGGTGTTGGGTCTATTCCACGAAGCAATGCCAAATAATAGCTGAGAAAATCCCCCAAAATGACCAAAGAAAAAAGACGGGCTAGGCGTGATGTACCCTGGCTTTCAATTTCTTCCGCTCCCTGGAGGTATGGTCTGATAATTTCCGTGGTCAAGGCAACCCGAAGAGCAATCCTATCAGGCTCTTCTCTGTCTCTGAGCGTTAAAAGAAAAGCGTTCCTTTTTTGGAAGCCCAATGCCACAATTTCATTGTGGTCTAACTCTGGATAAAAGCTCACTAAAGCCGTGCGTTTGCTATTCTCATTAATTTGAGTTTTCCACCTCAAAGCGCAAGCGGAAGCTATCCCAGGAGTGGCAAAGATTATGATTCTTTTATCCACAAGGGCATGCGCCAGCCTTTTGGCTAAATTTTGGGAAGTAGGCACTTCCGGGGAATAATTTTTGAGGAGCATCTTTAATAGACTAAATGTTTCCCCCCATTCCCGGGTTAGATCTGGTACCAAATTCATTTTTTCCAAATAGGATAGGACTGAGCCCAACAGGAATCCCAAGGCGGCTCTGGGTTGCAGTCCCTGAGGAACAGAGAGAAGAGGGAACCCAAGATCCTTAGCAAGAGTGCCAAGCCGCCCACCCGAAGTGACAGCTACAACCTGTCCTCCTGTTTGAAGGGCTTTTTGGCAGGCCTCCAGCGTCTCCTCTGTATCGCCAGAATAGCTCACCGCAAAATAAAGTGTCTTTTTGCCCAAAAAGGCGGGGAGGTCATAATTCCGAACAACGATCATATTTAAGGGTAGTCTGTCTGCAAATAAAGAAGCGATAAGGTCACCGGAAATGGCAGAGCCACCCATCCCCAGGAACGCGATCTGGTCAATTTCCGGGAGGGATTCCAGAGGTTCTGTTCTCTCGCCAATTTCTTTGCCCTTTTCGAGCATTTGGGGAAGAGCTTTAATAGCTTCTCCCATTCCTTGGGAATCCAAGCTATACACAGATTGCTGATCAAGATGAGCGCTCATTCTCGTTTCTCCTTTTAAATTTGCCTTGCCTTTCTTAGCTATAATCATAACCCTAAAGCCACAGGCAATAGAAGGCTTAGAGGATCATAAGCAGTACGAGCGAATGTGGTAGAATACAAAATAATATTTGGACGCTATCGTGAATATGGAAGAAGAGGAACTTTTAAAAAAGGGAGTAAATTTATACATCATGGGGCGGTATAGGGAAGCCGAAAAATTGCTTCGGCTATCTATGCGCAGCAGGGGCGATAGCCCTGACAGTTTAATTTGCCTGGACTATCTCATTAAAACATTGATTGCTCAAGGAAAACTCGGGATGGCAGAGAAGGCTGCCAGAAGACTGGTAAAGGAAAGTGGGCCCATAGTTGAAACTCGCTGGACTTTAGCGGATGTTCTCTACAGGAGAGAGAAGTTCGAGGAAGCTTACCAAATTTTTGAGGATATAATTCAAGAAGACCCCGACTTTGGCGCAGGAGGTATTCTTGAGCGGACCCGTTTTCGTCTTTCTTTGAAAAAAAGGGGTAAGAAATTTAAGCCCAATTTAGAAAATCGGCTGGAAGCCTTTTTTCTGTATCTTCAGTATCAGGGATATGTCTACCTTAAAATTTACCGAGAGGCAGAGCTTGCAATCAAGCAAGCTTTAGAGCTTGATCCTGATATTCCTACTTATCATTATGAATTAGCGAGTTTCTTAAAGATTAGGCCGAAATTCTGTCCTAATTGCGGGGAGCCTGTTCACCCGGGATGGCGCAAGTGCACAGCCTGTGGGTTTAGCCTCTCCTACTCCGAGCCCAAAGTATTTCAAATCTGTCCATACTGTGGGGCCAAAGTAGACCTCCTCTGGAATAGTTGTCCCTACTGCGGTAGGGATCTCTCACAGCATACCTCTTAAATTTCAAAGACATCCCGGAGAGCACTGGCCAGGTTGAATTAACCCATAAGAAAAATACTCAGGGACATCGTCCAGGCTACGTTTTCCCTCTTATACTGATTGCCCCGGGCGTGATCTTCCTGCTCTCCGAATTGGGGATATCCATTAATTGGTTTATAGTTTGGCCCATTTTCCTGATCATCATGGGCGCAGGCATGGCCCTCTCAAAAGGAGCGGGCAGGGACCTGGGAGAGAACGACACCTGCACGGATGATTCCCGGCGACCAGAGCATGCTTGAAGGAGCCAGGTTTCCCCCAGGGATTTTCCCAGTGAACACTGACGATATCCCGATTGAGGAAGCGAGGATAAAGCTCACATCCGGAGAGCTATTCTGGGATGCAGAAAAAAAGCTTCCACTTTGACTCCGAGAATTATTTTTGAATTTACAAGCGGAACTGCCAATGCAAATAATTCAGGAAGCACAAATTCTGGAGATCCGAAAATCAATTTCACCAGCAGTAAAGGTAAGTTTGCTACGAACAAAAAGCGAGATAACAATTTTTTGGTTTTTTGGTAAAATTGAAAAATCAATTGGGCCCATAGCTCAAGGGTAGAGCGGCCGGCTCATAACCGGTTGGTTCCTGGTTCGAATCCGGGTGGGCCCACCAAGGGGTTATATGGAAGAATTAGACACCCTTTATCAGCTTCAGTGCATAGATTCAGAACTGGAGACACTGGAAAGAAAACTCCGGGAGATTCTGGCACCTCCTCCCTCGGTCAAGGAAAGCGAGGAAAAGCTCTCTTATTTTCAAGCCAAAGAGCAGGAACTGCGTAATTTAAAGAGGGAAATCAGGGATCGCGAATTAGAAATAGAGTCCGTTTCTCAGAAAACCAAGAAATTGAAAAACGAACTTTATTCCGGCAAGGGTGGAGTAAAAGAATTAATCGACAAACAAAGCGAAATGGAAAACCTGGTGCGAAATCAAAAGAAGCTGGAAGACTTTCTTCTGGATTTGATGGAAAAAGCGGAAGAATTGGAAGCAGAAGTTCATTCAGCCAAAGAGCAATGGGGTCAAAAAGAAAGGGAAAAGGAGGAGGACTTAGCTAAGCAAGCCAAAGAGAAAGAAGAAATTGAAAAAGCCATCGAGAAATATAAGGAAAAAAGATTTGAAAAAGCGAATCTTCTTTCCCCGGACCTGCTTAATATGTATGAAAGATTGCGTCGAAGCATGATGGGGAAAGCAGTGGTTGAGGTAAAAGGAGATAAATGCGGGGGGTGTCAAATTCAAATCGCTAACAGAAAACTCTCTGAAATCAAAAAGCGCAATTCCATTGTCACCTGTGAGAATTGTGGCAGAATTCTTTATTGGAAAGAGGGTTAGATGTGACCAAACCCAGCATCTTTACCGTTATTCGCAGACGTAATCCCTTTTTGCTCTGGTTAGGTCAATTGGTCTCTACCCTCGGGGACAACTTTGAGTACATAGCTCTCGTGGCCTTAGCTTACCACCTCTCGGGATCCACACTTATAATGGGAACTGTGTTAGTCTCTTACATGGTTCCCAATCTCACCTTAGCAGTTTTTTCCAGCGTGATGGTGGATAGATGGGATCGCCGCAAAACCATGATTTGCTCTGATGTCATTCGGGGGTTGATCATCCTAATTCCTCCTACCCTGCTTTTGGCAGGAAAACTGCAGATTTGGCACCTTTTCCTTTATTCAGCGCTTTACGGTTGCGTTACTCCTTTTTTCAACAACGCTAACGCTGCTCTCCTTCCCAGTTTAGTGAAAGAGGAGGAATACCTGGCGATGAACTCCCTCATGCAAACTTCCATTCAGCTTGCAGGGATAATTGGGCTTGCTTTGGGAGGAACGGCAATTGCTTTTCTGGGATATGCCAACGCTTACTTCTTTGATTCTTTCAGCTTTTTCTTTTCCGCAATCACGGTCTTCCTTTTGAGGGTACCCCAAATGGAAGTAGTTGCCCGCCCTCTCGAGTTTCGACTGACCCAATTCCTCAAAAACTGGTGGTGGGATTTTCTTGATGGTCTACGCTTTTACAAGGCCGAGAAATCGCTTCTCTGGTTGCTTTTGGTAGTTTCGGTGTTAAATTTTGCTTTTGGCCCGCTATCAGTCTTGCTCCTTCCCTTTGTGGAGAACTTCATGGGCGCAACGGTCAAGGAGTTTGGGTGGATAATGTCCTCTTTAAGCCTGGGAACATTCCTGGGGGCAATTTTTATAGGTTCTGTGGGGGTAATCCAGAACAGGCGGCGTTGGATTCTTGTGGCGGTGGCAGCTCTTTCCATACTTACGATGTGCTTGCCCTCAGCCCGGCTCTTTCCCCTGGCCATGGCGGTGCTCTTCGGCATCGGCTTCTCCTTGCCCATGGCTAACATCCCCATAGCCACAGTCTTTCAGGAAAGAGTGCCGGATAACTTGCGAGGCAGAGTCTTCGGAGCTCGCAATTTCCTCGCTCAGAGTCTAAGTCCTATTTCCACGGCTTTAGGAGGAATGGTTGCTGTTTTTATTGGGGTTCCCTTAACTATCTTTCTGTGTGGGGCCCTGGCATTTTTAGTCCTTGTACCCAGTATTTTCATTCCCCATCTCCATGGTTTAAACTTACAAACAAAAGTTGAAGGGAGGACAGAATGAAAAACAAACTGTTGCGTTGGATAATTTTTGCCATAATTATTATGGGCATTATTGCTGCATTAGTCTTTATCCTCAAGCCCTATTTCGCCGGGGAAAAGGCTGTCCACCCCGAAGTATTTCGAATTGGCAATTTTTCTATCCGCTGGTATGGGCTATTAATCGCTTTGAGTTTTATTCCCGGTCTATATGTGGCTTACAAAATGGCTCAAAATTGGTCAATTAACCCTGATCATATCTTCAACATGGCGATCATCTGCGCACCACTTGGACTGATTTTTGCCAGACTTTTTTACTGTGCCTTAAATTGGCAATATTATGCAAGATACCCAGCACAAATCTTTTATCTATGGCAGGGCGGACTTTCTATTTACGGGGTAATTTTTGGCGGAATTCTCGGCGTCTTAATTTATTCTCTGGCCGGAAAGATCAATTTCTTGCGCTTGCTGGACTTAGGAGCTGTTCCCTTAATCTTAGGGCAGGCCATCGGTCGCTGGGGTAACTTCTTCAATCAAGAACTTTTTGGTTACCCTACGGATTTGCCCTGGAAAATGTACATTGCGCCGGAGTATCGCCCTCAAAAATACATGGCCTACAACTATTTCCACCCAACGTTTCTCTATGAATCCATTTACAACTTTATCCTCTTCGGCGTGCTCTATTCTGTTTCCCGCAAAAAAGATTTGAGACCGGGGATAATCGTTTCCCTTTATTTCATTGGATATGGTGCATTCAGGTTCTTTTTGGAATTTATCCGAATTGAGCCCCCGGTGGTCTGGTTCATGAGCTGGGGACAGATTGCCAGCTTGGTTGCGGTAATTTTAGGAGCTGTCATGCTCTTTTTCATTCAAAGAACCAGGCCTTCTTTGGTAGAAATTGTTCCCTCGACTCAGAAGGACAGTGGACAAACCTCGGGTGATGAGATAAAAAACAATGAGGCAGGAAAAGAAATTGGAAACCCACCACTTGAGGATAAGAGCGAAAAAGGGGAATCCGGGCCGGATCAAGAGTGAAAAATCTTATCATTCATATTAACCCTTATTTTATTCCCGCTATTCTGGCCAAGGGACTGCGCAAGGGGGTAATCGCTCCCTGAGGGCAAATCTCAGCGCAACACAGGCAACCCACGCATTGGCGATAGTTTATCCGTGCGGGTTTATCGGGAGCAATCGCTTGACGAGGACATGATTGAGCACAAAGTCCACATCCCGTGCAGGCGGAGGAGTTGATCTTGGGACGAACGTAAACCAGCCGGTTAAAGAGTGGCGCAATAAATTCAGGAATAGCAGCCTGAAGCAGGCCACTGAATGGAGGCAGCCTCACCCTGCCAAATTCTAAAGCCCGATTATCTCCCTCAACTTTGATGGAATGCAACTCCCCTACTCCCAATTCCCTTCGAGCAGCCTCTTTCAGGTGTAGGACTCCTCCCTCGGGGCATCCCATGGCTTTAGCCATGATGACATCTAAAGCCACTGGGTCAGTGGAAGCAGCCACCACTCCATATCTCCTTGGCGTGCCGTTCGCCCCAGGACCGTTTCCTTCCTGACCCACTATCCCGTCCATAATAGTGAGCCCCGGTCGCACAAGTTCAAGGACATCAACAAGCGCGCTTGAGAACTCGCGCACCGAGGGTGCCCTGAGGTGGATTTCCCTTTTCCTGGTTCCCGGGATCACCCCAAAAAGGTTTTTCACAGCACCCGTATAAAGGGTCAAGGTATGGGTTTTCAATTTGGGAAGGTTGATAAGCAGGTCGGCCTCAAAAATGGGCCTGGCGATCAAATAGCTTTTCCCTCTGAGACTTTTCCAGACCATTGACTGAAAGGGAACGAGCCGAGCCGAAGTCGCTTCTGATATTCTGGTCATTCCCGTTTTCCACCAGAGCTGGGGAGTATTCTCTCCTGTTCCCCCGGGTGAATCTCCGATCCAGACCTCACCACCTGCTTCAGCTACAATTTCTGCCACAACTTGCACAAAAACTGGGTGAGTGGTGATTGCCTTATCGGGGTCGCTGGGGGAAAGAAGGTTAGGTTTTAGAAGAACCTTCATTCCTGGCTGTACAAAGTGCTGAATACCACCTAAAGCAGAAAGGACGGACCTTATGGCCTCCTGCACTTCGCGGTATTCATAGGATTGACATCTGCTGAGGGAAACGAGCGCCTTCATAGTCCTAATTTTAGTTTTAAATAATTAATTTTTTAAGGTTTTATCTGCGCTATTAAAGACCCCAAAAACATCAAGGCACATCCCCAGATGGCTCGAAGAGTGAGAATCTCTCCCAAAAAGGCCCAGCCGGTTACTGCAGCAAAAACAGCCTCCAGGCTCATGATGATCGCAGCATGAGTGGCGACTGTATCTTTCTGGGCAACGACCTGAAGGGTGTAGGCCACTCCTACGGAAAAAACCCCGGCATACACCAGAGGCCAGATAGCCTCCTTTACGCCCTGAGTGCTGAAGTGCTCGAAGGAAAAGGCGAAAAATAGGCTGAGGACAGAACAGGTGAGAAATTGCATCAGAGCCAGGCGCAAGGGCTCGCTCTTTTTGGAATAGAGCGAGACCACAAGAACATGAAAGGAGAAGACAAAAGCGCAAATCAGGACCAAAAGGTCACCTTTTAAGATGGCAAAGTTCTCTCTCACGCTCAGAAGGTAGAGCCCGCCCAGAGCAAGAAAAGCTCCCAGCCAGCTCCCCCAACCCGGGCGGTGTCGGAAAAGAGGACCAAGAAAAGGAACAATCACAACATAAAGCCCGGTAATGAAACCAGCCTTCCCGGCTGTAGTATGCACAATCCCGTATTGCTGAAGATTCGTAGCAATTGCCAGGAGCACTCCGGCAAGGATACCGCCCTTAAACTCTTCCCTGGTAAGAAAATGGGGGTTCCCTTTTTTAGAAAGAGCCCAGGGAAGAAGGACTATTGTCCCCAGGGAAAACCGAATGCCGTTGAAGGCCGCAGGGGGTAGATAATTGACACCAATTCTCTGCGCCACAAAACCCGCTCCCCAGATAAAGGCTGTAAGGAGAAGGAGAAGGTCAGCCTTGAGGATCTTTTGCTGGAACATTTGAAGAGGATTAGTTTTTAAGCTTCGAAAGTGCTTTCTCTAGCCGCAAAAGGCTTTCGTCCTTACCTAATACCTCTAAAACCTCAAATGCACCAGGAGAAGCTTCTTTCCCAGTGAGAGCAGCTCGAACAGGCCAAAGCAAATTTCCTGGAGGAATCCCCTTTTCTTGAGCAACAAGGCGCAACTCCCTCTCCAATACCGGGGCTGCGAAATCTTCTATTTCAGCTAAGCAATCGATAGCCACTTCCAAAGCAAAGACCGCTTCCTCCGCTGTTCCTTTTTTGGGAATCAGGAGTTCTTTGGGATAATCAGGCTCTTTAAAGTAAAAGGAAAGAAGCTCAGGGGCTTCAGAAAGCTTCTTCATCCTCTCCTGAACGGTGCGCAGAGCCATAAAAAAGAAGGGCTCTAAAGAATAATCCTCTGGTATTAGCCCTGCCTTTACAAGATAAGGTTTAACCAATATTGCCAGCTCCTCGAGGGATTTTTTTCGAATATAATAACCATTAAAAAAGTCCAGCTTTTCTCTGTTGAAAATCGCTCCGGTTCGGGAAACCTTTTCTAAAGAAAACTGATCAATTAATTCTTCTATGGAAAATATTTCCTGGTCTGTTCCTGGGGACCACCCTAAGAGGGCCAGAAAATTAATCAAGGCTTCAGGGAGGTAACCTTCTTCCATATAGGAAATCACCGACACGGCCCCGTGTCTCTTGGATAGCTTCCCCTGGCCTCTTCCTGCTAAGATGCTGGGAAGGTGGCAAAACTCAGGCATTTCCCAGTGAAACGCTTGATAGAGGAGAACGTGTTTGGGAGTGGAGGGCAACCATTCCTCACCTCTGATCACGTGCGTAATTTTCATAAGATGGTCATCCACCATGTGTGCCAAATGATAAGTAGGATAGCCATCGGATTTTAAAAGCACTTGATCGTCGATTTCCTCATTGCGCACAGAAATATCTCCATAAACAATGTCTTTGAACTGCGTTATTCCAGTTTCAGGAACTTTCATCCTAATAGTGAAGGGCACACCTTCTTTGATCAGCCTTTCCCTTTCCTCGGGAAGGAGGTTTCTGCAATGCCTATCGTACCGAGGTGGGAGCTTCCTGGCCTCTTGTTCTTTCCTCATATTCTCTAAGCGCTCTGGAGAACAAAAACAGGGATAAGCTTTTCCCATGTGCATTAGTTCAAAGGCGTATTTTCGGTAGATCTCTAACCTTTGAGACTGAAAGATCGGTCCTTCGTCCCAGTTCAACCCTGCCCAACGCAGAGCAAATTGGATGTGATCCGCAGAGTGAGGATCATATCTTTTGCGATCAGTATCCTCAATTCTGAGAATAAATACACCTTTGTTCTTCCGAGCAAACAGGTAACAGAAAAGGGCGGTGCGTAAACCCCCAATGTGAAGTTCTCCAGTAGGACTAGGAGCAAAGCGCACACGAACAGACATTACTTTAACCTCATAAGGAAAATTTCTTCTTCGCTCTGCCTATGATTTCCAAGGCCATAGCGATGTCTTCTAATGTATGGGCAGCGGTAACGGTAGTACGCAGTCTACAGGTTAAGGGGGGAACAGCTGGAGGAAGGACAGGGAGAACGAACAAACCCTCATCCTGAAGGAACCTGGTTACTCTCAAGGTAGTTTCTTCGTCTCCGATCAGGATGGGCACAACTGGAGTCTGGGAATTAAAGGTGCTGAAACCCAGGTCCTCCAGTCCCTTTTTGAAGAAGCGCATGTTCTCCTGAACCCTGTGCACCCTCCAGGTTTCCTCCTCGATTACCTCAAAACTGGCTTTAGCAGCAGCGGCAACAGGGGGTGGAAGAGCTGCAGAGAAAACGAAGGCCCTGGCGTTGTGCTTGAGAAAGTCAATCAGGTCCTTTTTTCCAGCAATGTATCCGCCAACTGCGGGAATGGTTTTAGAAAGGGTACCCATTTTGATAGGAATTGAACCCGGCATTTGGAAATATTCCTCGATTCCGTGCCCAGTCTCCCCCAAAACCCCCAACGAATGAGCTTCGTCAACCATTAACCAGGCGCCATACTTCTGGCATAATTCCACCAGTTGAGGAAGAGGAGAAATGTCGCCATCCATGGAAAAAACAGCATCCACGATCACCAGCTTAGCTATATCTTGATCCTTGATCCTTTCCAAGTGATCCTGCAGGCTGGAAACGTCATTGTGCTGAAAACGCAAAAAAGTGGCTCCAGAAAGGAGACATCCATCTACAATCGATGCATGGTTCAGTTTATCGCAGATCACAACGTCATTTCTTCCCACAAGCGTAGAGACTGTGGAAAGATTGGTCACGTAACCTGAAGTATAGGCAATAGCATCCTCCGTTCCCTTGAAACGGGCGATAGTTTCTTCCAGCTCCTTATGCACTGGAAGGGTACCAGCCAAAATTCTCACACCATGAGTTCCGGTTCCGTATTTCTCTAAAGCCTTTCTTGCTGCTTCCGCAATCTTGGGATGCCCAATGAGCCCTAAATAAGAATATGAAGCGAGCATTAGCATCCTTTTTCCCTGGGTGTAAACATAGGCTCCGTCCAGGCGCTCGATCTCCTTAAGGTAGAAATAGAGGCCCTCCTCTTGCGCCTGGCGCAAGCGTGCCGAAAAATTGTCAATCCGGTTCTGAATCCTGTCCATTCTTCTCCTTTCCTGTTAAAATACTCAAAAGGCCTAGGCAGTGCAAATCCTTTATCTATAAGACTTTTAATGTTAACATTTTAAATCATAAAGCGGAGGGAAAACGTGAAAAAGGTCAACCATTTCCAAAATTTGAGGAGGGTGCTCCAGGACACAGGTATAGAGGTGGGAGTTCCTGAATCTTACAGGGAACTCGAGGAGAGGTCCAGATTAGGAATTCTTAAATCGCTTGAGCCCTTTCCCAAAGCGCTCAGGTTTTTCCAGATTCTGGAACAGGACCTGGAGGTCAGGGCCGACTGGGACTTAGCGGATTTTATTGCTGTGACGAAGCTCCACTTTAATGACCATGGAGAGGTGCACGCCAAGGTAGCCACTTCTTCGGCCCTAACCATGCTCGATCTTCTCGTAAAGAAAGACGTTCCCATGGACTTCATGGAAGCGGGAGGAGGAGACCTGGACGACGAGCACCTGATTGTTATGGCTGCAGGGTTACTTCACGACATCGGAAATCAGGTACACCGGGAATGGCACAATCTGCACAGTGTAATCCTCGCTACCCCTCTTTTAGACAGGCTCCTACCCGAAATTTATCCCCACTTAGAAAAGAGGACCGAAATTCGCGGTTTTATTTTGAACGCTATCTACGCTCACGATTTTGAAGTCAGTGACCTTACCAAGGAAGCCGCCTTAATCGGAATCGGGGACGCTACAGACATGACCAAGGGAAGAGGAAGAATGGCCTTCGAGCTAGGTAACGTGAACATCCACTGCGTTTCCGCTTTAGGCATCGAGGAGGTGCTGATCGCGGAGGGACGAGAAAAACCAATTGAGATTATGATTCAGATGTCCAACTCCGCAGGCATTTTCCAAGTGCAGGAGACCCTGGGGAAGAAAGTAGTCACAAGCCCCTTGAAGGATCACATCAGCGTAATCGCCTTCACCGCTCCCGAGGAACTTCCCTCAGACAAGAGAATCATCCAAAGGATTTACTTAGAAAGGGAGCATTTCCGCACCGCAAAAACCTAAGACAGGCCTTCCAGAGCCTGCTCGATGTCGTTCCAGAGGTCAAGAGCGTCTTCTATACCCACGGAGAGTCTGACCAGGCCATCGGTAATTCCCCTTCTCAGCCGTTCCTCCGGAGAGAGCATGCGGTGAGAGGTAGAGGCCGGATGGGTGATCAGGCTCTGCACATCTCCCAGGGAGGCTACTCTCTGAATCAACTTCAGGGAATCCTGAAACCTGACCGCAGCCTGGTATCCCCCTTTGAGTTCAAAGGCCAGGACGGCACCGAACCCCCTCATTTGAGAACGGGCGATCTCGTACTGGGGAAAAGTGGGAAGTCCAGGATAATACACGGCATTTACTTCCGGTCGGGATGAAAGTTTTTCCGCCAAATACATGGCGTTTTGGGCGCTTTTCTCCATCCTCAAGGGCAGGGTCAAAAGGCCCCTTCCTAAAAGAAAAGCCTCCCAGGGAGAGAGGATAGCTCCAATTTGTCGATGGAAAATTCTCCTCATGGGATCAAGCAAAGAGTTAGAACCAGCAATCACTCCCGCTGTCAGATCCCCGTGTCCTCCTAAAAACTTGGTCGCGGAATGAATAACCAGATCACAACCCAATTTTAGGGGTGTCTGAAAGTAAGGCGTAGCGAATGTGGAATCCACTATTGTAATTAGATTGTTTTCCTTAGCAAAATTAGCCAATCTGGAAAGAGGGAGCACTTTTAACAGCGGATTACCAGGGGACTCCAGATAGAGAACCTTCGTCCCTGGCTTTATTGCTTCCTCCAATTTTTCATTATTCAAAGTATCAATAAAAGTGACCTCGATGCCAAAACGAGGCATTATTTCCTTAAAAAGAGTGTAGGTTCCCCCGTAAATAGATTCCTCGCTGATTAAACGATCTCCAGACTTTAAAAAGCTCAAAAGCGCAATCAAGATTGCAGCCATACCAGAACTGCACAAGATTGCATCCTCAGCTTCCTCTAAAGCAGCGATTTTCTCTTCAACTGAACGAACAGTGGGATTGCCGTATCTTGTATAAACATATCCTTCTCCTAACTGGAACTTTTTAAAAGCTTCCTCTGAGGAAGCGAAAGAAAAAGCAGCGGTCTGGAATATAGGAGTGGCAGTTGCCCCTTTCTCTTCTTTCAGATGACCAGCATGAACTGCCCGAGTGGCAAAGCCATAATTTGATTTCATTTAAAACCTCCTCTCAAAAATCTATATTAATTCAGGTTATCAGGTAAACCAAAAAAGCCCCTGCCAGAACGATTGCAACAGATGGAGCAAGCATTTTATAAACTTTTCCCCAATCCGCCTTAAAATATTGACGGGTTAGCACCAGGCATAAATGCACTGGTGAAGCCAGAACGCCCACGACCCCGGAAAGATATGCCAGAGCTACAAGGGGAAGAACAACTGGATTGCCAAAAATACCCAAAAGCAGGGGGAAAGCTACCCCAACCACGGCCTGGGTGACTCCTGTGAGCAAACCCACGAAGAAAGGGATAACAGAAACAAGGACCAGCGAAGGCACGCCTGAACTAAAGAAAAAGTCCGAAAGTTCTTTGACCGAGCCGCTTTTGATCAAGGTATCCTTAAAGATGTAAACGCCCAAAACCAAAAAAACGGTACTAAAGGAAAAAGCTTTTTTGATCAAATCCCAGAATTGAATAAGCTTCCAGTGCCGATAAACTTTTACCCAACTCCATAGAAGGATCAGGACAAAAACGAGAGCAAGGTCCAGCTCTACGCCAAAGATTAGCACAAGAACAAGAACTGCCAAAACAGGAAGTATAGAAAAGAAGAGTTTACCTAAGTCCTCCCACCTCGAGCTGCTCTTAACCACGTGGTTCCGGTTTTCTACTCCCGGAAAAGCAAAGGCTGAGCCCACCAGAATGGCCAAGAGCGTGTAATGCCATTGATGGAAGATAAGAGCCGAAAGGCTAACCCCTAATAAACTTGAGGCCAGAATTAAGCCCGGATAAAGAGGGAATACACATTCCCAGATATGACGAAACCAGTAATTAATGTAGGTTTTTTTCGCTGGAGTTAGATTAAATCCCTTACTGGCCTCTTCTACTAAAGGAGCAGAAAAGAGGGCCCCACCAGCGGAGGGAAGAAATCCCAAAAAAGCCGGCAAGAATGCCATTACCAGACGATGATCTGGAATTAACGCTTTCAAGGAGGCTACCATTTGCTCCAGCAATCCGGAATGTCTTAAAGTGGCCTCGAGAAATTGAATTAGCACGAGGGCAAGGATCAGAGTGACCGTGTTATAGTCGATTGCGGAATAAAAGGCAATCTGAATCCACTGCCAAGGCCAGACCGAAAAAAGCAAGGCCAACAAAAATGAGCCCGCTATCATTATCAGCCCTAAGTTTAAGTGCCTGGTAATCAAAAAAATTATCAGAACGAAAACTATGATCACTTTGATCAAGGACATGTATTACTCTCCTGATGCCTTATTCTTAAGTGCTGCTTTTTTTCTCTTCTTGGCCTTCAATCTTAATTGCCTTTCCAGACGATAAAACTTTGTGGGCCTGAAAGGGGCAGGCCTTAAGAGGATCCTGACTAAATGATACGAAACTGTCCCCAGTATTCCAGGCCACACATAGAGTAAAAAATAATACAGATAAGTCAACTGTTCAAATTCAGGATGATCCCTCAAGTAAAGGGCAAAATAAAAAAGAAGCCCCGAGGCGTAAAGGAAAAGAGAGATAAAAAAGCCATATTTCCCCTTTTTCTTGCGGTAGAAAAAAGAAGAAAGAAGAAAGAAGAGCAGGAAGAAAAAGGTCAAGAATGCCCAGGGAACGTCCAGAAGTTTCGTTTTTAAAGCGATCAAAACTTCCAGAAACGCCAGAAAAAGACCGAGTAAGCCATAAATGAGGATCTCCTTCATGCTATTTTAGATAGTATAATACAAAGTGTATTCATGAGCCTTTTAACGCGCATTCAAAAGAATAAGGAGTTCCTTTGGAGCATAGGGTTAGGCTTAATCCTTGTTGTTCTCTTGCTTTTGGGTTTCTGGGTCATTTATTTTATTTTGAAAAGTCTCACTAGTGTTTGGGCTATTTTTTTCTGGGGGGGTTTTTTAGGTTTTCTCCTTTACCCATTAGTGAACTTGCTTTCGAGGATTCTCCCTCGCTTGATTGCTTCTCTCATTGTGCTTCTGCTCTTTATCTTTTTAATCGGTCTTTTTGTGTATATCTTAGTTCCCACAATCGTTAACGAATTCTTGATTCTGAAAGAGAACCTGCCCTCTATCATTGCTCAATTGCAGAAACTGATGAGCGATTTAGATCTTTTCCTGAAATCATTGGGACTCGGGGTTTCTCTTTCCGCCTTTACCCAGCAGTTAAGCTCGAACCTCCAGAGCTGGATTGGAAACATTTTAGGGCAGGTTTTAGCTATAAGCGTGGGCTTTGCTAATTTCCTTGTGCGGGCCTGCTTTGTCTTTTTAGTCTCCCTCTTCCTTTTACGGGACTGGCCCAAACTCAAATCGAGGCTTTTTGTCTTCTTAAATCGATGGGGAAAATGGGGAAGCGAGGAGTTATTGAATTCCCTTACCCAAGTAATATCTCGTTACCTGACTACCCTTCTTTTGACTGCCTCCATTGTTGGTATATTAACCGGTTTAGGAATGTTTCTCTTAGGTGTTCCTTATTCTTGGATTTTAGGAGTTGTGGCCTTTTTCGGGGAATTCGTTCCTTACCTTGGCCCGATTTTTTCTATTTCTTGTGGCCTTCTTCTTTCTTTGGGCAAACCTCTCATCTTTCTTTTTTATGTGCTCTTAGTTTACCTGGGAGTGCAAGCCCTTCAGAATTACGCTGTCTCTCCCCTGATCATGTCCACCAGAATGGGTTTTCATCCTCTTCTAATCATCTTTGCTGTTCTTGCTGGTGGAGCTTTATTCGGATTTTGGGGCGTAATCTTAGCGATCCCCATTCTCTCTGTTATTAAGGCTATTATTAATTTCATCACAGAGGCAAGACAAAAACCTCCCATGCAAGGAGATGTTGAAAAGAATGAACAGCAACCAGCTTCGCCATGAATTTCTAAGATTTTTTGAAGGCAAGGGGCATTTAGTTCAACCGGGAATTTCCCTTGTTCCGGATGACCCCACGTTGCTCTTCACCTCTGCAGGAATGGTTCCCATGAAACCATATTTTTTAGGCCTTGAAGTTCCTCCTTCCAAACGCATCGTCACAATTCAAAAGTGTTTTCGTACGACGGACATTGAAAATGTGGGCCGAACCCCGCGACACCTCACCTTTCTGGAAATGCTGGGGAATTTCTCAGTGGGTGACTACTTCAAAAAGGAAGCCATCTCTTTCGCCTGGGAATTCCTTACAGAAAGATTAGGGATTCCCAAAGAAAAGTTATGGGTTTCTGTATTCAGGGAAGACGAGGAAGCCTTTCAAATCTGGGAAAAGGAGATAGGATTTCCCAGAGAGAAAATAGTTAGATTGGACGAAAAGGATAACTTCTGGGGTCCGGTGGGCACTACGGGGGTAGGTCCTTGCGGTCCTTGCTCGGAAATTCATTACGATTTAGGGCCAGAACTGGGGCCTCCGGCGAAGCCAGGAGACGAGAGCCCACGCCTAGTTGAGGTCTGGAATTTAGTATTCATGGAGTTCAACAAGAATGAGCAAGGAAAGTTAGAGCCTTTGAGACAAAAAAATATCGATACCGGGATGGGCCTTGAGCGCCTGGCGATGGTCATTCAGGGAAAAAGCACCGTCTTCGAGACCGATCTCTTCCTTCCTATTGTGACGGCGGTTGCGAATCTGGCTCAAATTCCAGCTTCATCCAGGGAAGAAAAGCATCTTTTTGCGTTGAGGACTATTTCTGATCATCTACGCGCTATCACTTTTCTAATAGCGGATGGGGTGATTCCCACGAACGAGGGAAGAGGTTATGTCCTGCGCCGAGTTTTGCGTCGAGCTTTTCGATATAGTCGATATCTGGGATTAAAGGAGCCCTTTCTTTTTCAGTTGATTCCCGCTGTAGTTGAGGTAATGAAAGAAAGCTATCCCGAGCTCAGGGAAAAGCTCCCCCAGATTCAAAAGATTGTAAAGAGCGAGGAAGAGAAATTCTGCGAGACTTTAGAGGAAGGGCTCACTATCCTGGAAGAAATTATGCATAATCTTTCTTTAAAAGGTGAGAGCGTTATTCCTGGAAGCGATGTCTTTCGCCTTTCTGATACCTACGGCTTTCCCTGGGAGCTAACTGAGGAGATTGCGCGAGAAAATGGTATGGAGATAGACCGGAGCGGGTTCGAAACAGAAATGGAAAAACAAAGAGAAAGGGCCAGGGCTGCGCTGAAAAAAGCCGGTATGGAGGTTTCCCCTTTGAGCAAAATCAAGGAAGAGGAAGGAGAAAGCAAGTTTATAGGGTATGAAACATTAACCGCAAGAAGCAGGGTAAAGGCCCTCCTGGAAAAAGGAAAGAGAGTAAATTCTCTTCCAGAAGGCTCTAAGGGAGAAATTATACTTGATGAAACCCCATTTTACCCTGAGAAAGGAGGACAGATCGGAGATACAGGCAAAATAAGCTGGGAAAAAGGAGAAGCCCTAGTTTTAGATACGCAGATGCCCCTTGAAGGCTTAATCTCCCATACTGTTCAAATCAAGAAGGGCAGGTTGGAGCCAGGAGTAATAGCCCATGCAGAAGTTGACTCCCGGCGCAGAGCAGCGATCGCCAGAGCTCATTCTGCCACTCATCTTCTACATTTTGCTTTAAGAAAAACCCTGGGCCCCCATGCCTTGCAATCTGGTTCTCTGGTAGAGCCAGACCGGCTGCGCTTCGACTTCTCCCACTTTGCTCCCGTTAAAGAAGAAGAATTAAAAGAAATTGAGCTTTTAGTGAACAGCTTAATCATGGAAAATTACCCCCTCGAAGTCAAGGAAATGACGCTGGACCAAGCTAAAAAGGAGGGGGCCATCGCTATTTTTGGGGAAAGGTATCGGGATCCTGTGCGGGTAATTTTCGCTGGCCCCTCCAGAGAGCTATGCGGTGGTACCCATGTGGAACGCACCGGAGACATTGGTTTTTTTCTCATCGTTCAAGAAACCGGCGTGGGATCAAATCTTCGACGTATTGAGGCCCTAACAGGGGAAAGCGCTGTAAGAAAGTTCCAAGAAGTGAGGAGAAAGGTAGAGGAATTTAGCTTACTCTTGAACGCCCCTCAGGGTCAGGAAGTTATAAAGCTGAAAAAGCTACTGGAAGAGAAGGATGAGGAAGAGAAAAGAGCCTTATTTTATCGAGATCGCTACTTGAAAACCTTGACCCTGGTTCTTAAAGAGCAAATTTCCCCTGTCTTTCCCTATGTGGTAACAAGGGTAGAGTCCTTGGACATGGAAGCTTTAACGGTCCTTTCCGATTTTCTTATGCGAGAGCTGGGACAGAGCATCGTGGTTCTGGGGTCGGTTTTTGAGGAAAGGCCTGCCATCATAGTTCGTGTTAGCCCGGATTTAGTGAAAAGGGGGTGGAACGCGGGAAAAATTGCCCAATTTCTGGGGGAAATCCTCAAAGGCTCAGGAGGAGGAAGACCCGAAATGGGAAGGGCAGGAGGCAAAAAAGCTGAAATGTTAGACCGGGCATTGGAAAAGGCAAGGGAAATTTTAAAAGATGCGAATCTTAGCCCTTGACGTGGGAGATGTTTATATTGGGGTTGCAGTTTCCGATCCCTTAGGAATAACCGCTCAGGCCTTGCCTACTATAAAGAGAACCACTCCAGAAGAAGACCTGCAAAAAATTCTCGGCCTTCTTTCTTCCTTGGAAGTAAAAGAAATCGTGATTGGCCTTCCCCGGACACTTAAAGGAACAGCAAGCTTCCAGACTGAAAAAGTGCAGGAATTTGCCCAAGCTTTGAAAGAAAGAGTTACCCAACCCATTACCTTTTTCGACGAACGTTTCACCACTAAAATTGCCTTGAGGCAACTCCGCTCTGGAAACGAGAAACCTTCTCGAAAAAAGGGGCTGGCAGATCGAGTGTCAGCGGTGATAATATTACAGGACTATTTGAATTACATGAGGCTGAGGAGTTCAGATGTTTGAGGAAGAAGAGCTCGAGCAGATGAGCGTGGCTAAATATGATGAGTTTGGTATCCCTCATCAATATAATTATTTTGGTAGATTCGACTACGATGGCGAGGAATACGCCGTATTCTACCCTGTGGAGGAAGGAATTGGCGCCCCAGTTATACTGCGCATTGAAGGCCGTCGCTTAGTGGACATCCCCGATCCTGCAGAGGAAGACATCCTCCTTGATGCTTTAGAGGCCTGGCTCGAAGAGCAGGAACTACAAGAAGAGGATGAGCAGTCTCAATAGAGAGGGTCTGCTCGACTCCCTGATTTCCATCGCTTTAATTCTGTTCCTTCTGCTCTATCCATTGGTGCTTCATCCCTTAGTCTACGCATCGGCTCTGGGGTTGGTTCCTTCTCAGTCTATTAAAAACTTGGATTTTTTCTATGAGCCTCGAGCGTATTTTCTTTTTTGGTCCTGCTCTTTGATTCTGATCTTTTGGAGTTTCCGTTTTTACAAAACTGGAAGCTGGGGACACCAAGACAAAGGAATGGACGTTTTTCTCCTTTTTTTAATTCTCACAGCTTTGGCCTCAACCCTTTTTTCCCTTGAGCCTCTCACCCTCTTTGGAGCCGAGAGAAGAAGAGAAGGTTTCCTCTCCCTCCTCTCTTATTACTCCCTTTTCCTCCTGGCGCAAGATTTTCTATCTAAGCACAAGTGGCGCAGAATAGCTCTCTCAGTCATCCTATTTTCAGGACTCTTAGTTTCTCTATATGGAATCCTTCAGGCTTTTTCTATTGAAATTTTGCCCAGAGACTTTATTCGGGCAGATTGGACGAGTTCCTTCTCCACAATCGGGAATCCCATTTTCCTGGGTTCTTATCTTTTGCTTTTAATCCCCATTCCCTTATATTTCCTGCCGAAAAGTAAACCATGGAAAAAATTAGCCCTGATATTCCTTAGCCTCTTTTTCGCAGTTGCCCTAGTTCTGACTGGATCTCGGGGAGCCTGGATCGGCCTTGCAGCCCTGTTCTTATTTTGGCTGTTTACGGAAAAAAACAGAAAACTTTATTATCTCGTTTTTTCAATTCTGTTGATTTTGCTCATTTTTCTGTTTTTAACAACCAGCTTTACCCGGATAAACCTTTGGGAGCGCTTGAAAGCAGCTTTTAATTTCGTCCCTCAAAATACGCTTATAAATCGCCTGTATATATGGAAAAGAGCTCTTCCCGCCATTCTTCAACATCCTATTTTCGGTTGGGGACCAGACTCTTTTGGAGTGGCCTTTCCCCAGTTTACCTACGAGGAAAGTCTCAAGCTCTTCAATACAGGATACGCTTATGTAGACAAAGCGCACAATGACTTGATCCAAATTGCGGTGACATTGGGGATTTCCGGGCTTTTGGCTTACCTGGCATTCCTTGTCCGTCTTTTTTCTCTGGCTTATCCTCATCGAAATTCAGACCCTCTTTTAAAATATACTCTACCCGGTCTTTTTGGCTATCTCGTCTCTCTGGAGCTTTCCTTTTCAGTTGTTTCAGTGGCACCCCTTTTTTGGGTCCTGGCAGGAATTTCTATTGGAGGATTAAAAAATTATGAGCAGGCAGCGTAGGCTCGGTTTTTCCTATTTTCTCGCACCAATTATCTTAATTTTATTTTTGGCCCTGATCCTGCTTTTACAAGGGCCGCAAAACCTGCCATATAAGGAAGCAGTAGTGACATTCTCTCCTGATTCCAGTCCCGAAGAAATCGCTAATATCCTCTTTGAAAAGGGCCTCATCTGGAACAGATTGCACTTTACTCAAGAGGCCAGGGTTCAACATTTACAGGTTTTCTTTAAGGGCGGAGAATACCTTCTCAGAAGCGACATGGGAATTCCTGAAATCGTGAGAAGGCTCAAGGAACACGAAGTGCTCCAATACAAGTTTGTTATCCCTGAAGGCGCTACAATTGAAGAGATAGCAGACATTTTTTCCCAAACACCCTTGCGCTCAGTAGAGAACACGGTCTCCCCCACCCCGTTCATTGATAAAAATAAATTCCTCAAGTTGGCCCAAGAAGGCAAAGATAACTTCAACTTTCCCTTCAAGAACCAGGACCCCCTTCCCAGTCTGGAAGGCTACCTTTTTCCAGATACATACATTCTTCCGCGCATGAGCGAGGAAGAATTAATCTCTACTATGCTGGAGAATTTTTCAAGCAAGATTGACGTTGAGCTTCTGGACCGTGCTCGCAAGATGGGCTGGTCCTTCCACGAGGTTCTGACACTGGCTTCAATAATTGAAAAAGAAGCTGGTGTAGAGGAAGAAAAACCGGTAATTTCTTCTGTTTTCTATAATAGACTTGCCATAGGAATGAAATTGGAAAGCGATCCAACCGTAGCCTACGCCCTGGGGAACCCCAAACGTCCCTTAACCTATGAAGACCTGGGGGTTGATTCTCCTTATAATACTTACCTTTACCCGGGATTACCTCCTGGTCCCATTTGTAACCCAGGGCTTTCCTCAATTAAAGCCGCGCTTTATCCGGCATCCACGAATTATTATTATTTTGTGGCCACGGGAGACGGTCGGCACCTCTTCGCAGAAACTTATCAAGAACATTTGAACAATATTGCTAAACTTAACGGTGAGTAATGAAGAAACCAATCATTATTGGAATTGCAGGAGGATCTGGTTCAGGAAAAACAACCCTGGCGGAAATGATTATTTCTCGGTTGGGAGACGATAAAGTTTGCCTGATCGAGGAGGACGCATATTACAAAAGTTTCCCTAACCTCACCCTGGAAGAAAGAAAGCGTTTAAATTATGATCATCCTGACGCTTTTGATCATGACCTTCTCTCCCAGCATTTAGAGAAGCTCCGGCGCTTCGAGGCTATTGAAAAACCGGTTTATTCTTTCATTACCTACGATCGCACCGGTGAAACTATAAAGGTGAATCCTGCGCCTGTGATTATCGTTGAGGGCATCCTGGTATTGAGCGACGCCCGCTTGAGAGGCCTCATGGATGTTAAGCTTTTTGTAGATACTGATCCTGATGTGCGCTTTATTAGAAGGCTAATGAGGGACGTGAAGGAAAGAGGCCGAACTCTGGAGTCTGTGATACACCAATACCTTGAAGTGGTTCGACCCATGCATCTTCAGTTTGTGGAACCAACCAAGAGGTATGCGGACATCATTATTCCAGAAGGAGGGCTTAACCAGGTAGCAATTGAGATAATTGTTTCGAGGATCAAGGAATGAACTTCCCTAAAGAGATCCGCGTGCTGGTAAAAGTTCCCAAAGAAAGGGAGAGCTTCGTCCAATCAATTCTTGAAGGTTACGATGGATTGGTAACGATTCTGAGTACTCAAAAGCTGAGGCATGAGATAGAGATGCTCATTTCCTCGAGCAATTATCAAAAAGACGAGCTCTGGGAAATATTAGAAAATCTTGCCTTAGAGATTCCACTGAGCTTTCGGGAGGTGTCTTAGCAATTTTCTTGCCTAAAGTTTACATAGAAAAAATTGAGAACTTAGAGCCTGAATTTCTGAAAGAGAAGGGGATTCAGGGAATAATAGTAGATTTAGATAATACTATTGCACCCAGAAAGAAAGAAGAGGTCCCAGAGAGCATAAAAAAATGGATTCGAGAAATTAGAGCCCGGGGATTGAGGATAATCTTGATTTCCAATAGCTCTCGGAAAAGAACTGAAAAGTTGGCTCATGATCTTGATCTCGAGTTCATACCGAATGCACTAAAGCCCTTCCCCATGGCTTTCCTTAAGGCTTCCAGGAAATTAAAAATACCTTTGAATGCTCTGGCGGTTGTAGGAGACCAGATTTTTACCGATATCCTGGGAGGAAATATCTGCGGGACTTTTACTATCCTTGTTTCCCCTCTCTCCAAAAAAACGGATTTTTTTACAACTAAGATAATAAGAATTTTAGAAATGTTCATATTAAAAAAACTGAAAAATAAGAAAGGGTAGCGAACAAATATCCACATTTTTATCCACAATGTCCACAGCCCAATATTCACAATTTCTCTCATTTGACATTTGTAGCTCTCATCACGTAAAAAATAACCATGAAAAGCAAAATAACGAAAAAGTTTTTAGTTATATTTCTTGCCCTACTATTCTTTGTATCCTTGGGGAGCGGGTGTTCTCAAAGTTCAACCCAACCTGCAGCGCCTCAATCCACTTCCCCAGAAAACATTGCTCCCAATATAGAGTCCTCTCCGGCCACGCAGGAAACTGGAAACAAAGCTCCTGACTTTGAAGCTACTACAATGTCAGGCGAGAAGATCTCCTTGAGCGCACTTAAGGGAAAACCGGTAATTCTCAATTTCTGGGCAACCTGGTGTCCTCCCTGCAAGGAGGAAATTCCGGAATTGAATAGCTTTTACCAGAAATACAAAGACAGGGTGATCATGTTAGGAATAGAGATTGGAGAGCCTAAAGAAGAAGTGGAACAATTTCTGAAGAACCAAAGTATTCTTTATCCTATTGTTTTGGATTCTGAGCAGAAAAGTTCCATTTCAGAGCTATATCGCATTTCCCTCGTTCCCACCACTTTCATAGTTGACGAAAATGGAAAAATCTTAAATGTGATTCTGGGGAGCACCACTTTTGAGGTTCTCTCTTCTTTTTTTCCTAATGAATGAGGTAAGCCTTCTCGTCGCTTTTGGTGCTGGAGTTATTTCTTTCTTTAGCCCCTGTATTGTGCCTCTTCTACCTGTATATCTGATCTTTCTTGGAGGAACTTCCTTTGAAAAAATCAGGCCTGTGGGCAAATGGCATCTTTATTTAGGAGTTCTACTCTTCACTCTCACCCTTTCCTCTATATTTTTCATTCAGGGCTTTCTCGCTGGTTCTCTGGGTTACATTCTTTTTCGCTTCAAAAGAGAACTGGAAATAGCTTTTGGAGTCCTAATTGCCTTTCTGGGCTTCTTCATGACAGGGATAATTCGCTTTCCCTTTCTCATGAAAGAAAGGAGGGTCTCTCTCGGTGACAAAATTAAGGGCGTTTCCCCTCTTCTTTTAGGCCCCATTTTGGGCTTCGCTTTCTCCCTGACTTGGACTCCTTGTTCTGGACCTGTTTTGGCATCGATTTTGGCTCTTGCTGCTTCCTCTGGCGCCCCTTTGCGGGGAGGAATGCTCCTTTTCCTTTACTCTTTAGGTTTCTCTCTCCCTTTTATCCTGATTGCTTTATTCTTCACCGGACTGGCTAGACTTCTGGTGCAAAAAATGTTCTTTTTCCGTTACCTTCAAATTGTGTCCGGCTTTCTTTTCATGGCTCTGGGCGTCCTTTTAGCGTTAGGGATTTTTTCTCGTCTATTCTATTGAGCTCTCTCCCTCAAGATAGCTTTGTGATTGTTATCTTTTTCTCTTTTTTGTAAAATTCATCAGGTCAAAAACACTGGAGGTGTTTAAAAGTGGATATCAACACGTTTTTTCTGTTAATTGGAGGTATTCTTGCTCTGATTGCTGCTTTTGGCCTTTTTTTAAAGCAAGCGGGTACCGTGCGCAAAAAAAACACGGTAACCGCTTTGGCACTATTCCCCCTCTCCTGGGTCTTTGCAGTCTTGGGATATTTTTTAGTGGGTTTTACTATCTCTTATGGCTATCATTTTTTCTCTTCTTTTGAGGTTCTGAACGCCAATCAAGGCTACCAAGCCCTCAGGTTTTTCTTTCTTTCCTCCTTAGCCTGTCTAATACCTGCTATTATTACCAGTTCTCTCTCAGAGAGAGCCACTCTAAAAGGTCAGCTCATTACCAGCACGCTTTTGGTTGCCTTAATATATCCGCTATTGGAAGGAACGGTCTGGGGAAATTTAGTCTGGCTTAACGGCAAAACCGGGATCCTCAAGGAGTGGTTCAACCTTCCAGCCTTTCATGATCTGGGAGGAGCAGTGATTTTAAACCTCTTTGCCGGGTTTGCTGCTTTAGGAGGGGTTCTTGTTTTGGGTCCGAGGCTGGACCGCTATGTCAAAGGAAAGGTTCAGGAGCTCGCTCCCTCTTCTCCCCTTCTCGCAGGAACAGGGAACTGGATTACTGCTCTCGCTCTGATTGGAATTATCTTTGCCAGATTCTCGGGAGATTTAAGCAAGGCTACCTCCCTTGCGCCTATGAACGTCCTCCTGGGAATTGCGGGGGGAACAATTGCCCAGTTTGTGTTTTCCAAGGAGGAATGGTACATCCGGCAGGGTTCGGTTCTCGCTGGAGCAATCTCCGTGCTGGGAGGGGCTGACGTCTTTCATCCTCTTTTTGCCTTGGCTTCGGGATTCGTTGGAGGAATCGTCTTTCTCTTGGTAAACCGTTGGATACAACATAACCTCAAGCTGGACGACGTTTGCGGGGCTTTCCCTCTTCATGGAATAGTGGGAGCCTGGGGAGGAATCGCCACAGGAATTGGAGGATACCCCTTTTTGGGAGGACCGGGAGGGGTAAACATCCTTTCTCAGCTGATCGGAATCCTGATCGTTGCCATATTGGGATTAGGCCTGGGCTTAATACTTTTCCTGCTGGTCAATTTAGCTTCAGGATTAAGGATCAAACAGGAAACAGAGAAAGTTGGAATGGATGTGGCACTTTTAAAGGTCCCCATCATTGAGGAGCCCAAGAAAAAATAGGATTGAGTTATGGCGTTAGAGCCATAACAGCCTTTTGGCATTGATCCAGCTGTTCCCAAAAAAGTCGTGCTTTCTCCTCGTTGGAGATGTCTTGGGACCAATCTTTGATTTTTTGTTGGAGCTGGGACAATGGGTCTTTGAGGGTTGATAGATCTTCTTTAATCTTCCTCCAGGCTTGCTCTTGATTGGCATTTTGGATTAATCTGTTCTTTAGCTCCAGCTCGAGCTGGTTTAGAAAAACTCCCAGATTCCCCCATTCCTCGCTTAGGTGTATATCAAACCGCTGATATGCAGCATAGGCGGGAAGAGTAATACCGTATGCTCGGGAGACTGCGGACTTCAAGATTAAATAGTTTTCCAGAGAAGGGGTAGCCTGGAAAATATTCATAGACTGAACAATCAGGTCAAGTTGGGAGGCCATTGTTCCCAATATTCCTTCTTGGTAAAGAGGCTTGGGAGAAAAGAGGCTATAAAGATATAAGCCCGCAAAAACTAAAGCCAAAATTATTGCCAGAATCAATGTATCTTCAAGGATTTTTTCTTTTTTACTCATATTTTTCACCTTCCTACTTTGAGGCTCATGATCGATTCTGATCCGAGCGCTTTAGTTAATTCATCTTCTCAATGTTATAATAACATCGGCCGTGCTAGACGGGGAGTTAGCGGTGCCCTGTACCCGCAAACCGCTACAGCGGGGTTAAATTCCCACCCCCGGTGTCCTCTTGTGAGGCTGGGCCCTTTAAGTGGTGTTGAGGGTAGGGTCCTGCGCGGCGGAGCCCTGTGAACCCCGCCAGGTCCGGGAGGAAGCAACGGTAAGCAGATCGCTCCGGGTGCCGCAGGGAAACTTTACCGGAGCTGGCTGAGGGGATTCCGCTCGGAAGGGGTTCATCAAAGGTGGGTGCACGGCCGTGATAAGAAAAATGGATTACATTTCTCTATATCGTAAATGGCGTTCACAGAACTTTGATGAGGTGCTCGGACAAGAGCATGTTACCCGAACCCTAAAAAATGCAGTGAGTCAGGGCCGCATTGCTCATGCTTATTTATTCGCTGGACCCAGAGGAACCGGAAAAACTTCCACTGCGCGCATTTTGGCTAAAGCCTTGAACTGCGAAAAGGGCCCCACGCCCGACCCTTGTTTGAAGTGTTCAAACTGTGAACGCATTAAAGAGGGCAACTCCTTAGACGTTCTGGAAATTGACGCAGCATCGAATAGAGGAATTGACGAAATCAGGGAGCTTAGAGAAAGAGTGCGCTTTGCTCCAGTTGAAGGTCGATATAAGGTTTATATTGTCGATGAGGTGCACATGCTCACCCCTGAAGCCTTCAACGCTTTGCTGAAAACTCTGGAGGAACCTCCTGAGCACGTAGTTTTTATCCTATGCACTACTGAACCGCAGAAGCTACCTCCAACAATTCTTTCCAGATGCCAGCGTTTTGATTTCCGGAGGATTCCCTCCTCTCTCTTGAAGGAAAGGTTTGCCCAAATCGTCGAGGCCGAGGGGGGCAAAATCCAGGAGGAAGCCCTGGATATAGTGGTTCAGGCTGCCTCCGGCTCTTTCCGGGATGGGGAAGCAATCCTCGAGCAACTTCTATCTTATACTGGAGGAAGAATCGGGATAAGTGATGTAAGAGAGCTTCTCGGCTTAACTGAGGATGAATGGCTGGAAAAATTAATTGTGGCACTTTTTGATGGCAATTATAAGGAGATCTTTGAGGTTATCGATTCTCTGATTTCTCTGGGAAAGGACCCCAGGAATATTTCTCGAGACCTTATCCAATACTTAAGGCAACTTCTCGCGGTCTCGGTAGGAGGTATCTCGATTGCCTGGAAAGAAAGAGCGGAAAAGTTAAAAGCCCTCTCGGCTCAAATTTCTACCCCTGCAATCCTCTCTCTCCTTGAACCGCTGGCTGGACTGGAATGGCAAATGCGTTCCGCCGTCGAGCCGCGCTATTTGCTGGAGATGAGCCTGGTGCTCGCTAGCGCTCGACTGCAGGAAAAAATGACCAAGTTTAGCCCTCGACCCGGCTTAGAAAAAATCAGAGGGTCTCAGGAAAAATCGGAAATCGAGGGGATTGTCGAGGAAAAAGCCCTCTTATCAGAAGCTGGCCCAGAGACTTCGGCTGAAGAATCTTCTGAGGCCAAACAACCTTTAGAAGCTTCAGAAAAAATCAACCTAGAAAAGCTAAAGGAATACTGGCCATCGATCTTGGAAAAGGTCAAAAAGAAAAGCGTCCCCACTTATATTCTCCTGAGCAAGGCTACTCTTTCTGATTTTTCAGAAGGACAAATTCTGCTCACTTTCGATCGTTCTTTTTCTTTTCACAAAAATATGGTGGAAAAAAGCGAAAACCGCTTTTTGATCGAAGCTGCAATCGAGGAAATATTGGGGAGAAAATACCCCATCAAGTGCTTATTGGGAAACGGAGAAACTGGGGAAAATGTGGAAGAAATCAAAAGCCATCCCCTGGTAAAACAGACCCTCGATCTCTTTGAGGGTATAATTACAGAAATTAAAGAGGAATGAAAAATGTTTAAGGATCTAAACAAAATAATGAAGCAGGCACAGGAATTGCAGAAAAATCTCCAGCGGGCGCAGGAGGAACTCGCTCAACTTCAGGTAACCGGGGAGGTAGCTGGTGGTGCAGTGAAAATTACCATGACTGGAAAATATGATGTGATTGAGGTAAAGATCGATTCAAGCCTCCGTGATCCGGATTCTCTGGATATGCTTGAAGAGTTGGTGGAGGCAGCCTTAAAGGATGCCCTGGAAAAGATAAAGGCAGCTACGGAAGAGAAGCTGGGAAGCTTCAGGGTTTTGGGGACTGACTTCCCTGGAATTTTCTAATGCCCTATTCTTCGCCCTCGCTTGCCAAATTGATAGAAGCGTTGAGAAAGTTGCCAGGAATTGGGCCTAAAAGTGCCGAACGTATAGCTTTTTACATCTTAAAAAGCTCTCCCCAGGAATCGGAAGCCCTGGTCTCTGCAATTATGGAGGCTAGATGGAATATAAAGGCTTGCTCCATTTGTTTCTTTCTCTCGGACAGTGACCCTTGTCCCATCTGCCAGGATAAATCCCGCGACCAGGAAACAATTTGCGTCGTAGAAGATTCAAGGGACGTGATCGCCATGGAGAGAACCGGAACCTATAAAGGTCTTTATCACGTTTTGGGAGGAGCTCTCTCTCCTCTGGATGGAATTGGCCCTGGAGACTTGCGCATAGGCGAGTTGATAGAAAGAGTGCGTCAAAGGGAAATTAAGGAAGTAATCTTAGCAACTAACCCTACGACTGCAGGAGATGCCACCGCTTTGTACATTGCCCAGCACTTAAAAACACTGGGGGTTAAAGTAACCAGGATCGCTCACGGCCTTCCTATGGGAACTGAGATAGAGCTTGCAGATGAAGTAACCCTGAATCTGGCCCTCCAGGGCAGAAGAGAAATGTAAAAGAGAGGAGATTTTGATGAGAAGCATAAAGGGGAGCAAAACTGAAAAAAATTTGCTCAAAGCATTCGCAGGAGAATCTCAAGCCAGGAACCGCTACACCTACTTCGCTTCTACTGCTAAAAAAGAGGGATTTGAACAGATTTCTGCAATTTTCCTGGAAACCGCAGAAAACGAGAGGGAGCACGCCAAGGTCTTCTACCAATACTTAGAAGGAGGAGAGGTGGAAATAGAAGCTTCCTATCCAGCAGGAACAATTTCCAACACCCTGGAGAACTTGTTGGCGGCGGCAGCAGGGGAAAGACTAGAATGGAGTGTCCTCTATGCGGAGTTTGCCAAAGTAGCCGAGGAAGAAGGTTTCTCGGAAATCGCCCAAAGCTTCAGGGAAATTGCCGAAGTGGAGGAGGCGCACGAGACTCGCTACATGAAGCTGGCCAAAAACGTCAAGGAGGGAAAAGTTTTCAAAAAGGACGAGGTTGTACGTTGGAAATGTCGCAACTGCGGATACATTCACGAAGGGAAAGAGGCACCAGAAACCTGTCCTGCTTGTAAACACCCCCAGGCATATTACGAGCTCTTCGTAGAACCTTATTAAGTTATGTGAACTTTACAATTCCTCCGGGGAAACCGGGCACGGCAGAATAGAAATTTGGCCCTGCGGTTCCTGGACCGCAGTGAGCGCCAATGATTACAGAGGCAGTGTCGTCTAAAATTTCCTCTTTGGGAAGGCCAAAATGGGAGGATATTTCCTCTTTCAATTCCTGAGTCAATTCCGGGGCAAGAACGTTTATCAAGCTAAGTTCAGCAATATTTCCTCCATTTAGGACTCTTTCCATCCAAGAAATCATTTCCTCAATTCCTAACCTGCGCGACCTGACTTTGCCTATCAACTTGAGCTCGCCTTCCTCCATGGCTATTACGGGTTTAATTTTGAGCAGCGAACCCACAAGGTGGGAAACCCCAGTGATCCGGCCACCCTTGTAAAGGTAATCTAAAGTATCGGCCATAAAACAGACATGGGAGCGTTCTTTAACTAAGTGGGCGATCTCTACAACCTCCTTGAAGCTCAGACCGGCTTTAGCTGCACGAGCTGCAGCTACTACTTGCCAGCCATGAGCCATAGCCAGTTGTCCGGAATCGATGACTTCGATTTGCTTCCCCGGGAAATTTCTGGCGGCTACAACTGCGCCTTCATAAGTTGCTGAAATTTTGGAGGAGATGGTGATCATCACCAAGGAGTCCGCCTGCTCAAATGCTTCTTGAAAAAGAGAAATATAATCCTCTGGAGAGGGGCGGGAAGTAGTAGGAAAATCCCTCAGCGTCGGAAGCTTTCGATAAAATTCATCCAAGGAAATCTCTACCCCTTCGCGATAAGGCTTTCCCTCCACAGTTACGATTAAAGGGAGGGTGAAAATAGGGAGATCGCCCTTGAGCTTTTCTGGTATCCTTGATGTGCTATCGGTAATAACTGCTACTTTGTGCATAAGCTTCCTCCTTTGGAATTCAAATGAACAAGCAAGAATTATATAGTGGGCCTCTTTAATTCGGCAAATAAAGCGAAATTTTCTGATTTCCTCATGGTCCTTTGAAGCATTTTAACAATGAGAAAAATTGAGCTGGGTTTTCGCTTTTCTAAAAAGCTAAAGAGCATTCGCCCTTAGATCTCTGTACGTTAGCTCATACCCAATTTTATTAAAACCTAAAGATAGCCAAAAAAAATTTGATACCGTAAAAATTTAGTAGGGGGGTTGCAAATTAAAGAGGACCCCCTCTAATCTCTTCCTTGACACCCCAAAAAAGGAGGTCCTCAATGGAAACAATACTGGAAAAGCTAACAATTGACAACTGGGAAAGGGAAATTCTTAGGTGTCAATAAGACTATAGAAGAAATTAACCAGAATAAAGGAATACTCTACGATCCTGGAGTGGTTTAGGTTTGCATTCGGATTTATGAGGGAAGAAGCTTCGCCTTCGATTAGAATTTTATCTTAAGTTTAAATATTTGCTGTGTTATATGACCCTCCAATTTTAGAAAATTCCTTTTAGCTTGATACCCAAACCCCAAAAGCCTGTATATTTACCTTTTTAAAAGGTTTGAAGTTAAAGAATTTAACCCAAGGTTTTCTGCCCCGGAACGTGGATTTTAAGAAAAATAAATTCAAAGCCGAGTTGCGTTAGGGAACACATAGAACTATTCATTCGAGATCTCTGTTGCTTTTATCAATCCAGGTGCTCTAATATTAAAAATTTCTTTTTATCAAGGGGGTGATTACAAGAAAAAATCAAGGGCCTAAGAAATCAAAAGAATTTAATTTAGGAAACCGTAAACGAAGGAGGAGTGAGAATGAAGAAACTATTAGTTTTAGCAGTTGCGGCCCTGTTGGTTATGACCTTGGCCTATGCACCCAGGGTCGGAGCGGTGACTCTTTCCGACATCTCCGGTAC
>Ga0078972_1001201_pt1 | contig 99880 bp, 112 predicted proteins | sample YelNatPaOPGAMG01_FD_67568 | JGI IMG/M metagenome (GOLD analysis project Ga0078972, IMG submission 67568) | Hot spring thermophilic microbial communities from Obsidian Pool, Yellowstone National Park, USA - OP-RAMG-01 (SPADES assembly) (version 2) | ecosystem: Environmental > Aquatic > Thermal... | reverse complement strand
GTATGCATTGGGGTCCGCCGAGGCATTCGCATGCTCCGCAAAGGTCGCAGATTAACGCTTTTTGGCTTTCCGGATGTAGCGTTATTGCTCCAAAATCGCAGGCTTCCACACACCAGCCGCAACCGTCGCATTGTTCTTCATCAACCACTATGAGTCCGTCCTGCCTTTGGATTAGGGCGTCTCTTGGACATGCACTAACGCAGGGTGGATCCTCGCATTTGCGGCATGTTACTGCTATGTTCAAGTTTAAGCCTAGCTTGACAACCTGGATCCTTGATCTGAGGGGATTGAAGACTCCTTCTCTTGCATAGCTACAAGCGTATTCACAGATGCCGCAGCCTGTGCACTTGTCTGGATCGCACTCTATTATTAGGTTTTGTCCAAGGTTAACCATAGCTTTATTCCTTGCTTACGTGTTCTTTAACGGTTTTTTCCACGAGGTCCACTGCCTCTTCAGTGGTCATGTTTCTAACATCTATTGGGATTAGATCCCTTTCAACATTTAAGCCAGCTTTTGCGAAGGCTTCTCTGAAAAGCTTTTTCTGCATTACGGGAGCACATCCGGCCACTACATATTTCCAGCCCTTCTTGAGGAACGCTTCCAAAAATCTTTCACCATCTTCGTCGCATAGCATAGGATGAATCATCGCGTAACTAAAAGACTCGCTTTTCCGCAAAATGTTTATGAAATCCCAGATGTCCATTTTTGAAAAGCCAGGACACTTTCCAGTGCACACACAGAATATTAGGCCTACTCCGCTTTCGCTCATAACCCCATTCACCTCCCCCGCCGCATCTCCTCTCGTAATTTGTTGATAACCATTGAAACTTCAGTCTTAGATGGAAACGTAATGGTTCCAGGAATCGGGCATATCTTTCCGCACGCCGTGCAGAAAACCACGCAATTGTATGGCTTCGCAACAACCAACTTCTTTCGCCCCTCCTCTTCGGCGACATCAAAAACATCATGCATGCAAAACTCTTTACATTTAGGGTTCCCACCGCAAAGGTCGCATTTACTGTAATCTATTATCGGGTACCATGGAATCTTCTCCCTGGGAACCCCTGCATACGTGGTCTTGGACATTGCAAACACCTTGCTGATATAGGTTAATAGCAATATTTAAATATTGCGCACGCGATCATCATGCATCCAGCAATGAAAAACTTAAAGCTTAAGGCTAAAGTGTTCAAGGCTCTCTCTGACCCAGTAAGACTCAAAATCCTAGAGTACCTGTGCAATGGCGAAAAATGCGTCTGCGAAATAGTTCCCTACGTTGGGATATCCCAACCCCTAGTTTCCAGACATCTAGCAATACTGAAGAGATGTGGACTTGTAAAGGATAGGCAAATGGGAAACAGAAGGCTCTACTCTGTAACAGATCCGGCAATATTCAAAGTGATCGACGCTGTAAATGATGATTTGTTGGGTGCGCTTGTTAAGCATGTTGTTGAGCAAATAGTTTAGGAGGTTTTAGAAAATGGTTGTGAAGGTTGAAACTTTCACGGCTGAACCGCCATGTGCGGGATGCCTACAACTCCTAGAATATGCGGACTTGATTAAGGCGAAGTATGGCGAAAGAGTTGAAGTGATAAAGCATATAGGCCCATGCGAGGAGTTCGGCAAATACGGCTTAACAGTGGTTCCAGCCATAGTCTTCAACGAAGGCAAAATAAAGATTATGGGCGTTTGCCCAAGCCTCCAAACCATTGAGGCAGCGCTTAAAGAAATGGGGGTTTAAAACATGCCAGTAAAAGTTGAAATATTCACTTCGGAGCCACCATGCTCAGGCGGAAGACTACTGCTGAAACTTATAGAGAAAATTAAGGAGGAATACAAGGACAAAATAGAAATTGAAATCTACAGAGGCCAGAATCCAAAGCTAAACGAGTATGGCATAAACGCAAGCCCCGCAGTAGTCATCGACAAAGACATCCGCATAATAGGCGTATGCCCAAGCCTAGAAACCTTCAAAGAAGCGTTAAGGGAGGCTGGTGTATAGTTGGGTGTTGAAGAGATTTTGAAGAAAATGGAGGAGATGATTGGCGAAAAGCCGAAGCCGCAGGTGTTGTTCGCTAAGGTTTATCCAGAATGGCTTGAGAGGCAAATGAACGAGAGAAAATTCGTCATGAGCCTGCCAAACATACCCGATAAATACAAACATTTGATAATGGTTGCAGCTGCGGCAGCTTTCGGAAGCGAAACATGCACTGAAATGTTTGCGAAGATAGCTAAAAGGAACGAAGTAAGCGACAAAGAAATAGCAGAAGCACTTCTCATCGCCAGGTTTGCAGTAGCTTCCACAATTTTTGCAACCGCCACCCCGGCGCTTGAATTCCTCACAGGCGAAAAAGACACAACTGTTAAAGAGAGGAGGAAAGGCGAAGATCGATGATTGAAATCAAGCCTCTAAAAACTCAGTCGGGCACTGCAATAGGTGTTGAGATAAGAAATCCAGAAGCGCCTGAAAAGGCTGCTGTCATAGTGGTAATAGCCAAAAGAGGTCTCTTAGTTTGCGGTAACTTTGATATAAATGAGCTTGAAAAAAGGGATGTGACTGCAGCCAGAATAGTTGGCTTAACAAAAATTGAGGACGTTCTACAAAGAAAAATTGTCTCTGTTACATCACGCGCTAAGACTTTAGGCGTTAATGCAGGTATGCTGGGCAGTGAAGCCCTTGAAAAAATGAACGCTTAAATTCACAGTTAAAGGGGGGAGTAAAAATTACAGTGAATAAAGAGAAAAATGAAGAGAAAAAGGAACTTAAAATACTTGAGGATTGCTATAAGTCTGCTGAGCATGAAAATGTGATTTGGGTTTGCGATGGAGCTGCAAACGTTGGACAAGTTGGGCAGGCAGTAGGCATTTTGCTTACAAACTTGGATAAGGGACGAATGTGTTGCACAGTAGCGGTTGCAGCAGGCTCTAAGCGCCATTTAAATATAGCTGAAAGAGCAAAAAAGAACATGCGCGCACCCACGCATATTCAACCGCCTCTACAAGCTACATTAACGTGTTGAAGCCGGATGGCACTCGCTCAAAAGCATCGTAGGAGATATAATGAGAAACAGAACAGTCCAAACCATAAAAACGGAAATCTGGTCAAAAATCATCCGCTACAACCTCATCTGGACAATCAGAGGAAGCTACGGATTTTGAGTCAAAACCCGTTTCACGAATAGTTCTTAAAGTGGTTCACGCATTTTCTTCAGTTGGTTGTGACGCATTATGGAGCACTGGGAGCTGGTAATTGTAGGCGGTGGAGCCGCCGGGTTAGCTGCGGGAATATATGGTGCTCGCAGTGGCTTGAAAACGTTGGTTCTGGATGAAAAGCTAGTTGGCGGGACAACTGCTGATGCACCTATGGTTGAAAACTATCCAGGGTTCATGCAAATTACTGGTGCGGAGCTTGCGTCAAAGTTTTCTGTTCATTGCAAGCGCGCAGGCGCATTTATTCGTGAACTTGAAAGCGTGGTTAACCTGCATTTTGAGGGTTCGCGGCGAATTGTGACTAGTAACCGTGCGGAATATGAGGCTGGGGCTGTCGTAATCGCATCTGGTTCACATTACCGTGAGCTTGGCGTTCCAGGAGAGAAGGAGTTTAAGGGGCGTGGTGTGAGCTACTGCGGTGTTTGTGATGGACCGCTTTTCAAGGGGAAAACGGTTCTAGTTGCGGGCGGCGGGAATTCAGCGTTGATAACAGCTTCGTACCTATCAGGAATAGCCAGCGTAGTGTACTTGGTGCATCGGCGTGACAGCTTCCGTGCTGAAGAAGTATTAGTGAAAGATGTTTTGAGCAAAGGCAATGTACATGTCTTGATGGAAACCGAGGTTAAAGAAATTAAAGGTGAAAAAGTTGTAAACAGTGTCTTGCTGTATGATAGAAGATCAAGTGAGACGAGAGAGTTACCGGTTAATGCAGTTTTCGTTCAAGCTGGTGAGGTGCCAAATAGTCAACTTGCAAAGCAGAGCGGTGTAGAAGTCGATGAAGAGGGATACATAAAAGTGGATATTCGACAAAGAACAAATGTTCCAGGAGTTTATGCTGCTGGAGACGTAACAAATCATCCAGTTAAACAGATCGGTACAGCTGTGGGGCAGGGTATAACCGCCGTTCTTGAGGCATACAGGTACATCAAACAACCATATTACCGAAAATAGAGAGAAAACATTATATCACCCATAAAACCCTTCTTAAAAGCTCAATAAGCATTGGTAGCATGCTTAATGAACCATTTGAAAAGGACAGGTTCATGAAATGAGTGAAGAATGCGCCACTGTGGTGAGTATTAACCAAGACTACTGTAGCCGCTGTTCAGTTTGCTTTTCAATCTGTCCATACAAAGCGATAAAACGTGACGAAGAAACGGGAAAGGTTGAAATTGACATCCAAGAATGCCAAGTCTGTGGAATATGCTACAGTGCATGTCCAGCCTCAGCAATTGAAATGACGTATTACACTTATGACACTCTGATCAACTATGTAAATTCGATGAAGACAAAGATGTCAAGCGACACGCTTATTCTAATGTGCCGTGGGAATTCCCCGTCAACTTGCGAGGTTGATGACATCCTGAAAGCGCAAGGATTAAGCATGAAGAATTACATTCCCTTGCGTATACCCTGCTCAGGTCGTGTTCCAGCAGAGTTCATATTCAAGGCGTTAGCATCAGGCATAAAGAACATCATTTCCATCCAATGCGAAGACACCTTCTGTCGCTTCAAAGAAGGAACAAAAATCAACACGCGCCGACTTATTCTAAGCAAGAATGTGTTGACGCAGTTGGGCATTAGCCCTGAAAGCCTTAGAGTTGTTAAGTACTCGCGAAAAGCCATTTACGATACTGAGAAATGTGTTGGCTGCGACAAATGTGTTTTCATCTGTCCGTACAAAGCCATCGAAGCGGAACCATTTGCAACACCGAAGATAATAGCTGAAGACTGTATGGGTTGCGGCGCCTGCGCCCTTGTTTGTCCACATCACGCCATACAAGTGAAAGGTTTTGAGTTCGAAGATGTTCTCAACCGTTACGGGCAGGCTGCAGCACGATTAAAAGAAAACGGTAGAGGGCCAGCTGTATTGGCGTTTGTATGCCAGTGGTCTGAATTTCAAGCTTTGGACAATCCAAGCAATGTCTTTTCGGGGAGGAATGTGCTGGCTCTTGAAGTGCCATGTTTTAAAGCAATGGACCCTGTTCACGTTGTTAACGCTTTAAACTGTGGTTTCGACGGCGTTATGGCCGTGGTTTGCTCATCGAAAGACTGCAAACTTCAAGAAGGTCGTGACACAGCTGAAAGAAACTTGGAGGTTCTTACAGACGTCCTTAAGAAAAAGAATCTGGCTGACCGTTTCGATTTCTATGAGGTGTCGCCGAGATGCTTAGGCGACTTCAAAAAAAAGCTTGATACTTTCTATACACGCATTTCCGATATGAAAAAACAGTTAGTCGTCGAAGTGGAGGGCGACAGAAAACGTACAGAATAGTTTCAAAGAAAGAACTCGTTCCAAAGATCAAGTTATTCGAAATCCTCGCTCCGGACATCGCAGCGAAAGCTCAGCCTGGGCAGTTCATAATGCTTATTCCAAAACAAAAAGGCGAACGAGTGCCTCTGACAATCTGTGGCTACGATGCTGCGAAAGGCACAGTGTCATTTGCGTTTCATGAAGTAGGAAAGACCACAAAAGAACTGGGCTCGATGTCTCCCGGAGACTTCATCGAGAACGTGACAGGACCTCTTGGAAACCCGTCAGAGATCAAACGCTATGGCAAAGTGTTATGTGTGGGCGGAAGCGTAATGATCGCGCCGGCGCTTCTTCAAGTTAAAGCCATGCGAGAGGCTGGCAACCATGTTACAACAGTAATTGGTGCACGAAGTAAGGAGTTTCTTATGATGGAAGACGAAGCTCGAGAGTTGAGCAATGAATTGTACATCGCTACAGACGATGGCTCAAAAGGTTATAAAGGGCTAGATTTTCTCCACGGCTTACTTAAAAAAGAACATTTTGACCGTTGCGTCGCGTTAGGTCCTGTCGTAATGATGAAAACTGTTAGCGAAATGACAAAGCCGTTTGGGATACCTACGACCGTGACTTTAACACCGATAATGATTGATGGAATGGGCATGTGCGGCGTTTGCCGTGTCACTGTTGGCGGGAAAATGCTTTTTGGTTGTGTCGACGGGCCAGAATTTGACGGTCACCAAGTGGATTTTGACCAGTTAATTCAGCGACAACGTATGCTTCTTCCAGAGGAGCGTTTATCTTCTCTACTGTGGGAAATGGGAGGTTGTCAATGTGGCAGAAAGCAAGCCTAAACCGAAACTGAAGAAAGAAGCTGTACCGATTCCAAAGCAAGATCCGAAAGTTCGAGCTAAAAACTTCAATGAAGTTGCATTAGGCTACACAGAAGAGCAAGCTCTAGAAGAAGCCAGCCGTTGCCTTCAATGCGTGAAACCTCAATGTGTAACAGGATGCCCAGTAGAAGTACCTATACCCGAGTTTATCAGGCTGATACGCGAACGCAAGTACGCGGAAGCCATTGCTAAGATCAAAACCAAAAATTCGCTTCCTGCAGTATGTGGACGAGTGTGTCCACAAGAAGAACAATGCCAAGCTAAGTGCGTAGTTGGTAAAATAGGCGAACCAGTCAGCATTGGTCGTTTGGAAAGATTTGTGGCGGATTGGGAACGCGAACATGGCTTCGCAATTCCTGAACAGGCGCCGCCGACTGGAAAAAAAGTGGCTATCGTTGGGGCAGGTCCTGCAGGGTTGACTGCCGCAGCAGACCTTGCAAAGCTAGGTCACAAGGTTGTGATGTTTGAGGCCTTGCATGTTGCCGGCGGTGTATTGGTGTATGGTATACCTGAATTTCGTTTACCCAAAGTCATTGTTCAAAACGAGGTTGACTACATTCAGAAATTGGGCGTTGAACTACGTCTCGGATATCTTGTCGGAAGGACAAACACGATTCCAGAGTTGCTCAAGAACGGCTTCGACGCAGTATTCATCGGAAGCGGTGCAGGACTGCCGCAGTTCTTAGGCATTCCAGGCGAGAACCTCGGAGGGATCTACTCAGCAAACGAGTTTCTTATCAGAGTCAATCTGATGAAAGCTTATGCCTTTCCAGATTACGATACGCCTATACGGGTTGGAAAACACGTTGTGGTAATAGGTGGTGGGAACGTAGCTATGGATTGCGCTCGTTCCGCCTTGCGTCTAGGCGCTCAAGTCTGCCTACTCTACAGGCGCTCCAGAGAAGAGCTTCCGGCGAGGAAAGAAGAAATCGAGAATGCTGAGGAAGAAGGCATAATCTGCAAGTTCCTCGCCGCTCCGACGTGCTTTATAGGCGACGAAAAGGGGTGGGTGAAGGCTATGGAATGTGTTCAAATGGAACTTGGGCCGCCGGATGAATCTGGAAGGCGAAGACCTCAACCAATAAAGGGCTCAGAGTTTACGATGGAAACCGACACTGTGATAATTGCAATTGGACGAACGCCGAACCCTATAATCCAGCGTACAACCGAAGGTCTTGCCGTCAGCAAATGGGGTACGATCATAACGGATGAAAACGGCAAAACAAGCCTTGAAGGCGTATATGCAGGCGGCGACATCGTGACAGGCGAGGCAACAGTCATCAGCGCGATGGGCGCGGGAAAGAGAGCCGCAAAAGCGATACACGAGTATCTGATGAGCAAGACGTAATCCGCCATTCTCTTTTCATTTCGTAATGAAAACAAACAGTTGCCAAGCTCAGGCGGAACACACGCGGGCAAAACAAGACCTTATTGTGGAAAAGCCTTTGCTTGGTATTAGGGCAATTTGCGAATATGAGGATTCGATCATTGCTGAAATGAAATTGAAAGGTGTTTTTGTAGTATTTGCATAAAGTTCATATGCGTTTGTGTTGATAATTAACTGAGGATGAAAAATGCCGAAAGTTTTAGTGTTTTATTACAGCCAAACAGGCAACACGGAAAAAATGGCCAAAGCTGTAATTGAAGGTGCGCAAAGCATCGGGAATGTGGAAGTTGATTTGCGCTTCAACGTCGACCCTGAAGAGTTGAGCCAATATGATGCAATCATCATCGGCGTGCCTACCTACCACCATTCGGCTCCTCTTGGAATAACCAGGGTTCTTGAAGAAGCGGCTGTTAAGCGTGTAGATCTGAAAGGGAAAATTGGGGCTACGTTTGGTTCTTATGGTTGGAGTGGTGAAGCACCTAGGTACGTACAGGAAATTCTTAAGAACAGGTTCGAAATGCAAGTTTATGAACCACCATTGATAGCGAAGTATGCTCCTGACCAGAATACTTTGAACGATTGCCGCAATCTCGGTAAACGCATTGTCCAGAGTGTCGTTTATGGCGGATCGTAGGAGTAAGACACGAGCGTGTTATCGATGAGCACGAATAAGCAACTGTTGTCTTTCATGAAGCAACAAATAAACGTCGAGAACGAAATTGTTAAGTCGCTCAAAAAGGGGCTTGCTTGCATAGCAAACGAGCCTGTGAGAAGTGTTCTAAAAGGGATCTCATTGGACTCTGTCAAACATGCCGAGCTTTACTCAGCAGCCATTACGCTCTTAACAACAACTTCGCAAGCACTTTCACAGAGTGCTCTCGATGAACAAAGAGAACTGGTGGAGAAGCATATTAGGCTGGAAGAAACGTTAATCGCGAAAATTGAAACCGTACTGCCAAGCGTGGAAAACGGAAAAATTAAGTTCCTCTTACAATCGATACTAACAGACGAAAAAAGGCATCATGCTCTGCTTAGAACAGTCCTTGAAATAATAGTAAAGGCTGAAACCATAACAGAGGACGATTGGTGGGAACTTCTCTGGAAGAATGTGCCATTCCACGGCGCACCAGGCGGATAGGCTAGAGCAGGCATTAATAGACAACCATCTGCGCAACGGCAAACGTTGTTCTTGCTTTGTGTCTCTTTCGCGGGGTCAAATTCTAGACGGTGCATAGACCTGATGTCTAATAGTTCTCAATTATTCTGCGCTATCGACTGCGTGGTGTCCACTATCTCGCTAATCAAGTTTCGGATCCTGTGAAGCATAAGAGCAGCTTTTTGCCCTTTACATGTGAGTTTGTACGTTTTAGATTGTTTTCTGGTAAAAACAAGCTTTTTTCCACGCAGTTTTCTAAGGAATTTGTAAACCATGCGAACCGACGATCCTGTCCTCTGTGCAATCATTTTGACGGATATCCCTTCCCATGGTATGCACTGATAAATCCTGGCCTCTGAAGGCGAAAGCTCTTCATTGATGAGTTTACGTTTCGTTCTGAAATAGAAGACATAATCTTTCTCTTTCGGTGATTCCAACAAGCGTGCAGTCTTAAGCCTTTTAAGCACGCGTGAAACACTTGCCTTTGGCAGAACTTCACATATCTCTTGGAACGTTTTAGGTCCTTCAAGAAGGAATCCAAGTATCAACTCCTCGTAGCCTCGGGAGTTGATGGGCAAAAGCTTCAACTCCTCTTCGTCGCCTTGGATTACTTCGTCTATGCGCTTTCCAAGAATCGATGCAGAGTACTCGTTTAGTTCTTGCAACGCAAGTCCTAACTCCACCAATGGTTCCAAATACTCCGTTGAGATCGTCGTCAAGCTGTAGTGGCGCCCTTTTTTTCAATTCAAACTGTAACGTTTCTAATGGTAACGCTCTTTCAGCTACCATTTTTAGCATATGCATTCGTGTAGCATTCTTTAATGCGTTAACCAGATTTTTGATGAAGTCTGGCTTCTCCATTTTAGCGCGCAGATATTTGATCTCGTTCTTCACCTTCCATATGTTGCAACCACTGACGCATTGAAGGGGTGTAACAACCGTGCATTCTTGACATTTCTCGTCTAAAAATCGTACAGTCTCTGCAAAGTTGTACTCTTTGTTGCTGTCTCGAACTGGTGTTTCTGCTCTTGCCTTGTGCATGGTTCTTTATTCCTTTGAATGACGTGTGTCTCGACTTTTAAAGGAGAGAGGTTGGGTCAGAAATGAGGAGATAGTCTTGACACACGTCATAAAAATATGACTTACGTCATTTTTATATAGTTTTTCCCAGATTATCAACATATTTGGTGGAAAAATGCTTCTGCCATGTGAAGTCGCTGTGAAAACGGTCATCCCCTCTATAAGAGCCCTTTTAGCAAGAACATTGATGGAAAAACACGGCATGAAAGAACTCCAGGTGGCCAAGTTACTCGGAGTATCCCAGTCAGCTGTAAGCAAGTACGTCACGCGAACACGAGGAAGCGTAATGAAAATCGAAGAGACCCCTGAACTACGATCCATCGTGAGCAAAATGACAAGCGCGTTAATAAGCTCCCCAGGACAGAGTGCTGAGCTGCTCTTACTTTTCTGCCAAGCATGCCGACATATACGCGACAAAGGCTACATGTGCCCATTCTGCCGCGGCTTTCAAGAAATCAAGATAGATGAATGCAGTTTCTGCAACAATTCTCAGAGATAAACAGGCTTTTCCACGCGAAACTTTATCTGCAGGTTTTGAAATCATTCGTTCAATACGGCGGTAAACTCTTTGTCTTCACATGATGAAAACAGCGTTCTTGACATGATTGAGAAAGTAAGCAAAAGCGTGGTTAACATACGTACGATAAAGCTCTTACATAACATGTTCTACCAGGCTGTTCCCGTTGCAGGAATGGGGTCTGGAACAACCATAGACGCAGGCAAAGGTCTTATTCTCACTAACAACCATGTGGTCGGCGGCGCTGAAAAGATCAGCGTAACACTATGGAACAATGAAGTGCTTGAAGGCAGAATCGTCGGATCTTGCGCTGTTCACGACATTGCAGTAATCCATGTTCGATCAAAAAACCTGCAAGCCGCTATGTTAGGCGATTCTGAGAAGTTAAGGGTTGGTCAACGGGTTTACGCTATCGGAAATCCCTTCGGTCTTACAGGTGGGCCATCGGTAACATCGGGAGTGATAAGTGCGCTTAACCGGACGATAGAATCCGAACACGGATTGATAGAAAATCTTGTCCAGACAGACGCTTCAATAAACCCTGGAAACAGCGGCGGCCCTCTAATTGACCTTGATGGAAACGTTGTTGCCATAAACACGGCGATCATTCCTTACGCGCAAGGCATAGGATTTGCAATACCCATTAACGCTGCAAAAGCATGTACAAACGGCATCATAACCGACGGCATCCTCAAGCGACCTTGGCTCGGAATCGTCGGTTTGACAATAAATGAAGAGCTTGCAAGGTACTACGGGCTTTCGTCAAAAAAGGGCGTTCTTGTAACAAAAGTTTCTCCTGGGAGTCCAGCTGCTGAAGCAGGGATGGTTGAAGGCGACATAATTCTCGAAGTAGACGACCACGAAACTGGCAGGATTGAAGATTTAGTCGCAGAGGTCCATCGAAGAAAACCCGGAGAGAACATTAGAATTTACGCTCTGAGAAACGGTAGGGAACACTTCTTCGAATTAAAGCTGAGCGAGACGCATTGAACCTGAAAAATCAAATCTGCCAGCTTTAAGCTGCCGTGGATGTGGACAAATTTGGCGGCAGATGTGACCAACTCAGTATAGTCGCGGGTCAGGTAATTCTGTTTTCATTCGATTTTTTAAAAAAGAGCTGCTTCAATCACCTTTTCAAGTTTTTGGTCAGCAACTCGCCAATTTAGGCGAGGATGTTTCGTATTTTAAGTTTTTCTGCGCGCCTAACGGTTTGGACGGTATGTATGTAAAACGTGCTTTTCAGATGCTTTCTTCTTCAGAGAGAAATAACGGCGTCCTCAACTCGTTGCAAGTGCTGAGGAGTTTGTGTTTGCAGCAGCGCTGGCATGCACTTTTCTTGAACATTTGGTATGTTCACATTCTAGATAAGATTCAGTAGTAGTGAAGCTGCTGTTGCGATTATCACTATGGCTATGGTTTCGTACAAGGTTACCTTCCAATGTACGCGTGTCTTCTTCGAACGGTATCGAACCAGAAATACCCCAGCAATTATTCCAACGATGACAAGCGATATTATGATGTTGGATGGAGCGGCAAGCGCTACATAGGCGATTATTGGAATGCTCCCTGCAAGGAAAGTCGTGGTTCCGCATATAATTGCTGCGTAAAGGTTTGACCTATGGATTTCTTTTCCAAGCAGCATGAAAAGTCTCTTAACAAGTGAAAGTGACTTGTCGCGTTCTTTTTTGTTCGGGATGTCACTAAGGCTGTAATTTATAAGCGTCTGGAGAGTCATTATGTCTGCCAAGTCTTCGGTAATTCCTCCAAGAAGAAAGCTTGAAAAGTTTGTTATTGCAACCGCTGTCAATGTCAAAAAAGCTGCAAACACAAGTGTCTTAGCAGAAGAAAACATGCCCGTCGCAGTATAAGACGCAATATATGCCGAAAGAATAACTACTAACCCAGTAATTGACCCATCAACAAGTCCAGCTACAACTTCCAGAATCGGTTCTTTCTTGAGCAAAAGGCTTGCCCACTCCTTCCCAAGCCTTAGCCCCTGCTCGGTTAGTGCTGCTTCATTTCCGTCATAAATCACTAATCCTTCCGAAGCCATTTCTTGCAATGTTTTTTCAAGCTCATGCATCTCGACACATGCAAGATTTACACATACTTTGTCAATCCTTTTCTTAAAAGCAGTCTTATGCAGTTTTGCCGTTTTGATAAGCTCGAGTAAAACAATTATTCTTATCACGTCACGCAGTTCTTGCACTTCGAAGGACACTTAATTCCGACCTATCTGTTTTTTCGGTCATCTCACACTAATAACTCTTGCTCGCAACTCTGTACAAATGAACAGAAGCTGAAAACAGTCGTGAGCAAAAAGACAATGACGCAAAATCACTGTCTTGGCGGGATTATCAAAACTGAGGATTTGACATTGTGGCTTACGTCCTCACTTACGCTGCCCAGCAGAAACCTTTCAGCCGTACCTAACCCTCGGCTACCGAGTACTACAAGGTCGTATTTGTCTTTCTCAGCGATGTCCACAATTACGTGTGAGGGTGTTCCGAACGCTGCTAATTTAGAGATTGCAAGTTTGTTTTCACCTATAGCCGAGAGCGTCGCTGTAAGAACCAAGTTCGCCATCTGCTCAGCAGTTTTTGCTGAAGCCGCTTGCAGAAGTCCTTCTTGAACATTAATCAGAGTGATTCTTGCATCCAGTTTTCTGGCAAGTTTAACGCTGAAGACTAAAGCTTCAATTGAATGTTCTGACCCATCTGTGCAAACAAGAAAATTTGACAACCCACCAGCCTTCTTAACTATAAGCAAGGGCTTTCGTGCATGTCTCAGAACCTTTCTTGTCACGCTCCCCAAATTGCACAAGTTCGTTTCATGCTCGCCGCAAGCACCCATAATTATTAAATCGTAGTCTTGCCCAGCGAGCTCGAGTATACTGAGAGCAGGATCCCCCATCATCGTGGCAACGTTTACTGCAACTTTCTCTTCGATGAAAAAGCTTTTAGCCCTTGCAAGCAAAACTTCCGCACGGCGCTCAGCACCACTCTGGATTTCAGTTTGTACCGCCTGAGGATAAAACGCGGCTGATCTGAACTGTTGTATCACATGAAAGACAGTCACGGACGCGCCTGTTTTTTTGGCTATAACCGCTGCATTTTCCTGTGCCATAAGACTGGAAGTGGAGTCATCGACAGGAACCAGTATTCTGCGCAAAAAGTTATCTCTCTGCACAATCATTTCCCACTTTTGTGCTCTAGGTAATAAGGGTTAACACGTAAAATTTAAGTATATTTCGATTAAATGAAAGTATATGCGCCAGGGGCACGCGTTTTCATGTGATTTTATATGAAACGTTCTTTGCAGTTCAACATGCTTTCTGCTGGAAAAAATGTATGAGGCAACAAAAGTTTGAAGTCAGAATCTGCGTGACTTCAAATGCATTCCAGCTTGGATAAAACCGTCATCACTTCTTCGTAGTCTGGTTCTATGTCAGGGTTTTCGTTCAACCAAATATACCTTACAATACCTGGCTTTGTCTATTATGAAAATTGACCGTTTAGCACTGGAATATCCTTTCAAGCCTGCGAAGTCGAATGTTTCAACTCCATAGACTCTGATAACTTTTCTATCATAATCGCTCAACAGCGGGAAGGACAACTTGTTTTTTCAGCAAAGGCTCTGTTGGAAAACGGGTCGTTCACACTTATCCCGATTACCTGCGCTTTCATGTTAATGAGCCTAGCCATAGAATCTCTAAAGGTGCACATTTCTTTTGTACATGTGGCGGTGAAAGCTCCAACAAGAAAAGCTAGAACTACGTTTTGTCCTCGAAACTCCTTTAGGCTTCTGGACCTTAGCTCGGTGTCAACCAAGGTAAAATTTGGGGCCTCGTCGCCGACCATGATTTTGGGCATTTAGAAAAATCTCCCTTCAAACAGTTTCACTCGAATTCTCACCTTAGTCGAACATGAACGCTGATGGGCATATTTTGTTGAGGACACATGAGTTGCATAACGGTTTTTTGGCAGTGCAAACTTTTCGCCCGTGAAAAATAAGCAAGTCGGTAATCCGCTTCCAGTATTCTTTAGGCACGATTTTCATAAGGTCTTCTTCGATCTTGTCAGGCTGGTCATGCTGTGTTAAGCCAAGTCTCTTTGCAAGTCGACGAACATGTGTATCAACGGCTATCCCCTCAACAATTCCAAATGCGTTGGAAAGTACTATGTTGGCAGTTTTCCGGGCAACACCCGGCAGTTCCAGCAGTTCCTTCATTGTTTTTGGAACTTCCGAGTTGTGTTTTTCAACAAGCAGCCGGCAGCAGTCTTTCAGATTTTTAGCTTTGTTATGATAGAATCCAGTAGTCTTTATGTCCTGTTCAAGTTCTTTCACGTCAACCTTCACGTAATCTTCTGGACTAGTGTACTTCTTGAAGAGCGTTTTCGTTACCATGTTAACGCGTTCATCGGTGCATTGAGCTGATAACATAGTAGCTACCAAAAGCTCCAATGGATTGGAGTAATTCAACGCAATTTTCACGTCTGGATATTGCTGTTCCAGCTCGCTGATAATCTTGCGAATCTTCTCTTCCGAACTAAGATGTACTTCTGAGTTTTTCAAGTCTGCTCCTCATAGAATTTTTGAGGTTCACAAATAGAAAGTTTTTGCTTTCGCCCTGCCCAAAACCCATCTACCTATTTATCTTTCTATCTATTCATTCGGCACAAAAGCTGCTCGGTGCTTCTCCCGTTGTTCGAGCATTCAGTTGCCGCATGCCTCGCAAGGATGCCTAAACCAAGAATGTGATGAAAGCTGGAATCAGGTAAGTATGTGGTAAATGCTCACCCAGAGAAATCGAGATGCGCGCGAATCTCTACAAACATTTCTCTTTTTGCCTTGCAAATTGGACAGATATATGGCGGTTCTTCTCTGAAGACTACGTAGCCGCACTGTTTGCAATACCACAAACGTTGTCTGGCGGATTCTTCTTTTGAAATTTCCTGTTTAGGCGCAGCCGGCACATGCTGACTGCTTGTTTCCACTAGTTGTGTTCCGTATGCACGGGCTTGTTTCTCAATAGGTCTTCTTTCAGGCACGGGAAGGAGTTGAGTTTTTCCTTCATAAACGTCTTTCCTAACGTACAATCCACAATAGCATGCGCCAAATTCTTGGACGTCAGGATCCCTGTAGTCGCATGGGCATATTATATCCCTGTCATACTCAAACTTGCCAGAAGCAAGACGACATGGGCAGGAGGGGTACCCATAGCGTTCTTCATTTCTCTTCAAGCCTTCAAGTAATCCTTGTAGGAAAACAGGGTCTGGCGTCAGATAGTACCCGAAAGTCTTCGCGTCTGCTTCAGCTCTCTGCTTGACAGCTTCAATCGTGGTCACAGTTCAAGCACCTTCTTCAACTCGTCTTTTCGAAAACCTGTTATCAAAGTTACATCGTCAACAACGACGGTTGGGTATGCAAGTGTGCCTCCTTTCTCTTGGAGATATTTCCGAACCTTCTCTTTCTCCTTTTCCTCGAGAAGGTCAACATCAACGTATTCATATTCAATGTTGTTTTCTTCAAAAAACTGTTTAGTTAATTTACACCACATGCATGTACTAAGCGCATAAAGTACCACCTTATGCTTGTTGTTTTTGCCAGCGACCTTAGAGAAGTCCATACTTTTCGATTATTCTTACAAGCAAGCGCAATATAACTTTTTAGTCGATGTCGTCGTGTTTTTCAGGGTGTTCTATGCGTGCTGATTCGTGTTATCGCTATTTTAGGCAGGATGCAGCTTGCTGAAAGCTTGCTGGACAACCTCTGAAAGTGCTGGATGAATGTGCATAGCTCTGACTATTGGTGCAAAACTTGGAGTTTCGCTCACCATAGCGTTGACGATTTCTTGTATCAGGATTGAAGCTTCTGGACCTATAATATGGCCACCTAGCAACTTTCCCGTTTCTGCATCCACTATCACTTTCACGAAGCCTTCAGGATACCCCATTGCTGCCCCCATTGCTGTGTCTTTGTACAAGGCTTTGCCGACCAAAACCTTTAAGCCTCGCTGTTTGGCCTCGTTTTCCTTCAATCCAACTGAAGCTACTTGTGGGCGTGTAAAGACCGCGTGTGGTGCCGTGGCGTAGTTCATCTTCACTTTGTGTTCATGTACAGCATTATGCCATACGACGCTTGCTTCATAGTTCGCAACATGCTTAAACATCTGTTTGCCGATGGCGTCACCAAAGGCCCAGATGTTTTTCTTGCTTGTTTCCAGGTACTCATTCACCTTAATGAATCCTCGCTCGTCGAGTTGCACTCCAGTTTCTTGCGGTTTCAGCATATCTGAATTTGAAATTCTACCAGCGGCGAACATAAGTGCTTCTGCTTTGAATTCAAGTGTTTTGCTGTTGCTGTGGTTCTTGGCTATAATCTTTTTCGTTTCACCTTCTTGGCTTATCTCAACCACCTCACAGCCAACAAAAACTTTGAGTCGCTTCTCAAGCTCCTTTTTCAGTAGGTCGGAGATTTCGGGCTCCTCTTCAGGCAGGAGTCTCTGGTTTCTCTGTATTATCGTAGTTTTCGTCCCCATACTTGCGAAAAAGTGTCCATACTCGACTCCAATGTAGCTTCCACCAACGATTACGATGCTTTTTGGGAGTTCTTCAAGGTTCAATACGGAATCACTCGTTAAGTAATTCACTCTTTCCAATCCGCGAACTGGTGGTATCAATGGTCGAGCACCAGAAGCAATGAAAATCATCTCCGCCGTTATCACGTCACCGCCCACTTTAACCGTGTAATCTCCTGTAAACTCACCTTGACCCTTAAACCATTTAAGTCCAGAAGTTGCTTCAACCGCCTTCGCTTGTGCCTCTGAATCTTCCTTCACAAGCTTGCGCATACGTTCCATTATAGAAACGGAGTCCACACGTTCGATTTTGGCATAAACTCCTAGTTTTCCTGCTTCCTCGATCATGGCTATAACATCTGCTGGATAAATCAAAATTTTGGATGGAATGCACCCTCTATTGAGGCATGTTCCTCCCATAGGACCACTTTCAACGATTGCCGTCTTAAAATCATGCTCCACTGCTTCTGCGGCTACTAGCATTCCAGAACCCGAACCTATGACGAGAACGTCAAACCGTTCCATCCAATTCCTCAACAATAATAAACCTTAAGAAGACAAATAAAGTTTTCAACAGCAACTCCCAAATAGGTTGCGCTCTAGAAAGTTTTTTATGCCTTGTTGAAGTCTCCTTTCTACTGTGTCCCATATGTCTAAGGCGAAGAAAGCCGCAGAGGCAAAAAAGAAAGAAGAGTACTACGCTAAGAAAGAAAAGAAAGCAAAAGACGTCATAAAGAAGTAGTTTTCATCCTCAGAAACTTGGGTATGCATCTCGCGTCGCTAAAAGGGTCGAAGCTTTCTAGTTCACCCTCTTCCAGTGGCGTTGCAATTCTTGAAACTAAGCCGTTGAGGCTGAACGGCAAACGGATTAACCGCATCTCTCCAGTTGTGACCCATTCATCTATTGGAAATCCTCTGTTTTTAACGTCAAGCGCAATTTTCCGTCTTGCTTCTACACTTAAGTCGTACGCATCTAAGTCAAAGACGTGAATGTGGAAGCCTCTGCCAGAATAAACGATCTTGAGCTTCGAGAAACCCTTTTTAAGATGTTCGTACAGACGCAGTGTTTCCTCCTTTACCATGTTCAGTTCCAACGTGCAGAAACTCAATCCCTGGTGCTTCTTCATTTTCTCCGCCAGCTCTCCATGAATTGGGCACTTAACGTTTTCAGGGTCAAGGTCAAAGGCTAATTCTTGTCCAACAACTTTATCGTCAAGGTAGACGTCCCGGTCATAATAGACGGATTCTGGTAGAAACTCAAGTATCTGTTCACTTATCTCGTGTGGGCCACTGTAGACGTCGATTATGATTGTGTCCTCTGCGTCGTCTTTGTACTTTAGTGGATAAATCTTGGTGTGCCTGCCTATTATGACTGCGAAACACGGTTTACTCGGATGTTGGAGCCAACTCATCGCCCTTTCAATGTTGAATTCGGACGAGTAGAATTCTTTGCGTTCTTCGAGTGTAGCAAACTGCATCCCTTCAGGATAACTGTAGCTGTGCACTTGCATTCGCCGTCGTTTTTAACAATTCGTCTCGTCATCTTAATAAGGTGTTGCTCAATTTTGTAATCGAAGGTAAACCGAGTATATTTTACGGAATTTCTCACAAGTTGATATATATACATCTTCGCGCGCATCTATTATTGGGACTTTAATTTGTGGTTTATCCTCGTGCGCGTAAGCTTATGCTCTATATTGTGAGCGATGCCGAAGCGGAGCAACGCTAATATTCCTCGTCATCACCGTTTGTTAATTGGTGACTTTTTTGCCCATAGACCCTGAGTTTCAAAGCAAACGACAAGTCGTTGGTGAACATAACGGACACAAAGTTTGGGGACCTGTTGAGCCTCCTCTGAAGCTTGGGATTCATGGAACAAACGTAGCAGTCGACTGGGATGTCTGTACTGGAGACGGTGTTTGCATCGACGTGTGCCCAGTTTCTTTGTATGACTGGGCTGAAACCCCTGGTCACCCCACATCCGAGAAAAAGTCTGACCCTGCAAGAGAAGCAGACTGCATACAATGCTTAGCATGCGAAACACAGTGCCCTACGCAGGCAATAAAAATAACTCCGCCTTAAAACTGGCGCTATTAAAATTTCACCTCTTTCTTTTTCTGGCAAAAAAGACTTTGAGGGGATTCGACGGAGAAACCGTCGCTTTCTATTTTACCATGTTGAGAATCCGTTCAGCATAGTCCCAGTTAATGAGGCTCCAGAAGGCTTCTACGAACTTCGCACGGTCATTCTTATAGTCGACGTAGTATGCATGCTCGAAAACGTCTATGACTATGAGAATTCGGAACGTGGGATAGACATTCACGTTGTGTTTCTCTATTTGCATTATCAACGGTCTAGCGATGCATGGTTGCATGGCAAGTGCTGCCCAACCAGACCCCTCAACGCTTGTCGCCGCTTGTGTGAACTCTTTCTTGAACCTTTCAAAACTTCCAAATTCTTTTTCGATTTCATCCGCGATTGCTCCTCCAGGTTTTCCTCCTCCTCTTCCAGGCGGCGCCATGTTGTCCCAGAATGTAGAATGCAGTATATGACCGCCTATGTTGAAGGAAAGCTCTTTCATGAAAGCTTTCACATCTATATCCATGTTTTCTTTCCGTGCTTTGTCAAGTTTTTCAAAAATGTTGTTAGCGCCGTTCACGTATGCTTGATGGTGCTTATCATGGTGTAGTCTCAGCTGTTCCTCTGACATGTATGGCGTTAAAGCATCGTAGTCGTACGGAAGTTTTGGCAAGGTGAAAACCCTTTTGCTTTCCATGAAGCTTCACCAAAAACAATAATTATTTACTCTGTCATAACTTATATGTTTTACTAGTTCTGTTAGGTGCTTCAGGGTCGTAATATTCACCGCGGGCATTAGATGGAAAAAGTCTGAGCGTCGACATGTATCAGAAATGAGCACGCAGATTTCTGTTACCATACAACGTGAATAGCCCTTTCGACACAGCTAGATATATTGATGTCTTTTAACGGACCTTGACGGCTGGCGAAGCACTTAGCAGAGTTTCGTCATCGCCACATCGCTTATAACTTGCGACTCAGTTAATATTCTTGGGTGTTGTGATGTCTAAAACCGAAGCCAATTTGAAATCTGCTTTCGCAGGCGAGTCGCAGGCGAACAGGCGGTATGTAGCTTTTGCACAGAAGGCAGAAGAGGAAGGTTTTGCGCAGGTGGCAAAGCTCTTCAGGGCGGCAGCAGAGGCGGAAACGATACATGCACTTAACCATCTCAAAATACTTGGCGAGGTAAACTCGACAATTGCCAACTTGGAGTCTGCTTTGGCCGGGGAGACCTTTGAATTCAAGGAGATGTACCCACACTACATCGAGGACGCCAAGAAAGAATCGAACAGGCATGCGCTTTGGAGTTTCGATGTTGCAAACAAAGTCGAGCAGATTCATGCTGAACTTTTCAGAAAAGCATTAGCCGCCGTAAAAAACAAGGAACCTGAGAAACAGTTGGACTATTATGTCTGCAGCGTCTGCGGAAACACTGTCGAAGGTGCGCCCCCTGACAAATGTCCAATATGCGGCGCTCCAAAATCCAAATTTCTCCAAGTCGCTTAACCCGACACTATTGTCCAACGCTACTTTTTTATTTTTAGCGCGCCAACTTCACTCAAGCTAATAACTTGCATGGATAATTTGATGCAGCGTTTTCTTTGCATTCAAGCACCTTTCTTGCAGCTCAACGAGTATTAATACTCTTCATGGCAAAGAATATATATCGTAAAATGACTTTTTATGCAGGTGCAAGTTTTGGGATGCTGGAAATGGTTTGGCACTTTACTTAAGGAAGCGCAAGTGTCTGTAACCTCCGAAAACAAACAAAAAATTGATGAAGTTATTCACGCATACATTGGAAAACAGTCAAGTTATGGTCGGTGCTCAGCTGATTGGAGAACTGCGCGAAAAGAAATAGCGGCAAATCCAGAGTTAAAAAGAGAGCTGATTGCGCAACTAAAGACTCTACTTTAAGTTTCTTCAGCATTTTTCCGATATTTTGTCATTAGTGGAATCTGCGAGTCAATTCAATTTTTTCTTTTCACAACTCCATAACGCTTCTCAGGAAAAGAGGTTCGCCACGGTATATTTGACTTGAGCGCAACGTTTCAGGCTATTATGCGTACTCGGAAAGAGGGTTATCCCTGCCGTGGCTTCAGACGGAATCATTTTTTTAAAGTATGACTTAACAGTGCCTTTGTTTTATGAAGGTGCGCGGTAGCTTTATATGTTGATTTTATAAAGATTCTATATGATACGTTATGTTTTTAGGCAAAATCAAAAAGCGAGATGGGCAAATAGTCGATTTTGACCCTTTAAGGATCAAGAATGCGGTTCACAAAGCCTTTATCGCCGTGGAGCTTGAAGATGGTGACAAAGCTGCAGCTGTAACTGAAGAAGTGGTAAAAGTTGTCCAAGAAAGATTTCAAGCTCAAATCCCTTCGGTTGAAGATGTACAAGACGTAGTTATAGATGTTCTTCGCAAAAAAGGCTATGACCGGGTTGCTCAGAGTTACAAGGATTTCCGAAAAAAGAAGGAGGAATTGCGGACATTACGGCAGGTTCTTGGGATAACCCCGAAGCTCTCCGTCAACGCTATTGAAGTCTTGAAAGCGCGGTATTTACTGCGCGACGAGCATGGAAACATCGTTGAAACACCTGAACAGCTTTTTAAGCGGGTGGCAAGAGCCGTTGCTAGAGCCGATAACGCCTACGGTGACGACGCTGGGGCGTCGGAGAAAACTTTCTACGAAATGATGGCACGTCTCGAGTTCTTACCTAACACACCAACATTGTTTAATGCTGGAACAGAAATCGGGCAGCTGTCTGCATGTTTTGTCTTGCCTGTAGAGGACTCTTTAGAAAGCATATTTACAGCGGTTAAGAACATGGCGTTGATTGAGCAGACTGGCGGCGGTGTAGGCTTCAACTTCTCGAGGTTACGACCAAGGGGCGACATCGTCAAGTCCACCAAAGGAGTAGCTTCTGGACCGGTCAGTTTTATGCGCGTATTCGACACAGCCACGGAAGTAATTAAGGCAGGGGGAAAACGGCGCGGTGCCATGATGGGCATACTTCGCGTGGATCATCCTGACATACTCGAGTTCATCATGGCGAAACAAAACCCTCAGTTCCTTTCAAACTTCAACATCTCTGTTGCGGTAACCGATGAATTTATGCAGGCAGTAAGCGGCGACGAAGAATACTGGTTGACTAACCCGCGAAACAACGAGAAAACTAAACCTCTGAAAGCCCGGGAAGCTTGGCGTCTCATTGCGCGGTCAGCGTGGGCTAGTGGCGATCCCGGGGTAGTTTTTATAGATGAAGTAAACAGGCATAATCCTACTCCACATGTTGGAAGGATTGAGTCGACCAATCCTTGCGTAACTGCTGATACTTGGGTCATGACCGCTGATGGGCCAAGAAAAGTTAAGGAACTTGTAGGACACGCTTTTGTTGCCATAGTAAACGGCGGTAAATGGTGCAGTTCCCCCGTAGGGTTCTTTTCCACAGGCGTTAAACAAGTTTGCTCTCTTAAATCTAAAGAAGGCTTCGAAGTTAAACTTACGAGTAACCACATGGTTTTGAGGCTTAAAACATTTTGGAAGCAAGCGGCTGAGCTTGAATGGGTTGAGGTTGCTAATCTTAAACCCGGCGACTGTGTGTTGCTCAATAATTATAGAAATGCCGATGACTGGCCAAGTTGCTCCATTCGAGAGGCGTCTTACGATGAAAGCTTTCCTGCGGAGTGCCCGAAGCATTCAAGCGGAAAAGTTCTTTTGTCAACCTGCACAAACGGGCAAGCGTCGAACAGCTCCTCAGAAGAAGCATTGATTTCGACCAAGTTAGCCTGCACCAATTTGAATGCGGGTCATGCTGCAGAACTGTTCCTGAAAGCTTCAAGTGAGGATGCACTGGGTGAATTTGAGAAGGCTCCTGCAAGTTTTTACCAAGCCTTTCTGGCATGTCTCTTCAACAAGGCTGGTTCAATCCACGTCACCGAGTCGGGTGACTTGGAGGTCAGGCTTAATCTTGACCGTGTTTCAGCTGTCAAAGTTGTACAACGTATGCTGCTTAGGCTAGGCGTAGTCGCAGTTGCTCAAACTTCATCAAAACTTGAGCGCGAACCGTTGTGCTGCAACTCGTTCCCTATGGATGAGCGTCATCGTTTAGGAGGCTTGGTGATTTCCGGCGACAACGTTGAAGCTTTTGCTCGGAAAATTGGTTTCACAAGCATTCACAGACAGGTTTTGGTTGAAAAGTTGGTGGAGACGTGCAAAGCGCGAACGGCAGTCGAACCCTTTGTTGCATTCGTCGAAGAAGTGGTGCCTGCGGGTGAAGAAGAGGTCTATGACGTAGTGATTCCTGGGATAAACGCTTTTGACGCGAATGGTTTTTTGGTTCATAACTGTGGGGAACAGCCGTTGCTTCCGTATGAGTCTTGTAATTTGGGGTCAATAAACCTTGCAAAGATGGTCTACAATGGTAAGGTTGACTGGGGAAAACTTCGGTTAACTGTTCATAACGCCGTTCACTTTCTGGACAACGTAATAGACGTGAATGTGTTTCCGCTGAAAGAGATCGGCGAAATCACTCGGGCTAACAGAAAGGTGGGTCTTGGAGTGATGGGTTTTGCAGATATGCTGATACTGCTTGGTATTCCATACGATTCGGAGGAAGCTTTGCAATGCGGTGAGCAGGTGATGCGTTTTATCCAGGAAGAGGCACATGAGGCTTCAAGGGAAATGGGAGAACAGAGAGGATCGTTTCCAAATTTTGAAGGAAGTATTTGGCAGGCAAAGTATTCAGCGATGCGAAATGCAACAGTAACCACTGTGGCGCCGACGGGCACTATAAGCATAATTGCTGGTTGCTCCTCAGGAATTGAACCGTTATTTGCTATTTCCTTTATGCGAAACGTCCTTGGCGGGGCAAGACTGTTCGAAACTAACCAGCTATTTGAAGAAACAGCAAAGCAAAGAGAGTTTTACAGCGGTGAATTGTTGGAGAAAATCGCCCGCACCGGTTCAGTTAAGAACATCGAAAGCGTTCCTGAGGATGTAAAACGGTTATTCGTGACTGCCCTGGATATAGCGCCTGAATGGCACGTTAGAATGCAGGCTGTTTTCCAAAAGCACACGGACAACGCGGTTTCAAAAACCGTAAACTTGCCAAACCATGCTACTGTTGAAGATGTGCAAGCAGTGTACGACTTGGCGTGGAAACTGAAATGTAAAGGCGTTACTGTTTTCAGGTATGGAAGCAAGCCTGAACAAGTGTTGTACATAGGTGAAATAAAAACAAGTCAAGGCGTCTTCTTATCTGCCCAGCCGGAATATGCTGGAGGTTGCCCTACGATGAACTGTCCTTTCCCAGCGTGATGCAATATGGGCTATATATATCTATACACAGGAACAGGCGGTGGAAAAACCACAAACGCCCTAGGCTTAGCTCTGAGAACTGTCGGCCACAGAAGAACTGCAGTAATAATTCAGTTTCTTAAGTGGCGACAAGACATCGGAGAATACCAGATCCGCGAAATGCTTGCGCCATACTACGAAATTTACCAGTTCGGAAGACCTGTTTGGCTTGGGCGTGAAAGTCGAGTAGAGGAATACTTGGGCGAAAAATTCAGTTTAAGCAAAATCAGCGAAGTAGACAAAGAACTCGCAGAAAAAGCCTTGAATTTCGCGTATAAGATCTTGGAAGAAAAAAAGCCTCACTTGCTAGTTCTTGACGAAATAAATCTTGCGGCGCACTGGAACCTCTTGTCTGTCAAAGAAATAATTGCTTTTCTCGATGCTGCCCCTGACGAGACAACGGTAGTTTTAACTGGAAGATATGCACCGAAAGAGTTGATAGATAGAGCCGACTTTGTAAATGAAATTAAAGAAGTGAAAATGCCCAAGAGCTTTACGTTGACAAAAGGGATTCAATACTGAAGTGGCTACTTCTGCCTGATGATTAAACTGCTAAGTGCAAGTACGTCAGTGTCCGTTATCGCGCTTTAATTTCCAAAGCCACTTGTCTGCCAAACTCGCTGCACTTCTTAAGGTCATTCACATCTGGAACGTATCTGACCTCCACAGTTGAATCGCCAACTTGGAAGCCTGCTTTCCGCGCTTGTTCCATCATGCTTCGCGCGCTGCCGCCGCCCCATCCAAAGGACCCAAAGAACCACCAGAGTTTTCCCCGAGGTTTAAGACCTGTGATGTAATTCATAAAAGCAGCTACTGTGGGAAACATTTGATTGTTAAGCGTCGGCGACCCGACGAGTACTGCTTGCGCGTCAAGTATTTCTGTAACCGCCTCGGTTAGGTCTGACGACCTGAGTTTAATTAATCTGACTTCTATGTCTTCATGAGAAATTCCCTCCGCAATTGCTCGCGCCATCTTGTCCGTGCTTCCCCACATTGTATCGTACACTATGACCGCCTTCTTCTTCGGTTTATCTCCACTCCACTCTAAGTATGCCTTCACAATTCTCATGGGGTCAGAGCGCCAGATGATGCCGTGACTTGGAGCGATAACTCTTAAAACCAAGCTCATTTGGTTTAGTTCTTGGATCTTACGCGTTATCAACGGCCCTAACGGCATAAGTATGTTTGCGTAGTATTTCTTTGCCTCTTCCATGAGCAAATGTTCGTCCACTTCGTCGTCAAACCTTTTCGAGGAGGCCAAATGCTGCCCGAAGGCATCGTTCGGCATTAACACTCCATCCTCAACCAAAAACGTGAACATGCTATCTGGCCAGTGAAGCATAGGCGCCTCTATGAACCGCAACGTCTTGGTTCCTAATTCCAAAGAATCGCCTGTCTTGACGGTTTTCACGTTGAAGTTGTCCTCGTAGTGTTCAGCGATTGCTTCCTTCCCTCTCTGCGACGCTACTATCACGGCATCTTTCGCGATTTTGGCGATGGCAGGCAAAGCGCTTGAATGGTCCATTTCAACATGATTAACAATAATGTAGTCGATTTTCGAAGGTTCAACAATTCTGCTTATGTTGTTCAAGAGTTCCTCGGCAAAATTGTGTTTAACTGTGTCAACGAGCACGATTTTTTCGTCTTTAATCAAGTATGCGTTGTAAGAAGTCCCACGGCTTGTAGTGTACCCGTGAAAATCTCTAATGTTCCAATCAACCACACCAACCCAGCTGACTCCCGGAGCTAAATTAATACGGCTCATTTTTCTCTCTCCAGTACGCTTACATTCTCGCCAAGCTATAATTCAGTCTTACACCTGCTGCTTCGAAGATTTTCCCCACCGGGCAATTCTTAAGCGTAAGCTCATGCAGTTTTCGAATTTTGTCTTCAGGAGCATCAGTCTTCAACAGTATACTGAACGTATCCTCAGCGATTGTACCTGTGTCTTCTGCCTTAACCGCCTCAACTTTTACTTCTAAACCATGCAACTGAAGTCGCAGCTTCTTGGCTACCAATGCGCAGATAGTAGCATAACAGCCTGCATGACTCATGACGCATAACTCAAGAGGCGTCGGACCAAAACCAGGACTCCCGCCTAACGGCTGGTCGGCTACCGTACTGTGTCCTCGTTGATTATCAAGAACTATTTCAAAATCCTGGACCAATATTGCTTTTGACAACAGTTTTCCCATGTATTTGCTCCTCCACGAATTTCTCAACCAAGATACGACTGTCGTGCTTTGTTCGAGTCGTGTTGCCAGCGAAGGTTTCCATGTGTTTCTTTTAATGCCGATCAAGTCTAAAGTTAACAAGGAGATCGTGCGAGAATTAACGAGGCTTTTCCATCGAAGAGTTCACATACTTTTCGGAGCCTCGTCTAAACAAAAAAAGCTACTTGTTGAAGGCGCAACTGAGTTAGAGGTCAAACAAACGTTGTCAAGCAAATAGACCAACTTTTTATTCATTCGTCAACTTGAAACGCAGGATTGCAGCTATACCGCCAAAAGCATTTTTCAGCATTTGTCCTTCCTCAGTCTCGCTTGAAATAACTTCGACGTCTGTGTTCGAATATTCAGCCAACTGAGCCAAATCGTCAATTATATCTTGTTTGTCAATTATGCTAAGCGCAGGAGCCTGACATTTCGGGCATGGCTTACCAAGTAAGCTCTGTTCATAGCTTGCCAATTCTTGATTTTTCATTGTTTGCTGATCCTGATAACCGCAAGCATTGCATTTTACTGTGACTCTAATCAAGTCTAAAGCTTCTGAAAGAAGCAACGTCTTAACAGCGCCAGCTTGTAACGCCTTTCGGACCTGCTCTTCACCATAAGTTATCATGCCCGTATCATGTCCGACCTCGTACAGGAACTGCTGCATGATTTGTTTCTCTTCGATGTACCGCACTTTACGCATTATTTCGGGTGCACGGTCCACAACTTCTTTAACGCCCTGCTCCTCCACGTAAGCGGTATCGATTGTATCTATAATTTTATTCTTCAGCATGTAATTCAGATAATCGCCTTTCTCAAAATCGTATTTTGTCGGTCCAGGACCACCAACGATTATGCCCTTAAGGTTTTGTATAGGTAGAAACACTTCATTCGCATTTTGACCGACACGCGTAAAAAATTCTTGAAGACGCATTTCGCGAAGCCGCTCATACCTCCGGGCAGATTGGCCGCCTGCACGGGTTTTTCCAGGCACGCCTGATGTCAACTGCCGCACAATCTCTAAACGCTTTCCTTGCAGAGTAGCGATTGTAGCTTCAGATGCATCAACCAGGAGAATGCCATATGTTTCTTTTTCGCGAAGCAGCTCCTGCAGGTGTTCCGTGTGAAATCGTGAGTCACAGCGGTAAAGGTAAATCTTTATCGGTTCCGGCGGTACAATAACGTATGTCTCCATACGCTCGCTTCCAGCACCATTTTGCGGTATGGCACCGCAGAATATAACAAGCCCTGTCTCCGGCGGAGCCTTAAAAAGTTTCAACCGTTGTTGAACCCGAACTATAGCGTCTTGAACATTTTTCCTAGTTGTAGTCGACTTGATGTTAGAAGCAGTGCCGTATTCGTCCCTAAGCATGTTTATGACATCGCTGATCTGCTTCCCAGGAGGAACATACAATGATATTAATTCAGTGCCTCTGCCTTCTTTAGACGCTAAAATCTGAAGAGTTCTTTTCAGCCGGTATAATTCTAGTGATGTCCGTTTTCCCGCACTCAACATTCTTCACTGTCAAGTTCTTTTAGTCATGAAACTAAATATGGAATTAGTTAAATGAAACTTTCAGTATGGTCAAGGCTTCAAGATGCGCCAATCGCGTCTTTCAAGAAGGCCTTGTATGGACCTAGCTTGCCACCGTAGTTGCCTGCTGAAATCTTTACGACACCATCTACACATGCAGCTGCGTTTACGCCTGCTCGCATCGCGGACTTTATGGCGTCCAACGTTAAGCCGTTAACCACTATTTCATAAACGCAGTTAACGTTTTCAGGCACTAACGAATCAGAAATCACTGCGCGCAGTTTCGGACAGTACTGGTGGTTGGTTGAAGCTTTAAGCTTATACTTAAGCGAGCCAGCTTTAGACCCCGCACGACATATGCCTCCTGGGAAAGGCATAATAACGTCTGTTACGTTGGACCTGATCGCATTAGCCGCAGCTTCTGCGGCTGCAAGCCCACTGTTCTGGTTCTCTGATAGTATTAGAAAATTGCCGCCAGCAACTGCTTCAGTTGCGCCGAAGGTGTCTTCTACAATGAAGTCTCCTTCCATAACCGGGATTTTCCAACATTTTCTACCCTGCACCGTTGCCTTTTTTTGGAACCCGTCCCCAAAAAGTCTGAGGCTTCGCCCCACATTCAACTTTCTCTTTGCGTTTGGCAACCCGTCGAAAGCTGCCGTCGTAGGGCAAGTCATAATGCATTGACCTATTCGTTCCATAAGCTGAAACTTGAGTGCAAATCGGTCTTTGTTGTATATCTGGACAAGGATGCCTGGACGGCCATCAGGCGTTTGGTTCGAAGGCACTATACGTTCGATGCTTGCTTCAGCAGGAGCCATTATTACGCTTGTGGCGAAGCCTACGGTGACCTGGGCAGCGGTCAGCGCCCACTTTTCGTTTTCGGCGGTTATAAGGACACGCCCAGCCCATAATGGAAACATCTCCGCGAAGGTGTCTGCAACCTTAAGTGAGTGTTTCGTTGCTGGAGAGTTCACGATAAAACTCTTGTCGGTTTCATCGTAGCCTATGACCTGCAAGTTGTAGAGGTTTCCAGCGGGTTTGAATTCAGCATTATCAGTTGACATAGTTGAACCTTGCGTTGAGACTAAGCCGTTGTGTAATTTAAGAGTTTTTGTGTAAGTGGGAAGTGTTAATGAACGGTTTCACGTTATTTTTTGCATACCTGTATTGTTCGAAGTTGCTGCGGCGCCTATGCAAGTGGTCTTTAGAGCGGCATCTTTTTACGTTAACCGTAATTTTTATCCTAAAATAGAAAATTTAAATACAACTTCTACCATTATTGCCGCAAACAGTGAGGAAAACGTAATGACCATGTTTAAAGGGTGCTACACAGCGCTCATCACACCGATGAGGAAAAACCTTGAAGTCGACTACGAAGGACTGCAAGAATTGGTTGAATTCCAAGTTAAAGAAGGCGTCAAGGGCAACCTTGCCGTCGGTACAACCGGCGAAAGCCCCACATTAGACTGGAATGAACACAACAAAGTTATCAGAACCGTACATGAGTTCAACGCTGACAAAGTCTTAACTATTGCGGGAACCGGAAGCAACTCTACGCAAGAAGCGCTTGAAGGCACGCAGCATGCGTGGCATATAGGCGTACGATGCGTACTTCTTGTAGATCCCTACTATAATGGACCGAGTTCACTTGAAATTCGACGCGAATACATCCAACCGATTGTGGAGGAGTTTCCCGAAGTCCAGGTTATACCCTACATAATCCCTGGAAGGACGGGGACTCAACTGTTCCCTCAGGACCTTGCAGAGCTCCACAAAAGGTTCCCGAATGTTCAAGCAGTAAAAGAAGCAACAGGTGATCTGGAAAACATGAAGTTAACGCGACGATTGTGTGGTTCAGACTTTGACATTCTGTCAGGTGACGACGACAAAACTTTTACGATAATGACGCTGCCTGAGATAGCTGCAAGCGGCGTTATCTCGGTTGTTTCAAACGTTGCGCCAAGGGCTATTCAGGAAATGACGCAGTGCATAATCGACGGCAAAATCGAACAGGCAAGAAACTTGTGTACAGCCCTTCAACCACTCTTCTCGATTGTCACTGTAAAAACTCAGGAACAAACAAGCTTTGGGCCAGTCACTTGCAGGGCACGTAATCCGCTGCCGATTAAAACGCTCATGAATGTCCTCGGAATGCCATCTGGTCCATGCAGAAAACCGCTTGGAAAAATGACACGGAATGGTTTGGAAGTCATTCTAGCAAATGCAAGAAAAGTTTATGAGAACTCGCCTGAAGTTTTAGCGCCTGTCGAAAAGACCTTCGATGTTGATTTGAGTAGAAGACTATATGAGGAAAAATTCTGGGAAGGACTCTACTATGCTTAGATTGTGCGTTGCAGGCGCAACTGGAAAAATGGGCAGCACCGTCCTGCGGGAAGCCGCTGTAAGGAGCTTTCAAATAGTAGGCGCAGTCGAAGTTGAAGGGCACAGTAACATAGGCAAAAGCTTAAGGCAACTTGGAATCTGCGATTCGGAAACACGTGTAACAGGCTCCAATGAGCTTTCTAGCGCGGTTAAAGACGCTGATGTATACATCACTTTCACCACGCCAGCAGCTGAATTAGTTAACCTACCGACTGTGGCGGCTTTAGGAAAGCGAATCGTAATGGGAACCACAGGCTTCACTGAAGAACAAATGAGACGTTTGAAAACCATGGTGGAAGGAAAGGTGCCTGCTGTATTCTCACCGAACTTCTCTTTAGGCGTAAACGTGCTCTTCAAGATAGTTCATGCACTCAGAGGGTTTCCAGCTGAATACGACATCAGCATATACGAAATACACCACACTGGAAAGAAAGACGCGCCAAGCGGAACAGCCAAAAAACTTGAAGAGATCGTGTCAAACATTCGAGGATACACTAAGACGGTCCATGGAAGAGAAGGAATCAGTCCCAGGTTGCCGGGAGAACTTGAAGTAGCTGCTCTGAGACTTGGTGGTGTCCCAGGAATACACGACGTGATCGTTGCTGGTCCCTACGAGTTGCTGCGCATTGAACATACCGCTTTTTCACGAAGTGTTTTTGCACAAGGCGCGTTATATGCCGCTGAGTGGATAAGCACTCAACAGGAAGCGCGAATCTTCAGCATGGAGGACGTGCTTACTATAGCTTAGGGGTTTACCACTGTTGAGCGGCAGAGTCGTAGTGAAGTTCGGCGGCGCTGACCTTTCAACACCTGCAAACGTGAAGAAAGCAGCCAGAATGGTTCTTGAACTGCCATATGAAGAACGCGTAGTCGTAGTTTCAGCTATGGGCAAAATGACTGATGAACTCGTAAGTCTGACAGCACAGCTGGGAGAGGTGGATGACTCATGTTACGCAGAAATTGTCTCAATCGGCGAGCGACTAAGCGCGCGTGTGCTCTGTACTTCTTTGAAGACGCAGGGCGCCAAAGCAGAATTCATAGACCCGGCTGACTCATCATGGCCAATAATAACGGATTCGTCTTTCCGAAACGCAAAGGTTGATTTCGAGTTGACAAAACGCATGGTACAGGATTTCTTGGTTCCACGCTTAAAGAGAAGCATAGTCGTGGTTTGCGGATTCCTAGGCAAAAACTCTGATGGAAAAATCACCACGCTCGGACGTGGAGGTAGCGACACAACAGCCTTGCTCCTAGGAAACTGTTTGGAGGCCGAAGAAGTCATTCTCGTGAAGGAAACCAATGGCATTCTCTCAGCTGACCCAAAAAGCGTTCCTTCTGCATGCCCTATCAATAAGATGGACATCCATGAAATGTTTGACCTTGCGTATGGAGGCGCAAGAGTCATTAAGCCTGAAGCCTTAAAGTACAAGCTGCCCGATCAGAAGTTAAGAATCGTAAGCTTCAACTCAAATAAGCTTGCTGAAGGTGGAACGGAAATTGTGGGATCCTTTAATGCGAACTCCGCCGAACTGTTCAGTCACGAAGGTTTATCGGCTATAAATGTGATATGCGAGGTTAATGCGTCGAACCTTCAAAGAGTCTTAGCTATTTTAAACGGAAAACCGGTCTACGGTGTAAGCTCGGGCAAGAACTCGGTCACCGTATTCACTGTAAAAAGTGAAATCATAGAAGTCATAAATGAGCTACACAACATGAACGGCGTGAAAGCCTTAAGCTTCAAGGAGGGCGTTGCAATGATTCAAGCCGTGCACCCTTCATTCATCGATCTGCCTGGTGCAGTGTCAAAAATCTCGACAGCACTCTACGAGGCAGGCATAAACATACTTGAAGTGACAACTAGCAAAGCTACAGTCAATGTTTTTATTGAAGAAAACAAATTGAGAAGCGCTATGGAAGCTATAGGTGAGGTGCTTTGAAGCGTAAAGTCGCGGTTTTAGGCGCTACAGGCGCTGTTGGACAACGGTTCATACAGCTCCTTCAGAATCATCCTTGGTTTAAAATTGAGGTTTTAGCAGCTTCGGAAAGGTCAGCTGGGAAGAAGTTCAAAGACGCTTGCAGCTGGATCATGGAGTCGAGTTTGCCTCATGAAATCGCCGAAATGGATGTTGTGAACGCAGATGTTGAATCAGTTGAGGCGGCAGGGAACGTTGAATTAATCTTCTCCTCTTTACCAGCTGAAGCCGCTGGTCAGGTGGAACTGGATTTCGCAAAGAAGTATCCCGTTTTCAGTAAAGCAGCAGCTCACAGGATGGCGCCGGATGTGCCTTTAATAATCCCCGAAGTTAACCCTGAACATACAGCGCTTATACCTATTCAGAGAAAACGCAGAGGCTGGAAAGGCTTTATCACTACAGACCCCAACTGCAGCACTATCCAATTGGCGATGACGCTTAAGCCTCTCACGGCTTTCGGACTCCAGCAAGTTGTGGTTTCAACGATGCAAGCTCTGAGCGGAGCAGGATATCCAGGTGTGCCTTCAATGGATATAATCGACAACGTTATTCCCTTCATCTCTAAAGAAGAAGAAAAAATGGAGAGTGAAGCTTTAAAGATTCTAGGTCTCTTCGATGGCACTGCGGTGCGTAATGCTGAATTTGCGATAAGCGCCAGTTGCCACAGGGTTAACGTAAAAGATGGACATTTGGAAGCCGTTTTCGTCAAGCTAAATTCTGCGCCTTCACTTGAAGAAGTTGAAGAGGCTTTTACAAAATTCCAAGGAGAACCTCAGAAACTGAGGCTCCCCTCAGCACCGGAACAACCCATCATTGTACGCAAGGAGTTGAATAGACCCCAACCCAGATTTGACAGGGAAGAGGGCAGAGGCATGAGCGTAGTGGTTGGAAGAGTCAGAAGAGACCCTGTATTAACCATTAAATACATGTGTCTGGGTCACAACACAGTTCGTGGCGGTGCAGGTGCAGGTATATTAAGCGCGGAACTCATGGTTGCCAAAGGGCTGGCATAGAAAAGAAAAACATGCGTTGTCGAAACGGCGTGATACAACATGCAACTTGGCTTTCCACTGGAAGACCGTAGCGGCGAACTTTACATAGACGGTGTTTCTACGCTCGAATTGGCCTCGAAGTTTGACACGCCGCTCTATGTGATGAGTGAAAAACGCATTCGAGAAAACTACCGCCGGCTGAGCAATGCTATTGCGCGAAACACATCGAAGTTCCGAGTGTACTATGCAGCAAAGGCAAACACAAACCTGTCTGTGCTCAAGATACTTCAGACGGAAGGTGCCTACGTAGACGTAGTAAGCCCAGGTGAGGCATTCTTAGCGTTGAAAGCAGGTTTTCAACCGGAAAAACTCATGTTCACTGGAACAAGTGTGAGAAACGATGAACTACGTTTTATGGTCGACAAAGGCATATTAATCAACATTGATTCTCAGTCTCAACTCCAACGGTTACTGAAACTTGCTGTTCCTGAAACACTTTCAGTCAGAGTTAATCCTGAACTCGAAGCGGGTCATCATAGCCATGTGATTACGGCGGGCAGAAATTCCAAGTTCGGCGTGTATGAAGAAGACGCCGTGAAAATCTACACAGCTGCGAAGGAGGCTGGAGTGCGTCACTTCGGCATACACATGCATATTGGTTCAGGCATCCTTGAAATTGAACCCTTTATGCTGGCGCTTGAAAAACTCCTAAAAACCGCAAGAGCCATTCGAGAGCGCGTAGGCATAAATTTCGAGTTCGTCGACGTAGGCGGAGGGTATGGCGTTCCTTATAGACCTGAAGAGAAGCTACTTGACGTAAACCTGCTTTTCGACCAGGTGGTCCGCGTGTTCAGGGATAAAGCTCTGCAGTATGGACTCGGCGAACCATTCTTATGCGTTGAACCTGGAAGGTACATTGTATGTGATGCAGGAGCGCTTCTGACCAGAGTGAACACCGTTAAGCCCACACCTTTCAAGACGTTTATCGGCGTCGACGCAGGCTTCAATACGCTGGTCAGACCGGCAATGTACGGCGCATACCACCAAGTTCTGGTAGCCAACAACCTTGACGCCGCCATAGAGGGGGAATACGATGTTGCTGGCCCATTATGCGAATCTGGCGACCTGCTCGCAAGGTCTATACCGCTGCCTAAAGTTCGAGAGGGAGATGTGCTTGCAATATTGAACACGGGAGCATATGGCTACGTGATGAGTTCGAATTACAATTCTAGACCGAAAGCTGCAGAAGTTCTTGTAAACAACGGCAGATACGCGTTGATTAGGCAACGTGAAAACTTTTTGGACCTCGCGGAACACCAACAGATTGCAGAGTGGCTACGATGAAGTTCTGGAAGATGCATGGTTTAGGCAACGATTTCATCGTCATTGACAACAGAAGAGGAGAAGTGGGAACCCCTTCTCAGCTCGCTGAAAAACTGTGCAGAAGAAGATTCTCAGTTGGCGCAGACGGATTAATTCTCGTTGAAAAGTCAACCGTGGCAGACGTGAAAATGCGCATATTCAACGCGGATGGCACAGAGGCTGAAATGTGCGGAAACGGCATACGATGTTTGGTCAAGTACTGCTACGAAAATGGAATAGCAAGGAAAACGGAGTTAACAGTCGAGACACTTGCAGGAGTAAAGAAAATATGGCTGGAAACAACGAATGGAACAGTTGAGAGCGTAAAAGTTGACATGGGGAAACCCAAATTCAACAGAGCAGACATCCCAATGCGCGGCACCGGTCAATGTGTAAACGAAAAGCTAGAGGTTAACGGAGAAGAGTACACGATTACTTGCCTTTCAGTTGGGAACCCTCACTGCGTTATATTCGTCAACGATATAGACACGTTTCCTGTTGAGCAGGTCGGTCCCAAGATAGAGCATCATACACTTTTCCCTGAAAGAACTAATGTAGAGTTCGCGCAACTACTTGGCAGAAACGAAATAACCCTTCGCGTTTGGGAAAGAGGATGTGGAGAAACTTTTGCGTGCGGTACAGGTGCATGCGCCGCGGCAGCTGCAGGAAAAGTAGTTGGAAAACTCGGGGACCGCATTATCGTTCATCTGCGAGGAGGAGACCTACTGATCGAATACGTGGGCAGCTTGTACATGACTGGAACTGCGGAAAAAGTTTATGAGGGAACGATCCTTTGAAAAATCAAGCTATGCGCGTGGAATATTCCGAGAGGCTTAAAAGGTTACCACCGTATTTGTTTGCCGAGATTGAAAAACTCGTCAAAGAGCAACAGAGTCAAGGCGTGGACTTGATTTCCTTGAGCATAGGTGACCCTGACCTTCCACCGCCAGGGTTTGTGCTTTCAAAATTGATGGAGGAGGCTGGCAACCCGAAAAATCATAACTACTCATTCAGCCAGGGAGAACCGAGCTTTAGACAAGCCGTTGTTGACTGGTACAAGAAAAGGTTTGCTGTGGACATAACACCGGAGCAAGTTGTCGCGCTTATCGGCTCAAAAGAAGGCATCGCCAATGTTGCACGGGCGTTCATAAATCCTGGCGATCGCGTCCTAGTTCCTGATCCTGGTTATCCCGTTTACGCTAATGGAAGCACTATCCTCAGCGACGGCGTACCTGTCTGGATGCCGCTGCTTGAACAAGATGGGTATATACCTGACTTGGAAAAAATAGACGGAAAACAGGCAAAGATGATGTTTCTGAACTACCCGAACAATCCGACTGCGGCAATGGTTGATAAAGCTTTCTTAAAAGAGATCGTGGAATTTGCTGTAGACCACGAGATAATCCTTTGCTACGACAATGCCTATTCAGAAGTAACGTTTGACGGGTACAGAGCACCAAGTATTCTTGAAATAGACGAGGCATTGAATGTGGCCATTGAGTTTCATTCACTTTCTAAAACCTTCAACATGACTGGTGACCGAATAGGTTTCGCCGTGGGCAATGAACAGTTAATAAATGGACTTGCCAAGGTCAAAACGCAGATAGACTCTGGACCACCTGTCTACATTCAAAAAGTAGCTGTTGAAGCCTTGAAAAGTTACCATACCCGAGAACCACCTGAGTTTCTCAAAAGAAACAACGAAATCTATAAGGAAAGACGGGATCTTCTTGTTAAAAGGCTTTGCGAGATTGGTTTTGGTTGCACGCCGCCTAAGGCCACATTTTATGTTTGGCTGAACTGTGAAGAGAACTCCTTGCAATTTGCTAGGAAACTGCTAAGTGTAGGAGTTGTCGTAACTCCCGGTGTGGGATTCGGTAGTCAAGGAGAAAATCACGTTCGCCTCGCTTTAACACAACCCAAGAGCAGGATAGAAGAAGCATGCGAAAGAATTCGTGGATTATTTTGAAAAACTTTTTCGGCAAAATGGCATGGTGACCTTTGTATTCTGCCCTTGACTCTGGCGCAATGAATTGCGCCATTAGGCTTAAACAATAGTGACATTGCATTAGGCGACCGAACAAGTTATTTAATTTTTCAAGTGCGCGTCTGCTTTAATGCTTCAAAAAAGACGGGGGGAAGGGCGCCTTCAGCGGCAACCCTTCGTTTCATCAATCATTTTGCAATTTTTTCCAGTTTCTTCAACACAGACTTCTTGCCTATTTCGTATGCAACGGCATAGTCGAAAAGCCCTTTTGGTGACGCGGCTGCTCTCTTAATAAGTTCCGTTTCTATCTTTATCTTCAGTCTACCTATTGCAAGCGCGCCGATTCCGAAAATGCCTGGTTGGAATTCTTTACCGTCAGCGTTTGAGTCTAGCCCTTCTATTCCCACAGGTGGAATGGCGTTGACGTCAGCAGCAACACGGCATTTCTTTCCGTAGTTTCTTAAGGTATCCTTGGTCAACAGCTGGATTCCACCTGCTCCGGCGGCGAGGACTATTTCTGCATTCTGTATGGCTGTTCCAGTTTCTGCGACTGTTTTAGCTTCGACTCCTTTTACGTATTCTCCACCGAACTCGCGGTTTATTTCAGCAGCTGTTGCGGTTGCTTTCTGGATTGACCTAGAAGTTATTATGACGTTTGCTTTTTCTGAAGCATATAACCTTGCGGCTGTTTGGCCAACAGGGCCTGTTCCAGCAAGCACTGTAATATTTTTTCCTTCCAAGCTTCCGAAGCCTTTTTCTAATGAAAGCCCTAATGTCTTTGCGACCGCAGCTGCAGCTGTTGAGTACGCGCCTCTCGGGTCTACGATTATTGAGTTTTCGAATGGAGGGAACATACACTTACGTGTTTGTTCAAGAACGCTATTCACCTGGTCAAAGTTGCTTCCGTTAATGAAGATTTTGGTATATTTGGCACCTTCTGGACCGCGTGGAAATATGGTGTCGTAGACTATTCTAGCCGCGTCCTCGCCTGTCACGTTTTCATACTTCAGTAACGTTGCGTCAGGGAACGCGTCGATTGTCACTAGCATGTCAAAAGGGCTTGCGTATTTGTCGGTGTCGAGGAAAACGAAGACCAGTTTAAACTTTTGCTCGGTCAAGTTCGCACCTGTTTAACCTTTTGACACATTTGATACATTTAAGAATTATTCATCAGAAACAACAATAGCGCATGTAACCTAAAACACGAAACAAAAATGCGTGAGAACCACGATCGTCAAGCAGAGTTAACCATAACTGTTTAATAGTATCCCAAAAATTTAAGTTACTAAGCAAGGTTTGACGTATGTCCTTACACGAGAATTTGGAAAAACTTTCGAATATGCCAGGCGTAACTGGAAGGGAAGAAAGCGTCAGAAACTTTATGGCTGAATTGATGACTCCATACGCGGATGCCGTGACCATAGACAAGCTAGAAAACGTTGTCGCCGTGAAACGGGGAACGAATACCACGCCGAAAATCATGCTTGCCGCTCATATGGACGAAGTTGGTCTTATGGTCAAAAACATAACTAAAGAAGGGTTTCTGCAGTTCACCAAGATGGGCGGACTTGATGATCGAATACTTCTCGCCCAAGAGGTCATTGTATACACGTCTAAAGGTCGTCCTCTGAAAGGCATTATCGGTTCAAAACCACCGCACATACAGAAAGAAGAAGAGCGGAAGAAAATCGTTCCTTACGATGAGCTTTTCATCGATGTTGGAGCTGACACACGCGACGAAGCTGAAGCCATGGGAATAAGCGTAGGCGACCCTGTTGGTTTTGACGTTAAATTCAGCACAATGGGTGGAGGGAAGGTAATTGGAAAAGCCTTTGACGACAGAGTCGGTTGCGCCGTAATGATTGAAGTCTTAAAACAACTTAAAGATGTCAGCTGCACCGTGTATGCCGTTGGCACGGTGCAGGAGGAAGTGGGTTTGAGAGGTGCTGGTACAGCAGCTTTTGGAATAGACCCAGATTTGGGGATAGCGTTGGACGTGACTGTGGCAGGTGATGTTCCTGGAGTCAGAGAAGTTGAGTCAAACGTGAAAATGGGGAAAGGACCTGCTTTGACGGTCGCGGATTACGGTCTCATAACACATCCCAAGATGTTACGTTTACTCCGACAAGCAGCCGAAGAAAACAGTGTTCCTTACCAGCTGGAAACGGGACTTGCAGGGTCAACCGATGCTGCGCGTATTTCGCTAACTCGTCAAGGCGTGCCATGCGGAACAATATCGATTCCTTCACGGTACATACATAGCCCAGCCTCTGTGGTTAGCTTGAGGGATGCTGAAGATGCTGTCAAGTTAACGGTTGCTGCAATCAAGAAAGCAGGGGAATACTTCTAGAACGGTAACGCTGCGCAGCGCACGGTTTGTGAGAAGATGCGTTGAACATGCAAGCTGAAGCCTGATGAGTATGGAGAAAAAGTTTGAATTTCTGGAACACACAGCGGATGTCTACATCGTAGCGCATGGCAAAAGCATGGAGGAAGCTTTTGAAAACGCAGCACTTGGAATGTTTGAAGTAATGACTAACACCGTGAACGTAGACCCTGTCAAGGAGGAACGTTTAGAAGTTGAAGCTGACGATGAATATGAGCTTCTTTACAACTGGCTGGAAGCTTTGCTTGTGAAGTTCGAAGTCGAAGGCATGTTATATTCCAAGTTCAAAGTGTCACAAATCAACGAGCTCGCTGACAGGTTCAGGCTTAAAGCTTCAGTTTGGGGCGAACCATTCAACGCACAGAAACATTCACAGAAGGTTGCGGTCAAAGCAGTTACATATCATCGCATGGAGATAATTAAGGAGCAGGAAAAAGTGACTTTAATGTTTATCCTTGACATTTAAGCCAAATGCAGCTTTTTCAGATCCTGAATTATCATGGAAACAACAGTGTCAGGAGGCGCATCAAGAGTTTCACATGTTGCAACAGCAAAAGGAACATGTTTCTCTTTGTAGAATTGGAGCAGAGGCTTTGTTTGCTGCTCATACACCTCTATACGTTTCTTAATCACTTCAGGCATGTCATCGCTTCGTTGATAAAGCTGCCCACCACACTTGTCACAGATCATGTCTGTTTTGGGCTTCAAGAATCTGAGGTTGTATACCGCGCCACAGCGGCTGCATATCCGTCGGGCAGAAAGACGCTCAATGATGACCCATTCTGGAACATTAAGCTGTATTATGACGTCTATTTTGGCTAATTGTTCAAGCGCTTCCGCCTGCGCGATTGTGCGCGGGTAACCGTCGAGAATGAAGCCTTTGCCATGTGGCAACTGCTTTAGCCGCTGTCTTAACACTTCAATTACGATTTCGTCGGGTACAAGAAGCCCGTTCTCCACGTAGCTTTTAACTTGTTTGCTTAACGGCGCTTCAGTCTTGATTATTTCTCGGAAGATGTCGCCCATCGCTATTACTTCTACGTTGAGCTTTGCTTGGAGTCTAGAAGCATATGTTCCCTTTCCCGAACCCGGTGCTCCAAAGATTATGGCGTTCAACTGACTTCACCTTAAGCGCTTCGACTGAATGAATGGAATAGGCTAATTAAAGATTATGCACTCTGTCATTTGCGAAGCTTTGGAGAATCGGGCTTCCAAGATGTTCTGCGTGCACGTAATTGTTTTATATTCTACGATTGCCTTCTTGTTTGTAAAAGGTGAAGAGAGAATGGGTGAAGAGGAAAGCAGACCGCCCAGCGAGAAAGTTCCGCTTGAAAGGATAAACGAGTTCACTTGGTTGATTCCCAAGTATAAACCGGGAATGCGAGTTCCTGGCTTGGTTTTCGCCAACAGAGAGTTGCTTGAGAAGATGCAGACAGACCGGACGCTTGAACAGTGTGTTAACGTGGCACATCTTCCAGGAATTTACAAGCATGCAATCACGCTTCCAGATGGGCATGAAGGCTATGGCTTCCCTATCGGCGGTGTGGCTGCCACCGACTACGCTGAAGGAGTAATCAGTCCAGGCGGCGTCGGCTATGACATTAACTGTGGCGTTCGCCTTTTGACCACAACGCTTTCAGAAGAAGAAGTTAGACAGAAGCTTGGGCAGTTAGCCAACGTAATATTTGACAACGTTCCATGCGGCCTAGGAAGCCGCCGCAAAGACTTCAAAATTTCTTCGAATGACCTAGACAGGCTGGTTGTCGAAGGAGTAAGCTGGGCTATTGAAAACGGATTAGGCTGGCATGAGGATGCTGAACACTGCGAAGAAAAAGGATGCATGAAAAACGCTGACCCAAGCAAAGTTTCTTCAACCGCGAAGAACCGCGGACTAACTCAGATCGGAACGCTTGGCTCCGGGAATCATTTCCTAGAGATCCAGAAAGTGGACAAAATATTCAACGCTGAAACAGCAAAAACTTTTGGTGTTACAAATGAAGGACAAATCACTGTAATGATCCACTGCGGTTCCAGGGGATATGGTCATCAAGTATGCTCAGACTACCTACGCGTTATGGAGCATGCAGTGCACAAATACAAGATTACCCTGCCAGATAGAGAACTTGCTTGCGCACCTGGAAACAGTGCTGAAGCGGAAGACTACTTCAAAGCCATGGCGTGCGCGGTCAACTACGCGTTCGTTAACAGACAGGCCATCATGCATTGGGTCAGACAAAGCTTCCAACAGGTCTTCCACGAAGACGCCGAAAAACTTGGGTTACAATTGATATACGACGTAGCCCATAACATCGCCAAGGTTGAAACCCACAACGTCGACGGCGCAACAAAAATGGTGTGGGTTCACCGCAAAGGTGCTACCCGAGCCTTTCCAGCAGGTCACCCAGACATTCCTGCAGATTACCGTTCCGCAGGACAACCAGTACTCATTCCTGGAAGCATGGGAACCAGTTCATGGGTGCTCGTCGGCACCGAAAAAGCCATGGAACTTTCCTTCGGCTCAACGGCTCATGGAGCAGGACGGATGCTCAGCCGAGCCGCAGCGAAAAGAAAATACTGGGGTGGCGAAGTGAAAAATGCTCTTGAACGAAGAGGCATTGTGGTTCGTTCTGCAAGCGCCATGGTTCTTGCCGAAGAAGCAGATGCAGCTTACAAAAACGTGGACATCGTGGCAGACGTAAGCGATAAAGTGGGTATTGCAATTAAAGTGGCAAGGCTGGTGCCCATCGCTGTGGTCAAAGGGTAAACGAGATAACACGTTCACGGTTGCCAAACACATGCAAAAGCATTTACCAATGTTTGGTTTAGGCGGCACCGTACACTTCAAGTGCAGGTCATGGATAATAATGTTAATATCTGCCAAAAACGGTTTTACCAACATAACGTGCTATTGTTAAGCATGACTGGAGCGTAGCTAAATTCAAGGACGAATGTGGACTCTGTGGACGACTACTTTCTACTCGCCGTTTGAGACGGTGTTACAGGTGTCAACGTCTATACTGCTTTGACTGCATGGTTCCTGAAGTCACTACTGGAAATGCTGAACACATGGTTTGCTTGAACTGCGCAAGAAAGATCGTTTCACCGAGACATACCTCGAAATACGAGCGTTTAACAATACATCTAAAGTACAGAGCTGCCTTCACAAAGACTGTTAAGCTTTCCTTTGCAAGAATTGACGGACTTATAAAGGATAACCTTCCAATGGAAGCGTATAAGAGCCGTGAATGGTGGAGCAACGACGGAAAAAACTCACAATCAAAAGCTTGGCTTAAGGCAGGCTGGGAAGTTCAGGAAGTTAATTTGGAAGAAGGATTCGTAATTCTGAAGAAAACATCACAGGCGCATACAAGCGGAAAAACACGTGACTCTTCCAGCGTCGAAGACAAGAAACCCTTCATCCCCGCGCCCGCACGCATCACCAAACGCAAGGTTCCTTCAAAAACAAAGGCTGCACGTCTTTATGCCAGAATTAAGAATGCAGAAAGACAGCGTAATGTGGAAACACGAGGACTTGGGCATAGACGTGCATATGAGAAGAGACTTTTCAGTTCAGATAAGCATCCTGCTTGAGACACGAATGCGCCTTTAAAGCATGGAAAATGTGAAATAACCCTTCACAGAACTTTATACGCACCTCCGCCAATGAAGGGGGAATCGGCAATGGATGAAGTACTTGAAATGCTGGAAAAAACGGCGAAGCGCATACAAAAAGCCTTCGACGAAAGCAAAGAGGCTGTTGCGAGACAAACAACCGCCTACGAACAAGCGCTCAGCGCAAAAGAGACGCCGGAAGCGCAGAAAATCAAGATTCATTTTGGAAGAGCACTAGAACTTGAACGGCTTGAACGAATGTCAATCCACCTCAGCCTTATATATATGCTGCAGATCTTTGCCTTCAAAGTGAAAGTGCTCGAGATCACAGTCACCAGACTCAATGAACTGCTGCAACGCTCGAACGTGCTAGAAAAAAGCATGGAAATTGATGAAGTCAAAAAGCATATTGAAGCCTTAAAAATACTTGTTGAAGCCCAGTATGAATCCCTAAAAGACCTGAAAAGCCAAAACATGGACCTAAAATACATCTTCTGAGAAAAACAGAAACAGAAAGAACACACTGAATCACACTTCGCGCAATAGCTCAAAAAGCGTTTTTCCAATGTAAGTAACCCTTAAATCAACCCTTAAACAAGGAACTAAATAAAGCGGTCGTCGTCTAGCTGGTTAGGACACAAGCCTTCCAAGCTTGCGATCCCGGGTTCAAATCCCGGCGACCGCACCATACTTGCCGCACGAGACACGCAAGCTCAAAGCATAGCTACTGTAACTCCTAAGGCAGCAACAAAAACCGTTGTGTTTCGCGTTATCTAGAAGGGAAACGGCAGCCTTGTTTGCTGCTCAGTCCAACTTTAAGGATTCACGGCATGATTTTTCGGGCATAAATTAAAAAATTGCCTTTGCAGCGGAGGAACATGAAAGGCTGAAGAAAGGCTGAATTATAATGTGCTTATTGATGATGACTGCTGTGTTAACAATTATAGGCTTTCATCAATCGCTTCCTTTCTGTTTTAGCCCATCTAACCAGAGATGCCGCATTATTTTACTGAAAAAGAAACGCGACTTGTCTCGGCATAGTTTCGGCGATGTTTGAACTTAATAGCTACTGCAGCAATGGCTATTCCTACGGCTGCGACTGCCAGCACATAGAGATACTCAAAATGGGCACACCGCGTTGTATAAGTTGGTGATTGTTGAGGAGAGGCTTGAATGCCGCGCTGAGCTTCAATTTCGGAAATGTTGAGACGTATTGCCCCTTTTCTGGCGTCAACATAATATACTCGATGCCCACAAGTTATTTCCCACATATAATATTCATCCTGGTCATTGTCTACTTGAATGTACAATACGGGTTTTGGCACATTGCTCGGGCTTTGAACTGGTCCTACAGGGACTTCAGACTCGTAAAGAACACCTCCGATTGAGCGGACATAAAAGCGTCCACGTATTGAGCCGTCGGAGCTCAAGTACTCCTGAAGCGAGTAGTTACCTATTTGCGCATATTTCTCGACTACCCACGCTTGAACCTTGGGCTTCGGGGAAGTTACGACACGTACTGCTACATCGAAGTTGATGACGCCTGGAGCACGGGCAGGAACTTGAAGCAGAACATCGCCGTTTGTTGCGTCAACCCAAACCTCAGACCCATCCATTTGGCGCAACACCCATAGATAGCATGCTTCAAAACTAGAGTTGGTAGATAACCGTACAACTTCAGTTTTGACGAACCCCGATGGATACTCAGCTAAGTAAACTGAATTGTTGCCACCATAGTATGCAAGAAAACCTTCCGTAAGTCCGTCACAAGACACAAAGAAGTCTGGAGAAACATCCGAAGCGACATAACTAAAGCTCAAGTTCCATAAACGGTAATGCATTTTTTCAAGAGCCTCTAATGCTTCTTCGAAACTTATTATAAACGAAGCGTTGTTGCTGTTTGCAATTGTGAACGTTTTTAAAGAATTGCTGCTTGCCGTGCATTGGCTACTCGATTCCAATGCGAAACGCTCTGGTCCGCCAAGCTTCATTTCATGATTGCCTCTTTGCGACTTGGCCAGCGGCAGATGTGAAGGCAAGGTTTCTACTGCAAGCGCAGTGAGATTACTTGCTATCAGAAATTGAGAAAGCAGGAGAAACACAACAGATGCAAGAACATAATCACGTTTAACCATTGCAGAAACACATTTGGCGGTCGAACAGTTATTTCTTGCGGCCAAAGCATGCACGCTCAGCCGGGTTTAAGTTCCGGTTTCTCGTGTAACAGGCAAGGCTGTGCCAATCCAATGTTTATTCCCCAAACTCGGCTATAACTTGTTGAAGTAAGATCCGTTGCGCATCTTTTTCAGTAGGCATCTATATACTTCTTTGAGGTTTTTGCATACAGCGCTAGGCACGGCTTTACTGTTCTGCAAGTCTTTGATTGAATAAAACTGTGAAGCTACAAAGATACTTTTCATGCCTGCTTCCTGCGCGCCTTCAACGTCTTCCATGGGACTGTCTCCCACAAAGACAGCTTCTTCAGCGTTCACGTGCAATCGTTCAAGCACTTCAGTGAAAATTCTCCTGTGCGGCTTACGCCAGCCTACGTCGTGCGAGACCACAATGGCATCAAAGAAACCGCTTATTCCAAGCTTCCTTAAACTTGTGTAGACTACAGGACTATAAGTGAAGTTTGAGACTAAGCCAACCCTATAATAGCCTTGAAGCTTCCTAAGTAATGTTTTAGCGTACAACCTTAACTTTAGTGTCTCAATATAGTCCTTGAAGAAAATGTTAAGAGCAAGTTTCAAGTCTGGGTCGTCAACCTTCACGTTGTAACCAAGTTCGTTAAGTGCTTCAGAAACCCATGTTGCATTCGTAATCTCAACCAATTTTTTATAGCGCACTTCCCTGTATTTCTCATGGGACTTTTTGTAGGCGCAAAGAAAAGCTGACGTATCCGTTTTGAATCCTGACTGTACAAGCGCATGGTGAAGCTTCACCATGGAAACCTCCATGCTGTAAGCGTGCACATCTACTAATGTTCCAATATAGTCCAAGATTATAGCCTTAGGAGTGCTCATCGTGCTTCATCCGTCACAATTGACGATTTACGGTCTTAAAAATCGACGACGGAAAACGAAACAAAAGTACGCTAAGTAATCAACTGAAAACATAGTATACCGTCTCGCCTATTATGGTTTCAGGTTTTCCTGAATTATTCCGTGAAGTTTTCGCGCAAAAAGTGTTTTAAGCAGTTTCTTTCTGTTGCCTAACGCGTCTTCCAGTTCAGTATCATATGGCAAGGCGCCCAAGTACTTAACACCCAAACTTTCAGTAAGCGTTCTGATTTCGTCTGAAACAGTCATTTTCATATTCTCGATCACACCTATTATTGGGGTACCGACTTCTTTCAACAATACGACCTGCTTTTTCACAGTTTCAAAAGCCAGCTTGGAAGGTGTGGTCACTATTAGAAAACTCAAAGGGTTTACAAACCTTAGAAGGTCAAGAACAGCGTCGCCGATTCCAGGAGGCATGTCGATTATTAGGCAGTCCAGATTGTTCCATAGTGTTACGGAAAAAAGCTCAATAAGAGCGTTCGACGTGTCGACCCCTCGTAACGGAGCAGGATTTACTCCCGAATAGTACACGATAGACATGAATTTCAAACCGTCCACTTCAGGCGGGATAAGCCCTTTGTCTTCTTTAGGCTTCAACTCTCCCGTATTCAGTATGATGTGCGCCGAAGGACCAGTGAAGTCAAGGTCGAATAAGCCGACGCGCAATCCGTCTCTCGAGAGAGACAGGGCAAGCGTAGCTGCCACGAGGCTTTTTCCAACACCTCCTTTGCCACTTGAAACCGCAATTACTCGCGCTACATGTGCAAGCCTGCGTGCAATTACATGCGACCGCGGGTCAACCAAAAGCCTATTTCACTCCTTTAACAGTTTCAAGCCAAATACCTCGCCCCTGAATCACTTCGAAATCTGGACTGCCGCAACGCGGACATTTAATATACGTATGCGCCACTTCCGGAAGAAAGTGTATCGCCTCAGCCACGTCAGGAGATAAACGCCGCTTCTGAAACAGCCATTCGTAACCGCATACTCTGCACTTAAGTTTAGTCTTAGCAGATATTATCCGAAACCTTGTATTCTCGAAGCCAGCAGGCTTAAGCTGCAAAAGAGCGAAACGAAGTATCCCACGTTCCACTTGTTGCAACTGCCCCACCCTTACGGTTACTTCGGTAATCCGGCTGAAGCCTTGCTCCGCCGCAATGCTGGAAGCTGCAGCAATTACGGTTTCAGCCAAAGCCCATTCATGCATGACCAAGGCTAGACGGAAGGTGCCATTTAAAAATATTGCAGCATAGATAGGAAGTCATCGGTAAGAAACAATAGCAAGAATAGATCTTACTCTCTTGTTCTCTACTAAGCGAAACTATATTCTTGTGGCGACAACGAAAAAGGCGTATAGGAAATTCCGAAAAACGTACGAAAAGTGGAAGTTTCTAACCGAGATGTAAGAAAGCGGGCTTGAATACTGTGAGTCTGCCTTGTGAAAATTGATGGCGCAACGTTTTTCCATGAAGTAGCCGCCAAGGCTAAACTGGATATTAGTTACTGGGTCAGAATAAAGCGTTTTTTGAAGGTTGAAACCTTTTGAATTTTTCTTCAAAGAGAAGTTTTGAGAAAAAGCTGAAAAATTCATGCGGAGGACACAGCAATGTTTAAACTTCAGGTTAAGCAGTTGTTTTCAGAGGTGAAAAATCGATGGTGAAGGACCCGGTCTGTGGAATGAAAGTTGATGAGGAAACAGCAAAGTACAAATCTGAATATGAGGGTAAGACCTATTATTTCTGCAATGCTGCTTGCAAGTTAGTCTTCGACAAGAATCCCGCAAAATATGCTGAAGCCAAGGTTAAAAGCGGAAAGCATTCTGGCTGTTGCTGCTGTAGTTGAACACCAAAAACTTCCGAATAGGCAAAACGGTATCTGCCTAACTTCGAAAGATTCTCTATTTTTCAGTACGCTCCCAGCAACACATGTTCAGCAAAAAGCTCTTCCGTCAACGGACCGATAAACTCGATTCTCTCGTTTATGACCACTTTCGGAACCCCGATTATCGCATATTTCTGAGAGAGATCTGGAAATTCAGTAGCATCTATGACATCCGCTGTTATGAAGTCGCTGGCCACAGCCAGTTTATGCGCTGTTGCCGCAACTTCAGGGCAGTGAGGACACGTCAAAGTCACAAAAACTTTTATGTTAACGGGAGATTTCACATCTGAAAGAACTTCACGCGTTCTTTCAGAAAGGATAACCTCGCTTGCGGAAACATTCTTAATCGCTTCTACGAGCGTATGTAATTCATAACCATAAGGTATTCCATAAAACCTGACGCCGTAGTCTTTCCTGCCAATCACAGCCACAGCGGGGATTCGTTCAATCTTATACTTTTTGACCATGTCAGCATCTGACAGAAAATCGTACACGCTGACGCCGACCTTATCTGACAAAGCTGCAAGCTCTTCAATAAGCTGCCGCGTTTCTGCACAGAATCGACATTCCAGCTCTTGCGTAAACACTAAAAGATTAACTGGATTTTGAAGTTGATTGAAAACCTCTTTAAGCTGGTTTTTCTTGTCATCAGGCAACAAGGACAAATTGCTCGACCAGCATCATTCAGGTAGAAGTGACAAATATCTTTTTCGAGAGGCATCATGTCGTCGACGAAGCCTAATTTCGCAGTGTCTCAATGCTGAGAAGCAGGCTTATAAACTGAAAAACCATGTTTTTAAACAAAGAATTAAGAACCAGTTTTTGGCTAGCAACATAGATGTTGACGAAAGCCATATAAGCGTTTTTCACGATAAATCTAGTGGTTTTCAGGTTTTGCCAGAATCTGTAGAAATTAGGCGGCAGATGATAATAATGGTTAGAAAGGAGTTGCATATGGGTTTTAACCTATATAGGTATATATAGGTCTTGGTCTTCACCAGTCTCGTCCGCCTCACGAGTTCATAGGCGGCTCGTCATTACCCTCCGCCCCTGTCAGGAAGTACCCACCCGCTCATCAGCCTTCCACGTTGCCGAGGAAGCCTTAACGGGGAACTCCCTCCATCTTCAGTTCGGTATGCTCTGTGACGCTGTGCATGTACCCCTCATCCGAGGTCTTTTGCTATCACCTTACTGCCCATGCACCCGCCAACTAATTAATGCCCGTCCTAAAACTCATATAAACCTATCTATTTTGAAACTGCTGTCTACGGCGCTTCAACGCACATGATAACAACTTTCTCATCTTCTAGAAAAATTCTGAAAACAGGCGAATTCGGTTTGACAAGGGCGTCGATTAATACTCCGTTCTTGCTCTGTTGGATATTCATTGAATTTTTCACTCGATGTTTCCCAGTGCCCAACTGAATTTTCTACGAAGGGCCTTCGGGTACAGTTTTGTCAAGTCAAAGTCAACAGTTTTTGCCCATTTAAGGTAAGTCCTAGGGTCTATGTACGACTTCAAAGAAGTGCCCAGGTTGTATTCTTTCGTCAGAGTTGTCAATTGTAGGTCCAGTCGTGCTTTTTCTATGCGTGCAAGCAATGCGTCAGTCTTCTTTCCTTCCTTCCTTTTCTTGGCCAGTTGTGCCTCAAGCTCCTTAAGCCTTGCTTCTTTTTTTGCGAGGCGCTCCTCAAAGTTTAACGGTGGCTTTCGCTTGTGATTTGCAACCTCTGCAACTTTCAAATTAGCCATTTTGGCATGGAAAGTTTTCAGATATTCTGGGTCATGCTTTTCTACGCTGCATTTTTCAAGATACTCCCGCAGTGTCTTTGTGCAGCGCCATGTTCTGAACACTTTTGCTGTCAAACCAGGCATTTTCTTGGAAAGGAACCTTGAAACCTTTCGAGAGTCGATTCCTTCAAACATGTACTCCTTGCATGTTTTAGAGAAAAACTCGATGTTTCTAATAACAGACAGCGGCGCCTTAACCTGCTTTATCCATCTGACGGAGTCTTTCCCAAGAAAGTCAAAATGTAAGGTGTCCCCGTCTATTTTAACATGTTCAGGTCTAAGTGTAATTGCGCCAACGGTATCTGCTTCACCGGGGTCTTTTTCGTCGCCCACTCTCATGTTTGGTTCCAGAATAAGCCAACAAACGGTTGCAACTTTTCTAAGTTCTACGTTTTCAGCGTTTAAGTTTTTCAGGATGTAGTTTCTGACCTTGTTTATTTGTCTACCCAGTTCCTCAGCCTTCTGAAATTTCGCTTCTTCTCTCTTCTGCTTGAGAAAAGCTGAATCGGCGAACCAGACATACTTGATTTTTCCAGTAAGTTTGTCAACCCATTTGGCCACGTACATCTTGTCTGGTTCCCAGACGATTGCTTTCCATTTTCCTGGCGGGCGCGGGCTGTCCGGCGACAAGTTTAGAATGATGTCTTCCTCGCTCGGCCCTTCTTTCCATCTGCCGCGTTTCGGGTGGTCTCCACGTCCAGCGAAAAGACATGATGGTTCAGCTGTCCAGTTGGCGATTTCAAGCTTCTCGCCGTCTACGTAGGCGTAGCCGAACTTTTCCTTCAAAGCTTCTCTCTGTTTCTTGCGTTGTTCAGCAAGAAGTTTCTTTTCGCTCTTGCCCATGTTCTGCTTTTTTTCTTTTTCTAATGCAATGTATTCGGCGATCTCGGAGAAGTCGATTTCACTGTTGCCTGTGCCGTTGATAGCTGCGTTGAAATCGTCTGAATTGACTGTGGACAGATATTTTTCAGTGAAGTTGCTGAGAAAGGTAAGCGTTGGGTTCTCTTTCTGAAGTTGCGCAAGAAAATCTTGGATAAAGTTTTTGTAGAAAACCTTGTCAGGCGGTGATTTTGACATGGTCTTCTTGACCCATGCAGTAGCCATTTGCTCACTTTTCTCGGTGAGCTTCACTGCTTGCCCCTGAATTTTTACAGAGAAGCCTTTGTAATCGTAGGGAGGAACATATATGCCGTTATGTCTGAAGCTTTTTAGGATATGCCGATTTGTATTTACTTCTTCAATCATCATGGTGGCTTTTTTCACACTTTAAGGCTCCTTGTGCTGTTGTCTTCGTAGTTTTGATAAAGTTTTTTATCCATTATGCTTGTAAGCTTAAGAACCTTCAGGTTCGCATATTTATCTATTAGTTCACAGTCAAGACTAATTCTCCTTTTTGGAGGCCCTAATACACTGAAGCTTCTTGTAGCATTTTTCCACTGTGTGTTGGTTTACGTATTTCTTGTGAGAGCGAAAACCGCCTGAGAATCCTGCTGGGATGTGTAGCAGCTCATGGATAAGCGTTTTCTCCTTGTTTTCTTCAGAGAGCCTGTCGAAAACTTCTGAGACGACTTCTATTGTATAAGACGGTGGCAAATTCAACACTTCCTGCCAAACTCTTCCTAAGCCATGAATTCGCGCAATCGTCCTTTTGGCTTTCGACCCTCTGCTTCTAACACAGAAAACAAACTGCGAAACCACGTTGAAAAGTTCAAGGTCAGCAACGATTTCATCAACGCGTTGTTTTATTTCTGGTGCAACAAAATACTTTATAGGCATCGTTTTCAACCTTTTTAACGCTTAGGCATTAAGACATGTATCATAAAAAATTAACTGTTGGTTTTAACATGCTTTTTACTTAGTGTATAGCGGAAACAACAAGCAGGATCACCTGCCGGTTATTTCGTCGTTTCATGGATACTGTTGGTCGTATGCGTTTCGTTCTAATTCTTTTTTTTATGCAAAACTTTATAACAGCCACTTACGTTTTCATGATAAAAAGGTGTAAAACATGAGATTCGGCTCATACCTGTTCGAACCGAAAAAGGCGCCGGGCTTTGACTTTGACCTGTTTCGCGTTAAACCAGAAGTTGGCAGAAGACTACCACCGCAACCAGACATGTACAGCAACATTGCAATATTCGGAGACAACGTAACTGCACGTAACCACCCGGACTGGATTTCTCAGTCACCGTTAGGTCCAGCTTGGCGAACAAACAATCGCTATAACCTGCGCTGGGACGTTCTATGCCACACCGTGCCAGAACATAGGGCAGAACAGTTGGACTATATCGAGGACGTTTCAAAGCATTCACCTGGCATATGGCTCAACAGCATTCACTTTGCTGATCACGGGCACTGTACTTGTCCACGATGCAACGAGAAATGGCATAAAAGCGGGCTTAGTTGGCTCGAATGGCGAAGAAAAGAAGTCACAGACTACATTGCTGAGATAAGAGAACGTGTAAAGAACGAATTGGTAATAGGCTTACAGCCTGACCCAGTGAATTCTTACGAACGATTCGGCATAGACTTCAATGACCTCGCAAAGTATGCTGACGCATTCAATGTTGTAATGTTCTCGAAGAACTACGCCACACCATGGTATTGGGAAATGCTATCGCGAGCATTCAAGAAGCTCTTGAAGAAACCAGTTTATATCAGCTTGTACGTTTTCGGTCCAGGAGATAACTTCAACGAGGTTCCATCTCCAAGCGAGCTGCTTACGGTTTCAGTACGGTGCGGAAGGGCTGGAATAGACGGGATACTTTACCTTGCAGACAAAGCCAGTCAACTGTGGGATTTCCAGAAAGCCGTCGTCGACAAGGTGGAACTGCGTGAAAGGCTAAAGACTTACGGCTGCCAAGAAGTTCTGGATTTGGTGGATAGATGGGAAAAAATCGTTCAATAGGTTCCCATCACGGAACTTCATAAACCAAGTCACCAACATGGTTGAATAAAAACCCAACCAAGTTGGTCATCCTCTTTTGTTTTGCGTTCAAGTTTAACATTGTAAGCGTGTGAATCCTGCATTATTTAATGGACTGGGCGGAAACGGCCCCTTTTTCTCATATATTTTTGCCCTTGTTAGGCTTTAGGCGGGCTGAAGTCCTGCCTCTTGAGGCTAAGACCTCTGTAACCCACCTTTTGCACAGGTAGTGCTAAATCGGTCTCGTTTACTATACGGCTTCACACATTTGGTTTATGCAGGTTCAAGTTTAGCCGTAGAAGTAGGAAGCCAACACTCATATAGAAGTTGGTAGCTCACATCGAACTTAACAATATAGACGCAACTGGAAAAGCGCTTAATATTTCAAGAGGCAGTAGTTTACCATTCGCCCTTGTGGGAGGAGTGTATCGCTTTAACTCTGTCGGCGGGAAGTCCCCATCCTTCAGGGTGAGGATGAAAGCCGACACGCTTATATTCTGTTTCGTTCATACTTATTCCTCACTAGGCATGGGACAGGCCGAATTTACGCCTGTGGAGACCTCCGTAACCCGCCTTCCAGACGTGACTCAAAGAAACGTTTCCGTTGACGGGAAACTGCGCTCTGGAGTGGATGGGGACCGAGTCTGGTCGTGGAAGCAGGAAGCCACTTCCTTTAGGGGGTGGTAGTTCACATTGCATCAGCGTTTTTACAGAAACGTAAAGGTTATTCCATGTTTCTTTTCCGAAATCTTCAAAGACCAAGATGAGGCGGAAAATTTAGGAGCCATTTTAGGTATTTGCCAAGTTTGTCAGTCGTTTGGTGGAAACCATGTATGAGAATACAAAGTCATTCCTAATGGTTGTGGCTGTCAGATTGTTAGGGAGTTTTCAGGCTTTGTTGAACGGTGTATGCCTGCATCGCTACCGCGTAGGTTGCTATTCCAGAATAGTATGTTTAATAGTGAAACAGTGTTTTTAGACAAAGTAGAATGCGTTTTCGGGCGAATTTATCGTTAAGTTCAACGAGAATTGTCCTGAGGCTTTTTCTATTAGTGAAGCGATCGTTTCATTGGGCTATGGAGACTGTAGGTCTGTTAACCATGCTTGCTCGTGAAGGCATGTGTGTGCGACGTAGGTGTGTGTGCATTTGCGGGTGCAGATAAAAGTAACAGGGATTGTGCAAGGCGTAGGTTTTCGTCCGTTCGTATATCGATTAGCAGTGGAAAGCGGATTGAGGGGCTACGTTAGAAACAGGGGTGACGCTGGTGTAGAAATCTTGGTGGAGGGCGCATCTGATGTAATAGAGCTTTTCATGCGTCGTCTTAAAAATGAGAAGCCGCCTCTTGCGCAAATACATACTCTGTCTTCAACGCGTTTGCCAGGAAAAGAAATGTTTACTGGGTTTGCGATTTTTCCAAGCTCAGACGAAGTTGAGCTCGAAGGTTCCACGGTGCCGCCGGACATTGCAATATGCGAAGAGTGTCTTGCCGAGCTTAGAGCGCAGAAAGATCCACGTTTTGACTATTTCTTCATTACTTGCACAAATTGTGGGCCACGCTTTACAACAATTGAAAGGCTTCCGTATGACCGTGATAACACGACAATGCGTGAGTTCCCCATGTGCGGTTTTTGCCAGTCAGAATACAATGACCCGCTTAACAGACGATTTCATGCTCAGACGATTGCCTGCCCGAAATGCGGCCCAAAAGTGTATTTGACAATGAATGACGGCGAGGTGGTAGACTCTCCTGACCCTGTGCGTAGCGCTGGTCGTCTACTTACTGAAGGCTACATAGTTGCGATAAAAGGGTATGGCGGCTTCCATATTGCGTCATCAGCATGTAAAGATCAACCACTTGCAAGGCTTAGAAGCATTAAACATAGGCGGAACAAGCCTTTCGCTATAATGGCGAGAAACGTGGAAGCAGCCAAAACCTTTGCCAGGATTACTGAGGCTGAAGAAAAACTTCTGACATCATATGCCAGACCAATAGTGCTGCTTAACAAAAGTGAAAACTACGACCTTTCACCGTTGGTGGCGCCTGGACTGCACAACGTGGGTGTAATGTTGCCTTACACTGGCACTCACTACATGCTTTTCGACAATGTCCCAGATAAAGCGTTTGTTATGACAAGCGCAAACCCGCCAGATCAACCTATAGTTCATGAAGATGAAATAGCGTTAAAAGAGCTACGTGGCACAGTCGACTATTTCCTTTTCCACAATCGTCGGGTTGCAGAAAGATGCGATGATTCCGTAATTCGCCTTCACGGAAGGCACAGGGTTTTCATAAGGCGCAGCCGCGGGTTCGCGCCGGCACCAATACTTCTGAAAGAAAACGCGAAGCAGTCAGTAATGGGCGTAGGCGCCGATCTTAACAACACTGTCTGCGTTCTCATAAAGAATAAGGCCTTTATCTCGCAGCACATAGGTGACGTGGAAAATATTGAGACTAAAACTTTTCTCCGCGAGGCTGCCGTGCACCTGATGCATTTGACAAACTGCGATGTCAAAGCGGTAGTTTGCGACTTGCATCCAAAATTCACAACCACGAAGTTGGCTGAAGAATTAACAGAAGAAAACCAGTGGCCACTTATTCGTGTTCAACATCATCATGCGCATGCTGCTGCCTTGATTTCAGAACATGGTTTGGACGAGATCATCGGAGTAATATGCGACGGCTACGGGTACGGAGAAGATGGGCAAGCTTGGGGTGGCGAAATCCTCGAGTGTACACGGTACTCGGAGAGTTTCAGGCGTCTCGCGCACTTAGAGCCTCAGATGCTTCTAGGCGGCGATGTGGCTACGCGTTATCCTCTCAGGCTGGCTGCTGCGATGCTGCATCGGCGGTTCAATGTCGAAGAGTGGTTGATAACGAACAGGGAAAAGCTGCCGCACGGCAAAGTTGAAGCCGACCTTATACTGCGCCAGCTCAGCAGCGCAAAGCATCCATTAACTACGAGCTGTGGCAGAGTTCTCGACGCGGTAGCCGCTGTTCTCGGGCTTTGTTATGAACGAACGTACGAAGGAGAGCCAGCCATGAAGCTTGAATCGGCTGCTATGAAAGGTGGGGACACGCTTAAACTGGAACCTGTAATAGTCGGAAATGTTCTGAATACGACCGAACTTGTGTCCTTTATCTTCGACCACCGAACCTGCGCGTCCACAGCTGACCTTGCCTATTTGGCGCATGCCTATATCGCTAAGGGTTTAGCTCAAATCGCAGTTGAGAAAGCTGCCGCGACAGGGATACGCAACATAGGTTTTTCAGGCGGCGTAGCATGCAACTTTATAATTTCCTCGATTATGCGCAAGACTGTTGAGAATGCAGGCTTAAGGTTTTACGTCAACGAAGCTGTTCCGCCAGGCGACGGCGGCATCTCCTTTGGGCAAGCAGTTATAGGTGGATTTCTCGTGTCGTAAACCATAACCGATTTATCCGTCTTCGTGGCTAAACACAGTGATATTACATGTGCCTTGCGATACCGGCAAAAGTCATCCAGGTTTCAGGCGACAAAGCCAAAGTCGACTTCGGACAAGGCGTCCTGAGAGAAGTGAACGTCACTCTTGTTGACGTTAAGGTCGGCGACTATGTCCTCGTTCATGCAGGCTACGCAATACAGCTTGTTGACGAAAAAGAAGCGCTTGAAACCCTGAGCCTCTGGAACGAGATACTTTCCGCTGGTAAAACATAGTGGAAAGCCGGTAAATGTCATGGCCAAAAATCTTTTTCGCGACCCACATCTTGCAAAACAGTTTTCACGGAAGATCCATGCGCTAGCGCCGAAAGATGCGCAAGTAAAGATTTGTCACGTCTGCGGCACTCATGAATGGACGATTACGCATCACGGTCTGCGGAGCTTGATACCACTGAACGTTGAAGTCATAGCTGGCCCCGGCTGTCCAGTCTGCATTGTTCCCGCTTCAGAAGTTGATGAGGCTGTTGAGCTTGCGCTGAACAACGTGACGGTTACATGCTTCGGAGACGTGCTCCGTGTTCCCGGCTCGAAATCGTCTCTTTTGGATGCCAAAGCAAAAGGTGCGGATGTGCGTGTCGTGTACAGTGTCAGCGACGCTGTACAAATGGCTAAACGTGAAGAAAAGAGACAATTTGTCTTTTTCGCAGTTGGCTTCGAAACAACTGCTCCTTCAACGGCGATTGAGGTTTCCAGAAATCCTCCGAGAAACCTCCAGTTTCTGACGTCACACCGCGTTATTCCGCCGGCGATGATGCTTCTTGCCCAAATGAAAGATTTGAAAATTAACGCTTTCATCGCGCCGGGGCATGTTAGCACAGTCATCGGGTTACAGCCATACCAGGTTTTCCCAGAAAAATATGGTTTACCCGTTGTCGTTGCAGGCTTTGAACCGCTTGATGTTCTCTCGGCAATTTACATGGTTATGAAACAACTTCATGAAAGAACTCCAAGGCTAGAAAATGAATATACGCGGGCAGTACGACCCGAAGGCAACATCAGAGCTAAGAAGCTTATGGAGCAAGTGTTCAAGATTGAAGACGGCAAATGGCGTGGGCTAGGCGTGATCCCTCAGTCAAAGCTTTCACTTAAAGAGGAATACGCTGAAAGCGATGCCAGGCTAAAATACAACTTGAAGGTACATGAAGGCATAGACTCGCAGCCTGGATGCTGTTGCCACCTAGTAATCGTCGGCAAGATTAAACCAACGCAGTGCCCGCTTTTCATGAAGACATGTACGCCGCAAACACCCGTAGGTGCGTGCATGGTCGGCATGGAAGGTACATGTCGCGTGTGGGCAACAACCAGCAGTTTCGCGGCGCAGTCTGGCCCTTAAAGAATCAAAAAGTAGTGTAGCACGGTTTTTCTCAGCTTCTATTTAACCTAGCAGATTCTCGGCACGGGGTCACCGACAGGTCGTGCAATAATGCGTTTTCCTCCGACAACCGTGTGCATTGCCACGCCGCTGAAATTGCCTGTGCCCTCGCCGATGATCTCCGCGTCTTTTCCTTCCGCCGTGTCCTTCAGAAGTTCTAGAACATGATTCGCTTTCTCAGCAACGACGCCTATTACCATTTTTCCCTCATTTCCAACTTCCAGCGGGTCCAACCCGAGCATTTCGCATGCGACATGGACGTTCTCGTTGATTGGAATTTTATCTTCATAGATTAGTATCCCAACTTTTGATTTCTCACTTATTTCGTTCAGCGCATCAGCTAATCCGCCTCTAGTAGGGTCCTTCATGGCTACGATTCCGCCAGCTTCGCCCAGTAAATGTTGAACAACGCGGTTAAGCGGTTTTACGTCTGATGTGATTTCGCTTCCAAACGTCAGGCCTTCCTGTGCTGATAGCACGGCTAAACCATGATCGCCTATTGTGCCGGAAAGAATGAGTTTGTCGCCTTTCCGCAGGTTTCGGTCCAGCACCCACCTGCTGTCAAAGTTGTTCCTGAATCGTCTCACAACCTTCAAGTTGTGCTCCAGATTATCGGTTCGTCTCCCTATTCCAGAAACGTTCATAACGCAGCCGCCTAAACTGCCTTTCTCAACCACTTTGGTATCGCCCGTAACTATGCAGACGCCTGCCTCAGTGCAGGCCTGCTTCATGCTTGAAAGAATTCTTTCAAAATCTATCAAAGGCAATCCTTCTTCAAGAATGAACCCGCAAGCTAAAGCGTAGGGTTCAGCGCCTAAAGCCGAAATGTCGTTAACGGTTCCTGAAATTGCGAGGCGTCCAATGTTGCCTCCTGGAAAGAATATTGGTTTAACAGCGTGAGAATCGCTTTTGAGAACTATGTCTCCTATGGCTGCGGCGTCGGCAAGTGCTTCAAGCGTAACGTCCGCCGAGGCGGTTGCACAAGCAAAGTATTTGAGGACATACTTTTTGATCAAACCATGCATCGCTGAACCGCCGGCTCCATGAAGCATTGTGACAAAACCATTTTTTTCGCTCATAGTATCATCAAGCTTGAAACTTCCATGCACCTACTGTTAAGGTTTAACGTTGAACATAAACTAATCGTTACACATGCTTAAACCGTCTATGCTAAATTTAAGCTGTGCTGCTTGAGCAGCATGTGCTTCAGCTATTTTGGGCCTTTCAGTCGCTTCTTCAGGCTGCTACACGGTGTGAATTCTATTGACGACAGTAAAGCTGTCTGCAGTATGGAAAGCCATATAAATCGCAACTGTGCTTTTGAATTGCGCATTCGGAGAGATACGAAGTGCCAAAATGGGGATACTCCATAGTAGTGGACGAGCTAGACCCGGAAAAAACCGCAAAGGCAAGTGGGCGTGAAGTTAGAGTATCCCATAAACTTACCAGGGAAGTCTGTAAGGCAATAAAAGGTATGATGCTTTCAGACGCAAGGATGTTCTTGCGCGGCGTGATAGAAAAGAAAAGGCCTGTTCCGCTTAGACGTTTTAACAAGAAGGCTGGTCACAGGCATGGACTAGACGGAGTTCATGCTGGGAGATACCCAGTTAAGGCTGCACGTAAAGTTCTAGACGTGATCGAGAATGCAGCGGCAAACGCGGAGAATAAGGGGCTGGACACGGACAACCTCTATGTGATGCATGCTGCTTCGTATCCTGGAATGAAAATTAAGCGTTACATGCCTAGGGCGCATGGACGTGCATCTCCGAAGTTTGAAACTTTAACGCATATTGAAATTGTTTTGGCCGAGAAAGCCTTGCGGGGAAATGTATAATGTCTATTGTGAAGCGTTTTATCACTGAATCGATAAAAAAGGCTGAAATCGACGAATTTTTGCAGAAAAAACTTGAACGTGCAGGTTATGGCGGAGTGGACCTCTCAAAGACGCCGCTCGGCACCCATGTGGTGGTCTACGCCATGAGACCAGGGCTCGTCATCGGACGAGGCGGCGAAACAATTAAGGAGCTCGCCCAAGTTTTAGAGCAGAATTTCAAGGTCTCAAACCCGCAGATTTCAGTTTCAGAAATCGAAGTTCCAGAATTGAACCCATACGTTGTCGGTACACGTGTTGCTTCTGCCCTGCAAAAGGGTATTCACTTTAGGCGCGCTGCTTTTTGGGCGATGAACCAAGTAATGGAAGCAGGCGCTTTAGGCGTAGAGATAATCATCAGCGGTAAGCTTCGAACTGAGCGTGCAAGAGCTGAAAAGTTTCGCACGGGGTATTTCCCACGATGCGGCGACCCAGCTTTAAAGTACATGCGCAAGGCAGAGGTTCACGTGCAACTTAAGCCAGGTATGTTCGGAGTGAAAGTCAGAATAATGCCTCCGGATGCGCAGTTTCCAGACAGAATCCAGATAGTGGAGCCAACTGTCGAAGAAACCGCCGAGCAAGAGCAAACTTTGCAGGCAGCTTCTTCAGAGACGGCGTCAGATATACCTAATCAACCATTGTCTGAACAAGATTTAGAAGGTCAAGACGTAACTTCACCGCAGGAAAATGGAACCCTGCCTTCTGAGGACGACGCGCACAAGGAGGCGGATGCATAAATGCCGATACTGCGGATGAAAGAGATCCGCGACATGAAGCCGGAGGAACGCGCTAAGAAGCTCGCCGAACTCAGGGCGGAAGTGTCGAGGTTGCGCACGATGATCAGTGCGGGTGGAACAGTTGAAAACCCCTCACGCGTAAGGGAACTGCGCAAAACGATTGCGCGGATACTCACAGTTGAGAATAGCTATGAACTGAAACAACCTGCTGGAAGGAAAGAGGCTGCAAAAAAGGAAACAAAAGTTAAGGAGGCAAAGTTGAAGTGAAGGTGACGCCGGACATCATACGCTACGAATTAATCGGAACCCATGCTAAAGTAGCCCGTAGCCCTCACGGAAACTACGTTGGACTAAAAGGTCGAGTAGTTGATGAAACGAAAAACACGTTTCTGCTTAGATGTCGGAACGAAATGAAGAGAGTCATTAAGGAAAATGCAGTTTTCCACTTTAGGTTTGAGGACGGTACAGTCGTGGAAGTGGACGGTGCGCTTCTGGTCGGTCAACCTGAGGGCCGTCTTAAAAAAACCATTAGGAGGTTATGGTGATGTCTTTAACGTTCAAAAAGCCGAAGAAAACCTGTGACGATAGAAACTGTCCCTTCCATGGGACACTCTCGGTCCGCGGACGCGTTTTTGAAGGTACGGTTGTAAGCGCGAAAATGGATAAAACCGTGATCGTGGAACGTGAGTACCTGCACTTCTCTCCCAAATTTGTCAGGTACGAACGGCGGCGCAGTCACATCCCTTCGCATAACCCGACATGCATTGACGCCAAAGAAGGCGACCGCGTGAAGATCGCTGAGTGTCGACCGTTGAGCAAAACAGTTTCTTTTGTTGTGGTTGAAAGGATGGAGGCAACGTAATATGGCGGCGAAGGCAAAGCAGCGTGCGTTAGTTGCAAAAGGCATGCTTTCGCATGGACAGAAGATTTCACGAGGTCTCTCAGCAGGTTCAAAACTAAGATGCGCTGACAACACTGGCGCAAAAGAACTGAGGCTTATCCAAGCTATGGGCTACAAAGGCAGGCTAAGACGCTATCCTTCAGCCACTGTCGGCGACAAGGTGACAGTATCAGTTCGGCATGGAACACCAGACATGCGGAAAAAGATTTTCCAGGCAGTCATCGTGAGGCAGAAGAAAGCCTACCGCAGAGTTGACGGCGTTTGGATCCAGTTCGAGGACAATGCGGCTGTGATAATAACTCCTGAAGGTGAGATGAAAGGTTCAGAAATCCGTGGTCCGGTTGCAAAAGAAGCAGCTGAAAGATGGCCTAGAATTGCCAGCGCATCCAGCATTATCGTTTAAGGTGACAACTATGCAAAGAACACAATCTACAAAATCTCCGCGAAAACAGCGAAAGGCACTTTACACCGTGTCAGCACACTTACGGCACAAGCTTATTTCCGCACCATTATCGCGGGAACTTGCTTCTTCAAAAGGTGTCAAGACCCTTCCCCTGAGAAAGGGCGATACGGTGCGAATAATGCGGGGCGACCATAAAGGATTTGAAGGGAAAATCTCGCGTGTGGACCTTAAAAAGTACCGTGTGTACGTTGAAGGATTAACCCGTGAAAAGGTAGACGGCACTACGATATTCGTTCCAGTGCACCCGTCGAAGGTTATGATAAAAAACCTGAACCTCGACGACAAATGGCGCAAAAGAACAATTGAACGGAAAATATCTTCGAGACACGAGGCTCTAGAGCAGCCTAAAGAGGCTGTTGCTGAAGCAGCTAAAGAAGTCAACGTTTCCGTCGAAGCTAAAAACGTGGAAACCGCGGAAAAAGAAGCGTTGACCGAAAAAACTGCAAAGAAAACTCAAACATCAAGGAAAAAACCTGCTAAACGCAGAATTAAACAGTCCAGCAAGGAGAAAGAAGAAAAGGCAGAAGCAAAGGCTGTGGAGACCCAGACACACGAAATCGCCGACGAGAGCGCTTTAAAAAGTAAGAAGAAGCCACGGACGGCACACAAGACAACGGCAAAGAAGAATGAAGGTGAATAACTTATGGGAAAGAAAGGAAAAACAGGGCGTTTGAAACGTAAGCCTGCCCCAAGATTCTGGCCAATACACAGGAAAGAGTACGCATGGGCCGTGAAACCCTCAAGTGGTCCACATGCAACAGAACAATGCCTTCCGCTTTCACTAGTTTTGCGAGATATTCTGAAGATGGCAAAAACAAGGAAAGAAGCCAAAATCATAGTTGCCCAGGGCAAGGTATACGTAGACGGTAAAGCACGTAAACAGGACGACTTTCCATTAGGCTTGATGGATGTTCTGTCATTTCCAGAACTTGACAGGCACTACAGAGTTATCCCTTCACATAAAGGATTGGTTTTGGCACCGATAAGCAAGGATGAAGCTTCCTTTAAACTTGCGCGCGTCGAAGATAAACGATTGCTGAAAAATGGACGTGCGCAGTTGAATCTTCACGACGGCTCAAACCTGAGCATTAGAGCTTCCGAACAGGAAAGTCCTCAAGCGCAGTATGAAACCTTTGAAGTTTTGAAACTCAGTCTCCCAGAAAAACAAGTCCTCGGACGAATAAAAGTGAAGGAAGGAAACTGTGCGGTTATAACAGGCGGGCAAAACATTGGCATTCATGGGAAAATAGTTGAAATCGAAAAAGCTGAAGCCAAAAGACGTAGAAATGCGCTTGTAATAATTAAAGACGAAAAAGGTGCGCATTACCAGACGATCCTCGACTTTGTCTTTACGATAGGCGAAGCAGCTCCGCTTGTTTCAGTTTCGGAGGCAACGGTGAATGTCTGAAGACGTTATCCTAAAGAGATGGCAAGAGAAACCAATGCTTAAACCAAGAATCGACAAAGTCGTCGTTAACATATGCACAGGCAAATCAGGCGAACCTCTTGAAAAAGCCTTCAAAGTGCTGAAAGAGATAACGAATCAAACACCCGTCAAGAGAAAAGCTAAATCGACGATAAGAGATTTTGGAATCAGAAAAGGCGAACCAATCGCATGTGTTGTAACCCTCAGGAAGCAAGCCGCCTTGGATTTCCTAAAAAAAGTCTTGCCTGTTGTTGAAAACAAAATAGCGAAGTCAGCTTTTGACAAAAACGGTAATTTTGCCTTTGGCTTAAAAGAACACATTGAAATACCTGGTGTAAAGTATGACCCTGACGTAGGCATTTTTGGCATGGACGTATGTGTCAGTATGGCAAGACCAGGCTACCGCGTTAAGAATCGACGTGACCGGAAAACACACGTAGGCTCTAGGCACATGCTGACGCCTGAAGAGTCTATCCTCTACGTCAAACAAACTTTGGGAGTTGAAGTGGTCTAATCATGGAGAAATAATCATGGCAAAACAGAGAGTGAAGAAGGACAGAAAGTACGGTAAGGGTGCAAGGCCATGCGCCAGATGCGGAGCTTACGGCCCCGTAATTCGCCGTTACAATTTATATCTGTGCAGGCACTGTTTCAGGGAAGTCGCTCCGAAACTAGGCTTCAAAAAGTATGAATAGTGCAGGTGAACATTGTGGACACTCTGTCGAACGGTTTGACAACGATAATAAACAATGAGATGCGCAACAAGCGTGAATGCATCATAAGCCCAGCCTCTAAACTATTGGGTAGAGTGTTGCGTATGATGCAGTTAAACGGTTACATAGGCGAGTTCGAGTATATTGACGATGGTCGCACAGGGGAGTTCAAGGTGCAACTTCTGGGGCGAATCAACAAATGCGGAGCCATAAGACCACGATTCCCCGTCAAAGTCGGCGAATTCGAAAGCTGGGAAAAGAAGTTTCTCCCGTCAAGAGACGTCGGTATAATCATTGTTTCTACATCACAGGGCGTAATGACTCATAAAGAGGCTGAGGAAAAAAACATAGGCGGCAGGTTGCTTGCCTTCGTTTATTAAGGGGGAAACCTTACTGATGCGGCTACCGGAAATCTCGAAAACAATCCTGCTTCCCGAAGATGTTGAAGTCAGAGTTGAAGGAAAAAAAGTAACAGTTAAAGGCGAGAAAGGTGTGCTCACACGAGACTTCACTCACGCGCCCGTGTCAATCGAAGCTAACGGAAAAACCATGCGTATCTGGGCGTCATGGCCAAGGAAAAAGGAAACGGCTATGGTTGGAACAGTATACTCTCACATCCAGAACATGATAACCGGCGTTAAAAAAGGCTTCACGTACAAACTGAAGATTGTGTTCTCGCATTTCCCGATTTCCATTAAGGTCCAAAATAAAGTTGTAGTAATCGAGAACTTCACGGGCGAAAGACGTGCGCGCCGCGTAAAGATAATCGGCGATGTAAAAGTCACGGTTCAAAGCGAAGACATAATCGTTCAGGGAGTAAACATAGAAGACGTTAGCCAAACAGCCGCAAACATCGAACAGGCAACAAGGGTGAAGCGTAAAGACCCGCGAGTATTCTTGGACGGTATATACATTTACGAAAAAACAGAGGGAATGGATTAATGAGCGAGAGAAACCTTCCACGTCAGAAAGCACTGCGTTTGAGAGCTCGTGTAAAAGGTAAGAAGCCGAAGTTTATCCGGCCTGAAAGCTGGCGGTACGCCAAATTGGCAGAGACTTGGCGTCGCCCTCGCGGTTTAGACAATAAAATGCGCCGAAAAATCAAAGGTTGGCCGCCGACTGTAAGCGCAGGCTACATGGGTCCGAGAACTGCAAGAGGGCTTCATCCCTCAGGCTTCAAAGAAGTGACTGTTCACAACGTTGAAGACCTTGCGCGAATCAACCCGCAGACAGAGGCCGCCAGAATCGCTCATACCGTGGGCAAGAGAAAGCGTGCCCAAATAATCGCGGAAGCTCGAAAACGGAAAATCCGACTCTTGAACGCTGAAGCAGCGGGGAAAGCGGAGCCAGCTGAAAAAGAGACTCCGCCAGCAAGTGAAGAACCAAGAGCAGGAGAGGCTAAGCCCGATAAAGCAAAACGGAAGACTAAAGCGTCTGACAAAGAAAAGCAGGAGATGAAGAAGGATGACAAATCTTAGCAGCCAAAGACGGTTAGCGGCTGAAATACTCAAAGTCGGAGAGAACAGAGTCTGGATGGATCCTGAACGCATAGACGAAGTTGAATCTTCAATCACGCGGGAAGAAATCCGGCAGCTCATACATGACAAGGTCATCAAGGCTCTACCGGATAAAGGCGTAAGCCGCGCACGCGCAAAACTTCTAAGGCAGAAAAAGAAGTTAGGGCGAAGGCTCGGTCCAGGAAGCCGGACTGGAACAAGGAGCGCGCGCGTCACAAAGAAAGAGGCTTGGATGGCCAAGATCAGGTCGATACGCAAACGACTACGCGAGTTGAAGGCCAAGCGCGTGATAACGGAAAGCAACTACCGTCAACTTTACACAATGGCCAGTAGCGGAAGATTTCAGTCGGTTGCAGATTTGGAACGCTACATTAAGGCGCATGACATGTGGAGGAAACGTTAATGGCGCACGGACCACGTTATAGGGTTCCGACACGCAGAAGACGTGAGGGAAAAACCGACTACCAAGCTAGGAAAGCGCTTGTTCTCTCAGGTAAGCCGCGGCTTGTTGTTCGCTCCTCACTGAGGCACATAGTTGCCCAAGTCGTAACCGCCAAACCAGAAGGCGACATCGTAGTCGCTTCAGCACACAGTAAAGAACTGCAGACACGCTTCGGCTGGAAAGCCTCAACTGGAAATGCATCGTCAGCATATCTCACAGGTTTACTTTGCGCCGTCAAAGCAAAGAGTAAAGGTGTTGAAGAAGCTATTCTCGACATTGGGTTGGCTGCGCCAACCAAGGGTTCAAACGTTTTTGCGGCTTTAAACGGATTCGTAGACGGCGGAATCTCCGTGCCGTATGATGAGGAAAAAATCGTCAAAGAACGGGTCACAGGCGCAAACATTGCTGAATACGTCAAAAAGCTAGGCGATGCTGCTGCAACTAGGTTTTCTCAGTACTACGCGCGTGGGCTTTCACCGGAAAAACTGCCTGAACATTTTGAAGAGGTTAAATCACGAATACTTGAGTTACAAAAAAGTGGTGGTGCTGAATAAATGATGTCTAGACAAAGAGAAAAGCCTTCTGTAAACCTTGAAGAGTGGGTTCCCAGAACCCGTCTTGGAAAAATGGTTCAAGAAGGCAAGATCACATCAATCGAAGAAGTTTTTGTGAGCGGCTTGAAGATTTCAGAGCCCCAAATCGTCGATGCCTTGATTCCAGGTCTACAGGAGGAAGTGATAAACATTAACTTAGTGCAGAAGCAAACTGACGCAGGCGAAAAATCAAGGTTCAAAGCCATCGTAGCTGTAGGTAACCGCGATGGCTACATAGGCTTAGGCGCTGGAAAAGCAAGTCAAGTTCGAAATGCCATAGAAAAAGCTGCGGTTGCTGCACGTTTAAACGTTGTTCCAATTAGGCGTGGCTGCGGAAGTTGGGAATGCGGCTGCGGTCAGAACCATTCTATTCCATTCCAGGTAGAGGGAAAATGCGGCGGTGTCAGAATCATCATTGTTCCTGGACCGCGAGGACTTGGGCTGGTTGCAAGCGAAGTGGCAAAGGTCATTTTAAATCTTGCCGGCGTCAAGGATCTTTGGACAAGAAGCTTCGGCGCAACACGAACCGCCCCCTCCTTTGCCTTCGCTTTGTTCGACGCCTTGAAGAAAACGTACAAACTTATCACACCAACAGACTGGGTGAGATAGTTGAGTGAGCAAACAGAAACGCAGACAACGCAGTGTAAATGCATAGTCGCAGTTAAAATACGCGGTTCAATCGACGCTGGACGCGATGCCCGAGCAACTTTGCAGATGCTGCACCTGAACCGAACAAACCACGCCGTAATCATAGATGATAGGCCCGCTTTCACTGGTATGCTACGACGCGTGCAGAACTACGTGACATGGGGCGAAGCTTCCAAGGAAACCGTGTTACTGCTGCTGAAGGAAAGGGGAAAACTCGTAGGTGGCAGGAAACTCACAGAGGAAAACGTACATGTACTAGGCTTTAACTCTCTCGAGGAGTTAGCTCAAGCCATCGTAAAAGGTGAAGTAGAATATTGGAAACTCGATGTGCAGCCTGTCTTCAAGCTTCACCCTCCAGCAAAGGGATACAAGGGGAAAACAAAGCGAAGCTTCAGCTCAGGTGGCGAATCAGGCTACCGAGGCGACAAGATTAACGAGCTTGTAAAACGGATGTCGTAAACCTCTCAAAGCCTCCCGCGTCAATTTCCCAGTCCCCGTCTGCGATACCTTTTAAAGTTACTGTTTCGATTCCCATTGTATTTAGGAGCGGCGAACTTGAGTGCAAAATGGCGGCGAAGCAGAAAACACCTAAGATGGCTTGACCTAGGCGGGCTTGACGAAGCCTCTTTCGGCGAAGCCACAGGGTCGAAACGTTTAGAAGACCTTCCGGTTGCACGAAACATGAGATACCAGAGATACCGTCTCCCAAAAGCCTATGGCAAAAAAAGCTGGAAAGAACCTAAACCTCTTATCGACATATTCCAAGAAAAAAACTGGATAACCATTGTTGCTCAAATCGCAGGTTTCAGCAAGGACACTGTAAAGGTAAGCGTCAGAGACCAAAAATTAACGCTTTCAGCCAAAGCCAAAGACCGCAGATACTATAAAAGTTTAAATTTGCCGAAGGTAGTGATTCCAAACACTATGCACACCACATACAAGAACGGTGTGCTCGAAATAAAACTGAGAAAAGCCACAAAAGAAACACTGAAAAAAGAAGCTGAATGACACATGCCGCATAAACTTCGAAAAATCAGGAAGACTCGTGGTTCACGAACTCAGGGTTACGGAAGAGTGGGGCAGCACAGAGACCATGGTTCAAAGGGGTGCCGTAAAGTTGGGCGCCATAAGCATCTCTGGAGTTACGTCACGACTTATGAGCCTGACTATTTCGGCAAGCATGGTTTCAATTCTCCGAGAAGCCTGCAACGTGTGGAGCGCGTCATAAACGTGCATGAACTGGAGGAACTTTCACACAGATTTACTTCAAACCTTGATAAACATGTAATTGACCTGACGCGTTTGGGCTACACGAAACTGTTGGGTTCAGGATGCATCCGTACGCCTTTAACAGTGAAAGTGTCATGTTGCACGGCTCGAGCTGCTGAAAAAGTGAAAAACGCCGGCGGACAAGTTATCACGGGAACAAAGGAACCTGAAGAGTAAGTGTTGACAAATGGCTGGCAAATTCCTTAACCTTTTCAAGCCTGTTGGAAGGATACTGCCAGAAATAAAACTTCCTGAACGTAAAGTAAGCTTTAACGAAAAAATCTTTTGGACCGCAATTGTTCTGATAATATACCTAGTCATGTCGGAAGTTCCCCTTTTCGGCATACCGAAAACGCAGCAGGACAGCCTGAGCGCTCTTCGTGTAATCTTTGCCTCTAACCGTGGAACGCTCATGGAGCTTGGTATAGGTCCAATAGTAACGGCTGGGCTTATACTTCAGTTGCTCGTCGGCTCTGCGATAATCGAGTGTGACATGTCGAAGCCTGAGGACAGAGGCTTATTCACCACAGCTAGCAAGGTCTTCTCCGTGCTGCTTACGGGAATCCAAGCTTCGGCATACATCATCAGCGGCATGTATGGTTCGCTTCCTGGACCAACCGCCATAGTCATTTTCTTACAGCTCGTAGCCGCAGGCATGGTAGTCCTGCTCTTAGACGAGTTGGTTCAGAAAGGCTGGGGTCTAGGAAGCGGCATAAGCCTCTTCATCATGGCAGGCGTTGCCCAAACAATCCTCTGGCAATGCTTCTCTCCTAGCACAGGTTTGTTCGTAGGTGCGTTGTTCCAGGGAACACACAACCTGGTGGACTGGATCGTTGGCACAGGTATATTTCCGTCCTTCATAGGTTTCCTCGCGACGATCGGCGCCTTTCTCATAATCATTTACATGGAAGGTGTGCGCGTTGAGCTTCCACTCGCTTATGCAGGCTACAAGGGCTTCCGTAGCAAGTATCCAATCAAGCTTCTTTACGTTTCAAACCTTCCAGTTATCTTTGCCTCAGCGCTGTTCGCAAACGTTTACTTCTTCTCGCAGCTCTTATGGAACTCTTACAACCATGGAAACACCAATTTCTGGCTTAACCTGTTGGGGCAATACAACTATGTGGGTAACGGAACCCAGCAGAACCTTCAGCCCACGGGCGGATTAGCGTATTATGTCACAGCTCCGCACAGCCTGTCAAACGTGGCTGCAGACCCTGTTAGAGCCTTCGTCTACCTTGGGATTCTCGTGGCCTTCTGCGCCGTGTTTTCGCTTATCTGGCTTGAAGTAGGCGGCTTAGGTCCGTCAACGGTTGCTAAACAATTAATGGATTCAGGCATGCAAATTCCAGGTTATCGTCGCTCGGAAAAACCCATCGAATCCATACTTAAACGGTACATCCCTGTAGTTACGATAATGGGCGGCATAATCGTAGGGTTAATCGCAGGCGTAGGCGACTTCCTAGGCGTTTTCGGGTCAGGAACAGGGATTCTGCTCTCAGTCGGCATCCTCTACCAGTACTATGAGCTTCTCATGCGTGAACGTGCAGCAGAAATGTATCCTGCGCTTAGGCGCATCTTCGGCGAATAGACGCGTTAAAGGGTGAAAACGGTTATTAACGAGAAGGCATTTTAAGCCTTCCAGCCGATATACTGGGTGTGGAGAAATCGTGGTGTTCGATATATCCGTGATACCGTCGTCGACGCTGCTGATAATGAGCATAGCCGTGGCCATCTCATTCATAAACATGGGGATTAACCGCCTACTCATTTCCAGAATGTGTGGATGGGAGGAATACCGACGAATGCAGAAAGAAGTGGCTGAGTTCCGCGCGCAACAGATGGCAGCGCTGCGCGCCAAAGACGTGAAACTCATGGAGAAACTGAAGAAAAAAGAACCTCAAATAATGAGTATGCAAGCAAAAATGAGCAAACCGACACTTGTGCTTTTTCCAATAAGTCTCAGCTACATACTGATCTGGCTTCTGTTCTTGACACCGTTCTACGGAGCTAAACCAGTGGCGTACCTTCCAGGCTTCGGTCCTATCCCGGTCGTCTACTGGTACTTTATATGCTCATTGTTGTTTGGGACTCTGGCCTCGCGCTTGATGGGTGTAACTCCAGTCGAATAGTTTTGAAACAGCCAATGCGTGGTGGGCATCCGTATTTGAGCAGCAAAGCTGAACCGATCGTCATATGCATTTGCGGTATGGCGGGCACGGGGAAAAGCACGCTTGCAAAGAGGCTTGCCGAAAGATACGGCTTGAAATATTATTCCGGAGGTGACGCGATGCGCGACCTTGCCGTGGCCGAAGGCTACGACGCTTACAAGCCAGGCTGGTGGGAGAGCCCAGAAGGCTTGAAGTTTATAGAGACCCGCGCTGAAGACTCGCGGTTTGACAAGGCAGTCGATGCCAAGCTTCTTGAGTATGCCGCGCAGGGCAACGTTGTCATAGACAGTTGGACCATGCCGTGGCTTTTTGGCGCTGGCTACAAGATTTGGCTTGAAGCCTCTGTCCAGAAACGCGCAGAAAGAATTGCAAAACGCGACCGGATCAGCGTCGAAGAAGCTTTGGAAGCGCTGAAAAAGAAAGAAGCACGAACAAGAGAGATCTACCGAAAACTTTACGGTTTCACTCTCGGCGAGGATTTCAGCCCGTTTCACTTAATCTTGGACACAGACAATCTAACTGCAGAAGAAGTCTTCCGCATACTATGCAGCGTCGTCGATAACGTGATTCTCAAAAACCACCAACACTGTAAAAACAGCATAGAATAGGCTTAATCACTCTTATAGCGTGCAGTAATCGCATTGTTGCGTGTTCCGCCACTTTATACAGTGACGGTTTGGGCGTCGTCCGTCGTCTTTTTCCTGCATCACCCGACTTCAAAACTCGTCGGTCTTTGTTTACGTCTGGAAATTTATTTTTTCGTGATGGAAACCGTTATATTATGAACGTGTAATATGCTTCGAGGATTATGATGATTTCCGATTTGACCATGACGGCAGTTTACATAATGTTTTTCATCATGTTGCTTCTGTCTCTGCTGATGACTCTTCCTCTCTTCTTCAGCTTTTTGAAACCCTCGTTGGGTGAGGGGGGCATCCAAAAAGTCGCTGCTCTCCGCTTTGAGCTGACCGGCGTCTCCGCGCTCATCGACTTGGAGGAAAAATTCGAGTTCAACGCAGTCTTGTTGCAGGCAGTGCTACATGTGATCGAGACATTGCCAAACATGGAAGCTTAGTTGCTTTGCTTCTTAAGCAGAAGTTTTGCGTTTTTCCATTGCTCTCTCGCAAGCGAGAAGTAACCACGTGGGCTTCCATGAAGCGAATAGAAGATATAGCATAGGTATGTGCATTGCCTGCATTTCCTATATGCTTCACGGAGTCCATCGAATTCTCTGGTGCGCCAGAGTTTCGGCAAGTCGAACACTGAACCTGAAAAGTTGTGGCTGTGACAGCCTGCGATTCGGCCTAAATGGTCAACCATCAGAAAGCTTTGAAGCGCCTTGCACTCCCATGTTCTTTCGCCGTCGCTGTAAAGTTTTCTCAGTGCTATGAGAAGCTCGTTGGTCATAAGGATCCTGTTATTTTTGGCTTTCATTTCGATAAGGGCATCGCACAGTTTAACCATCGCGTGCTTGTCTCTTATTGCAAGTTCGTCGTTCATTTTACCTATTTTGAAAAGCTGTCGCTCATCAGCTGAAACATCATATGAGTAGAGGCAGTACCAGACAGGGATATTTTTCTGGGTGAAATACCTCGTTATGTCTAGTATTTCGTAAAGGTTTAGTTGTGAAATCGTCGGTGTCACGCAGACGTTCACACCTTGCCGATGCAGTTCATTCACGGCGTGCAATGCTTTTTGCAGTGAGCCTTTTACGCCTTTAATGTGGTCGTTTTTTTCAGGGTCGAGGCTGTCGATTGAGATGGCCACGAAATCAACGTTTCGCAAAGCCTCTATTTTCTCTGCAGCCATACTGCCGTTGTCATATACCGTTGTGATGAAGCGTTGGGTTGCGTATTCCAGTATTTCGTCCACGTCGTTTCTGAGAAGCGGGTTGCCGCCGGAGATCACTATCTCCATGACGCCGAGGTCTTTGAGTATATCCAGTCCTTTCTTGATTTCGGCTGCTGAAAGCTCGTGTGAGCTTGGTTCTCGCCAGACGTTGCAGCCTATGCATTTGTAATTGCATTTTCTCGTAATCATCCATTGAGCATGACGAGGTCTATTCGGAAGTGCCAAACGTGCAGCAACGCTTGCAGCTTTCTTGAAGTTAAGTCCCAAATAATCAAGCACTCTGCCTTGGTTAACTCAGACTATACTTGAGTGTGTGATATAAAAACCTCGCCTCCACGCGGCAAGATTCTTACAGTGGGAATTATGTGTTACCGCGGTTGGTGTGTGGATGTCAGAAGCATTTTGGCATTGGACACTGTGAGTTCAGTCGGTGCTATTCTTATGGCAGGTTTAATTTGGAGGGAAACATTATTCTCCGTGTTTGACATGGAGTGACGCGCGTGTGGAGCATGCAGCTTAAGAATGGCTCCTTGGTGCAGTGCTGGTTGCTGGTTTGCGGGGGTGTCGTATGGTATGGCGCGTGATGTGTTGGGCAAGGTCGACGTTGTCTTGTTGACCAAGAACAGCGGAAAAGTTTTGGCAAAGTGTTTATCTTCAGTTTACAAGAACGTACCTGTTAGACGACTAATTGTAGTCGACGGATTTTCACGTGACAACACGCTTGACGTGATTCAATGGTTTGATGACAAATACAGGAATGTTAAAGTGCTTTTTGACAGTGGAACAAGAGCTACTGCGCGGCAGCGCGGTATCGAAGCAGTTGAAACTGAATGGTTCCTCTTCGTTGACAGTGACGTGGAGCTGTGCAAGGATTGGTTCAAGAAAGCGGTTGCCGAAGTTGACGGAGATGTGGGCGCAGTATGGGGAATTGAAGTTTGGTCAACGATTAGGAGTAAAGTTATGCTCAAACTTTTTCTCTTGATAACGAGGAAGATTTTTGAACTTCGCGGCGGCACTCATGATACGCTCGTCCGCACTTCAGCAGTGCGAGACATGAAGCTTCCAGAGCACCTGCATGTGTTCGAGGATGCTTACATCAAAGAGTGGATAACCAAGAAAGGCTACAAAGTCGTTGCATGCTATGACCCTTTCTGTATCCATTACAGGAACGAGGCAGTTTGGACTGTGCGCGGAAGCATCGCGCAAATAGTGGACGCTGCAAAATCAGGCAGCGTCAAATTACTCATGAAGCTTTTGCTGGCATATGGTTTCTACGCGGCGTACGCTGTGAGTCAGATCCTGCAGCGTAACCGCAAGGCTGATGACTGTTCAAAGAAGTAGCGACTGAAAGTCACTCTTGAAGGTTTGCCGTGAAAAGTTTTATTGTGAACATGCAGAGTATATGTGAACGTTAGTTGAAGTGGAAAGCAAGGCGTCGTGGTATGCAATCCGTCGATGTTGTGGTGTTGACGAAGAACAGTGCCTACCTGCTAGACCGATGTTTGTCTTCAGTTTATCGTAACGTGCCTGTTAATCAGCTTATTGTGGTCGACGGGTTCTCAACCGATGCGACGCTTGCGATCTTAAAGAAGTATTCTCAGATTTACGGTAACGTTAAGGTTTTTTCGATGAACGGTTCAAGGGCGGTGGCGCGGGAACGTGGAATTAAAGAAGTAACTACTGACTGGTTTATGTTTGTTGACAGCGATGTGGTGCTCAGTGAAGGCTGGTTTAGGAATGCGGAAAAAAACGTTACGGACCGAACAGGCGCTGTTTGGGGCGTGAACATCGACGTCATCCCAAACGTGAAAAACCCACATTTCTTCAGGTTTCAGGCGTTTGTTGCTGCGCAATGTTTTAGTCTCCGCGGTGGAACCCATGATGTATTGATCAGGCGTGAAAGTGTCGAGGGCATTCGGATTCCAGAAGAACTGCATACGTACGAGGATGCTTACATAATGAACTGGATTAAACGCCGTGGATATGAGGTTACTGTCGGTCAGGGCCTGTATTGTCTGCACTATAAACCTCCTGAAAACTGGCGCCTTGAAAACGCTGTTTCGCAGGCAATACTTGAGCTGAAGTGTGGCTTAATACACTCACGTAATTTTGCGTATGCGCTTTACTACCCGGTTTTCATGTTCTACTGGTTTGTTCAGCTTGCGTTTCATAGTGCGAACAGGCTTCTGGCTTGAAAGCGCTTTCCAGAGTTGGTCAAATGTTGGTCTCGGCAAGGCTTCTTGTTTTCCATCGCTGTGCATGAGGATACGTTGTTCAGGCGTTTCTGTGAATTCGCCGACGACTGAAGCTTGGATACGCAGTTGCTGAAGGCTTTTCAGGATCACGTCGACGTACTTGCTTTTCGCTGCGATGAGCAAGGCGCCGGAGCTTATGAGTTGCAACGGGTCAATGTTGAATTTTCCGCAGATCGTCATGGTTAAAGGGTCAACTGTGACTCGGTCTTCGTAAACTTTAACTCCAAGGCTTGAAGCGTCTGCCATTTCATGGATTCCGCCGAATACACCGCCTTCGGTCGGGTCGTGCATGGCATCTACGCCGCCTGTTCTGTACGCTGTTAACGCGTCGTCAACGACGCTTATGCGTTTGTAGAATTTTTTTGCTTCGTCGAGTTCTTCCGCGGTCATTGTTTCCTTCAAGTACGTTGTCATGTCAGACGCCAGAATGGCTGTTCCTTCGATGCCTGCAGTTTTTGTCATAATTAGTGCATCACCTGGCTGGGCGCCTGCGGCGGTAACATAGTGTCCTTTCTGGGTTAAACCTATTATGCATCCAACCACGATTGGCGTGACCAAGTGTGGTGTTGACTCGCAGTGTCCGCCTACAATGGCGATTCCAAGCTCTTTAGCCGCCGCATCCATTTGACTGCATATGTCTTCAACAGTTTTCCTATTCGAGTTTTCAGGAAGCAGGAGACATGAGAACAGGAAAGCCGGTTCAACCCCAAATGTTGCCACGTCGTTGGCGTTCACGTTCACGGCGAGCCATCCGATTTGTTCCACTGCTCCGGTGATTGGGTCCATGGAAACCACCATGGATTTGCTGCCGGCGTCGATGATGGCGCCGTCTACGCCGGCGGCAGGTCCCTGCAGCACTTCTCTTCGTTGAACCCCAAGGTTTTTGAAAACGACTTCTTTGAGCACTTCCAAAGGCACTTTTCCAGGCGGCAGCCTTTCAAGCCGTGTCTGTTCAGCGTTTCTGTTCAACATTGTTCACTTCTTTTCAATTGTTTGAATCAAGCGAGCGGTTTTCATTCATCGTTTTGGTCTCGCGAGTTTTAACTCTATCGGCGGCAAACCTGCGGGTTTGAACGGGTGCACCGCGGGTTTGTAGCCTTGACTGTTCATAGCGTTCTCGGTGTTCTTATGTTTTCGATGTTGGAATCCAAGTTTCTCCGCGTGTTACTGTTGTTCAGCGAGTTCGCCAGTGTCAGTAGGGAGGGGCTTATGGACTTTAGCTATTGGTACTGGCGAGAGGAACCTCTAAATTTGAGTACTGCCTAAGTAGGGATACATGTTTGGAGTTGGATGTGTTGAGTGAGAAAAAAGTGAAAGAAGACCCTGTTAAGCTTCATAAAGATGCGAACACCTTGATGGATGAAGGCAAGTATGCTGAGGCAAGAGACCTTTTCCTGAAGACAGCGGAGCTATACCGTAAAGCGCAGAACTATTTTGACGCTGCCACGATGTACTACAAGGCAGGCGAATGCGGTTACGCGTTGAAGGAGTATGAAAAAGCTGTGGAGCACTTTTCGAAGTCTGCTGAGCTTTCTTTCGAGAAGGGTTTTGACCGTTACGGTTTAAGCGCTTTAGAGTATGCTCGCGATTCTGAAAAGGCGCTTGGCAACGCTGAAAAAGTGAAGGAACTGGAGAAGAAAATTAAAGAAGTTAAAGCCAAGCTTGAAAGCTCCTTCTAACTCGTTCTTTTTCTGTTTCTTTCTTTTCAGTTTAAGAGAAGCAATAATAGTCTGTTTTGATCGTTCACTCTTGGCTGGGGCAGGTGGGTACCGCGTGTGCCAACGACTTTTCAGGAAGTAGCACAGCTTCTTGAACGTCTCGAGACGAAGCGGAAACGGAAAGAAATCGTTGAGGTAACAGCTGAATTCTTAAAGCGTTTAGAAAAGGACGAATTGGCGCCTGCAGTTTGCATAATGCTGGGGAAACCTTTCCCGAGGTCCTTTCAGGCTCGTCTGGATGTGAACTGGGCAACTTTGTGGTCTGCGATAAGCCAGCTGGTGGAGGTTGACCCGCATGTTTTTAATGAAGTTTTCAACGCGACTGGCGACGTCGGGTCAAGCGTACAGGCAGTTTTGGCGGGAACAAGGCAGAGGCAGCAAGTGCTGCTTTCAGCGGAGAAGTTGCTACTTGTCGACGTTCAACGCTTGTTGATGGAGATCGCCAAGGCTTCTGGTGAAGGTTCCAGGTGCAGGAAAGAACGGCTACTTCTGTCGCTTATGGCTATGGCTTCTCCTCTGGAGTCTAAATACCTGACGCGGCTGTTGCTTGGCGAGATGAGGATGGGACTCAACGAGGGGTTGCTTTCTTCAGCGGTTTCACGTGCCTTTCAGGTTCCTGCAGCCTTGGTTACCCGTGCAGTCATGTTTCTAGGTGACCTGTGCGAAGTCGCAGTTGTCGCTAAACTTCAAGGTGCTGAAGGGCTGAAACGCCTTGGGTTCACGGTTTTCCAGCCCGTTAAGTTGATGCTGGCGCAGGCGGCTGAGGATGTGAACGTTGCGTTTAGAGCTCACGGAGGCGTGACTGCCTTCGAGTACAAGTATGATGGTGTGCGAGTACAAATACATAAGCGCGGTGGCGAAGTTCGTCTTTTCAGTCGAAGGTTAACCGACGTGACGGCCAGCTTGCCTGAAATTGTTGAAGCCGCCTGTCAGGGGCTTAGAGCCCAGCAAGGCATTGTCGAGGGCGAAGTTGTGGCGGTTGACGCCTCTGGGCATGCTTTTCCGTTTCAGCATTTGATGAGAAGGGTTAAGCGTCTGCGCGGGATTTCGCGTGTTGCAAAGGCTTTGCCGCTTCAGCTTCGTTTGTTCGACATCTTATACCTTGACGGTCGAAGTTTGGTGGATTTGCCGTATACTGAGCGGCGGCGGATTCTCGCTGAAGTTGCGGGTGAACTGCCGCTAGCTGAACAGTTAGTCACAGGCAACCGCGAGGAGGCGGAACGTTTTCTATCTGAAGCCGTGAACGCGGGGCACGAGGGCTTGATGGCTAAGAAACTCGACAGCGCCTACGTTCCAGGGTTAAGGGGGAAAAGCTGGCTTAAAATCAAGCCTGTTCTGGACCCGCTTGACCTTGTGATTGTTGCAGCCGAGTACGGTTATGGACGCAGGCACGGGCTGCTTTCAGACTATTACTTGGCCGCTAAGGACGATGGAACTGGACGGTTTCTGACTGCTGGAAAAACGTTTAAGGGATTAACGGACAAAGAAATAGCTGAAATGACTGTCCGCCTGAAAGCGTTAACTGTGGCTTCGGAAGAAAAACAAAGAGTATATGTGCGTCCAGAAGTAGTTGTTGAGGTTTCCTACAACGAAATTCAAGAAAGCTCCAAGTACGAAAGTGGCTACGCACTCAGGTTTGCGAGGATAACTCGCATTAGAGAGGACAAGGCGCCCGATGAGGCGGATACTATACAGCGTGTCAGAGAGATTTATACGAGCCAGTTCACTCGTAAACGGCCGTACAGTGTTTCAGGAGAACATCGAAGGAGACGACGTCATGCGCTTGACCGTTAACAAAAAGGAGTTTGCGGAACAGTTTTACAGTCGACAAGTGGCGCTTAAAGAGCTTGGACTTGAGGGTCAACGCCGCCTGTCCGCATCTAAAGTGGCTGTGATAGGTGTAGGCGGCTTGGGAACAGTTGCGGCGCTCTATTTAGCGCTGGCGGGCGTGGGCTACCTCAGGCTGATCGACCAGGACACTGTGGAACTTCATAACCTTCATAGGCAAATACTGTATTCCACGGAAGACTTGAAGTATCCGAAGGCTGAAGCTGCTGCAAACCGTTTGAAGCGTGTTAACCCCCTCGTTAAAGTTGAACCCGTGCCTGAAAACCTGCATGCCGCGAACGCAGAGGCGTTGCTGAAAGGCGTGGACTGCGTCGTCGACGGGCTTGACAACATAGCAACCAGATACATCGTTAATCAAGCATGCGCTAAACTGAGGATTCCGTACGTTTTCGCGGCAGCCATAGGCTTCGAAGGGAACCTTTCCGTTTTCAGTCCTCCAGAAACGCCGTGTCTGGAATGCTTAATGCCTGGCTTATCCGACAGTGAACTTCAAACGTGTGCCACACGCGGCGTAATAGGCGCCACCGCCGGAATCGTGGGCACGATGGAAGCATTGGAAACGATAAAACTGTTAACGCACGTCGGAGCAACATTGAAAGGTAAACTCATGGTATGCGACTTCAGCGACATGTACTTTGCCTCAATCGACGTTTCAAAACGTCAAGACTGCCCAATCTGCCAAGCGCCAGCCGCGCCGAGCGTTAAAGCGGAAAAACTCGTTTGGCTATGTGGAAGAAACACGGCAAACGTAAACCCTGAGAAAACTTTGGAGCTTAACCTGGAAAACGCGCAGAAAACGATACAGCAAAAACATTTCGTACGCGTTAAATCCAAGCTGGCCATAGTGTTCAACTACGAAGGAAAGGAAGTGACACTTTTCAGAAACGGGCGAATGCTTATAAAAAACGTCGCCGACGAAGACTCTGCCCTAAAAACGTACCATGAAATCCTCGCGATGCTTTCCAAGACTTCCGCTTCCAGTAAACTCTGAAAACCAAGGTTCATGAAACGCCTTTCCAAACTCAACACATAAATCAGGACATTAGGGCTGAACGTGGCAAGCTTCGAGTATGTCTTGGAAAACGGCGCGCTCATGCTTTTCAGAAAGCAGAAATAGACGTGCAAGCCTCGCAGCTTTATTAATGGAAGAGTGCTCCGGCCGGGATTTGAACCCGGGTCCGCGGCTCGAGAGGCCGCTATACTTCGTCCCTTTGCACGTTATGCTGCAAGGTTTGACCGGACTATACTACCGGAGCTCTATACCGTTGTGCTGGAGATGTGTAGTTTCTATGGCGGTATATAGCTGCTTCGTCTTTTTGACCGCTGCGGGCAAATTCAAATCTGCCTTTGCTAGTTTCTTTTCTCCTGAGTTTCCAACCGTTTTTCCCTATTTATTGTTTTCAAAGCGTGTTAGCCGTGTGTGCAGGCTTTTCGCATCCAGCTTTTTCCAGGCATTAAGTCGCGTTCACACTTGTCGCAAGTGCGCCCTGCGGCTTTAGCCGTTGAGGAATTGCGTCGAAACTCGAAAGGGTCACAGCTGCGTAGGGCTTAACGAGAAAAGATAAAGGTAGTTTGTGAATGAACGTGTCTAGAGCATTTTCGCTTTTAGAACGGCGAGTATGGTGTCTGGGCGAAGAAGCGAAATGCCTGTGGATTCGCCTATTACTTCGATGAGCAGTATCCAGTCTGGGCGCGTTAGGCACACGTGCTGCTGGAAAACGGATGCAGCGGCTTCGATGAATTCGCGGCTGTGGAGACTGGTGAAGCGTTTTTCCACGGTAACCCTGAAGGTTTCGTCTGCGCGCATTCGACTCGCCAGTTCAGCTGCTGCCTGCTTAACCTCGTCTAAGCATGTGCAGACTACGCGTTCAACAGGGATTACTCTTAGGACATAATGGAACTCGTAAGGTTTCTCCTCGACAAGCAAGCGTAGCCGTGTAACCGCTTCGACGGGGTCAAGGCTGGTCCGTGCCACAAGTAGTCCTCGAACTGGTGTTCGCTTAACTGCTGGTTCAGCGTCGCCTATGGTTTTAAGCAGATAGAACATTTCGGAAGAGGCTTTACGCTCGGCTCCGCGCTGAGTTGTGATTACCATGTTGAAGTCGCGCATCATGTTTCCAGCCTCCTGGGCTTTTCGTGGAAAGGCGTTGGGTCGTCCGATGAACATGCGGTTCAAGCCGTGGCTGAGTGTTCTATAAGGCTGAAGGGTCAGCGCAGGTTTTGGCTTTTTTCACCGCGTTGCCGCTCGTAGCCGTCGCCTCACATCATCCCCGTGACTCATGGGAACACGCAGATTTAATCGTTTTGACTGAGACTTTAACGGCATGTTTAAATCTGTACTGTTGTCTCAAAGTCTTCCGTATGTTCAACGGTTTAGTACGCGGTATCACGCCGTTGATCGTGGTGCATGGCGGTGCAGGAACTTGTCCGCCTGAGCGGAGTCAACCAGTCATTGAGCATGTTAAAACCGCGGCGAACGTTGGCTTCGACGTGATGAATCGCGGCGGAAACGCGTTGGACGGTGTCGTAGAAGCTGTTGCTTATCTTGAGGATTCAGGGATGTTCAACGCTGGCACAGGCGCAGCTGTCAACGTGCTTGGGAATGTTGAGTTGGAGGCTGCTGTGATGGATGGACGAACGCTTCAGGCTGGCGCGGCAGCACTTTTGCACGGCATCAAAAATCCTGTGCGTTTAGCGCGTGTCATAATGGAAAATACGGACCACGTTTTCGTGGCAGGTCAAGGCGCAGAGCAGATCGCGGAGCTTTTTAACCTTCCAAAGCGGGAGTCTCAATGTCAGAACACAACGGAGAAGCATCGCACGTACCTGAAAAGGCTGAGGGAGGGAACGCTTAAACTTCCAAGGCTTGCGTCGCTTTTGAAGGAGCATCCTGAAGTTTTCCAGCTGGAAACCGTCGGCGCCGTTGCGCTTGACGCTGGCGGTAACCTTGCTGCGGCAACGTCGACAGGCGGCTTCCCTCTGAAGCTTCCTGGGCGAATTGGCGATTCTCCATTAATCGGCTGCGGCACCTACGCCGACAACGATTCTGGCGCGTGCTCAGCAACAGGTGTAGGCGAATTAGCCATCAGGCTTGTCCTTGCCAAAACAGTGTGCAACCACATTGAGCATGGGCGAACACCGCAGCAAGCTGTGGAAGACGCCTTGAAGCGTTTAACCCTGAAGTTCAGCGGCGTCTACAACGACATGGGCATCATCGCCGTTGACGCTGAAGGAAACATCGGCTTAGCCCACACCGCGCCAAACCTTACATGGGCTTGCATGCACCGCGGATGCGATTCGCCCATGGCGGCGGTGACTGCTGAATTCGTAAAGTAGCAACCGGAAAAAGTTGAATATGCTTATCACACGTAGGTGTGACCTACGCATGCCTGTGCTGTGCAGAGAAAACCGCCTTGAAAACGACGTTTACTCAAGACTGTTGCGTCTTTCTACGACAGTTGACGAAGAAAAACGTTTAAGACGCGCCGTGCCGCGGTAAACTACCACTCAAGTTGGCAGGGAGGTGAAAACCCAAATGTTCGAAGAGGAAGATGAATGGGAAGAGGAAGAAGAGGAAGAATGGGAAGAGGAAGAATGGTAGAATAACATTGCAGCGTGCCGAGAATAAACGTTTTTCTTCTACGCTTTTACCCTACTGCATGTTTCAAGGTTTTTGACAGTGATTTTTTGATGCTCAAGTTTATTACTTACCGTTCTGCTTAATCAACGCGTTCACCATGACACGCATCGCCATCGTTGACTATGATAAATGCAAGCCTAAGAAGTGTGGTCAGCTCTGCTTACGGTACTGCCCAATGGTGCGCGGTCATATCGAAGCCATACGCTTCGAACAGAACAGGATAGTCATTTCCGAAAAACTCTGCAGCGGCTGCGGCATATGCGTTAAAAAATGCCCGTTTAAAGCCGTTTCCATCGTTAACCTGCCAGATGAGCTCGAGAAAGATTGTAGTCACCGTTTCGGACCGAACGCCTTCAAGCTGTACAGGCTGCCTGTGCCTGCGCCAGGCGCTGTTTTAGGCTTGCTTGGCCAAAACGGCGTAGGCAAGACGACGACGCTTATGATTCTTTCAGGAGAGCTTAAGCCCAACCTTGGAAACTTCCAAGACCCGCCTGACTGGAGCACGGTGATCCAGAACTACAGGGGGTCAACGCTTCAGGAATACTTCCAGCGTGTCAGCGAGAAAAAGCTGAAGGTAAGTCATAAACCGCAGTACGTTGACAAAATTCCGAAGGCTGTTTCTGGAAAAGTGGGCGAACTTCTTCAACGTATAGACGAACGCGGCGTTCTCAAAAAGCTTTCAAGGCAGCTTGAGATTGAGCAGCTCTGGGACAGACCTCTCGACGTGTTAAGCGGCGGCGAGCTTCAACGCGTCGCCGTGGCTGCAGCCTTAAGCCGCGAAGCCGACGTGTACCTTTTCGATGAGCCTTCAAGCTATTTAGACGTGAAGCAGCGGCTGCAAACTGCAAAGACGATAAGAGAACTTAAGGATTCAGACAAAACCGTCATAGTCGCCGAACACGACCTTGCCATAATCGATTACCTGTCTGACCAAATCTGCGTTTTCTACGGTGAACCCGGCGTCTACGGCGTGGTTTCACACGTTCACGGCGTAAGGACGGGCATAAACATTTACCTGCAGGGTTATCTTCCGGACGAAAACATGATGTTCAGGAAGGAACCCATCGTTTTCCACGAGAAACCCCCGGCCGCCGTACCCGCAGCTGCAGGTGAAACGCTTCTCCAGTGGCGCCAGGTTCAGAAAACTTTCAAAGACTTTAAGTTGACGGTTCAGCCAGGCGAAATCCGACGTGGAGAAATCATTGGCATACTCGGACCCAACGGCATAGGCAAGACTACCTTCGTGAAGATCCTTGCAGGGCTGCAAGAAACTGACGACGGACAAAAACTCAGCGAGCTCACAGTAAGCTATAAGCCCCAATACATCACGCCTGAATACGAAGGCACGGTTCAAGAATTGCTCGTCAGCCTGGCGAAGGAGCATTTCACCTCAAGCTGGTACAAAACGGAAATTCTTCAGCCTTTGAAAATGGAAGCGTTGATGGAGCGAACATTGACTGAACTAAGCGGCGGCGAGCTTCAACGCGTAGCCATCGCTGCATGTCTTTCCAGAAAAGCCGAGCTTTACCTGCTGGACGAGCCAAGCGCCTACCTTGACGTGGAAGAAAGACTTAACATGGCGCGCACCCTGCGCCGCGTGGTCGAAGCCAGGCAGGTAACAGCCTTCGTCGTCGAACACGACGTAGTTGCCCAGGACTTCATCGCCGACCGCCTAATTGTTTTCAAAGGCGAACCAGGCGTTGTAGGCATCGCAAACTCGCCGGTCAGCCTCAGAGAAGGCATGAATGCGTTCCTGAAAGACATGAACGTAACTTTCCGCAGAGACCCAACAACAAGGCGGCCGAGAGTAAACAAGGAAGGCTCAAGAATGGACCTGTTTCAGAAACAGATCGGTGAATACTACTATACGCGCCTCAAACATGAATGATGCGCCGCCGCGGCGGGCTCTCGCGTGCCTGTTTTTTCAAGCGCAGAATCATCGAAAACCTTCAGGTTCACTGCTGGAAACGGTGAATTTTGGCTGACGATTCGGTGTATGCGGCGGTCTTCGCCGTTTTTTCTCGGCCAGCTGCCCCGCAGACTTTTTGGGCATGGTTGAACCGTGAATTGCCCTGCCTAACTGTAACGGATATCCTTGCACTGCACATGATTGAGCTGATAAAGTTAATACATAGGCGTGAACATACCGTAAGGAGTATGATTCACAGAAAGGACTGGATTGGTGGAGGCTAGAAGTGGCACAGGCAACCTTCGAAGAAATCAGCGCATCAGACTTCTTCTACCGTAACCGCGACATTGCAGGCTTCACCAATCCTTCACGCGCCATATTTGCCGCGATAAGAGAGCTTGTGGAGAACTCGCTTGACGCGGCGGAAAGCCTTAAGATTCCGCCTGACATTTACGTCAGGCTCTCGTTTGAGGGGGAAGCCAGTAAGGACACGCAGATCTATAAGCTTCGAGTTGAAGACAACGGTTCAGGAATTCAGCCAAGGTTCATTCCTTCAGCCTTCGGGCAGGTTCTCTACGGGTCGAAGTACAAGCTTAAACAGACAAGGGGAACGTTCGGTTTAGGCGGAAAAATGGCGGTTCTCTACGGGCAGATCACGACGCATCAGCCGGCGTACGTGGCTTCAAGTACGGGCGGACCGAAAATCTACTGTTTCAAACTGATGATCGACATACAGCGAAACCGCCCCGTGATCCTTGACAGGAAAGTCCTAATAAACAAGGAACAGTGGCATGGAACAATCGTGGAGTTCAGCCTTGAAGGCGACTACTTGCGGTCCATGCCTAAGATTCTCGAGTATTTCAAGCAGACGGCCATGGTGAACCCCTACGCGAACTTGACCTTCGTTGACCCGAAAGGAAGACTCTACAAGTTCACGCGTGCAACCACAAGCATGCCTGAGCCTCCGAAGGAAACGCTGCCGCACCCCTATGGCGTCGACGTTGAGCTTCTTCAACGGCTTATCCAGATAACGCCGTACACGAACATGCTGGACTTCCTTAAGAACCACTTCCACCGCGTCGGCGAAGTCACGGCGCAGAAATTCCTCGAGTTCAGCGGGTTAAACCCGAACAAGAACCCGAAAAAGCTGACGCATGAAGAAATCGTTCGGCTCATGCAGATGCTTAAGAAGTTCGACGAGTTCCTTCCGCCCGACGCAAGCTGCCTCTCACCGCTCGGAGAAGAACTTCTGAGAACAGGAATACAGAAAGAGCTTAACCCAGAATACCTCGTCGTCCACCAACGTAAACCCTCAACCTACGCGGGTCACCCGTTCATCGTCGAAGTGGGAATCGCATACGGCGGCGGCGTCCCCCGCGGCGGCAATTTCGTGCTCTACCGCTTCGCAAACAAGATTCCCCTGCTGTACGACGAGGCAAGCGACGTTTCCTTCAGAGTCATAAACGCTATGAACTGGCGGAGATACAAGGTTACGCCGGACATGCCTATCGCTATAGTAGTGCACATCTGCAGCACAAAAGTGCCCTACAAAACCGTGGGCAAAGAATTCATTGCGGACAGACCTGAAGTGAGGCGGGAAATTGCAAACGAACTGCGCGAGGTCGCTCGCCAGCTCGGTCACTTCCTAAGCCGGCAGGAACACGTGAACCGTGAAAGGAAACGCCTCGGAATCTTCGCCAAGTACCTTCCGAAAATAGCCAATTTCGCCTCCGCGCTTGCCGGGAAAACCGAGCCTCCAGACGTGGAGAAACTTTTGAAGAGCGTGCAGAAGTATGGAGCAGAAGAAGAATAAAAGTCGGATCGCCGAGAAAAAGAACGAGGTGATAAACAGCCTCCGCAATTTCGGTAAACGAATCTACGAACAGATGGACAGCGGGGTCTTCCCAGCCATCAGCATGCCAAGCAGGTCGACGGAAAACATAAACTATGACCCTGAACTACGCCAGTTTGTCCTCGGCGAAAAAACCGTGCGCCGAAGCGCACGCAACATACGCCACGTGAAACCCTTCACGCAGCTCACGTGGGCCGCAATGTTTTCGAACGAGCTTACAACGCAGCGGAAAACCTCAACGCTCAGAGACGTCTACTACTCCGCGCAAGCGTACGAAATGACGTTCAAAGACCAGCAGGAGTCGAACAACATCATAACTGACCTTGAAACCGTGCTTGGCTACTCACGCGAGGACTTCAACATTTTCCCTGAAGAACGCTCAGCCGTCTTCGGCGACCTAACGATCGAATACACTGTTCCAGGCTATGAGGGACGAACGCTTAACCTAACATCTCACCCTGACGGCGTGCTGATAGGACCTGCGTTAACCTCTGCAGAATTCAACAGCACCACCGCAGACAAAGTAATCGCCATCGAGAAAGGCGGCTTATTCACACGCTTCATAGAAGAAAACGTGCACAAAAAATACAACGCCCTCCTCGTTCTAACCGCTGGACAAGCCCCTAGAGCCACAAGACACTTCATCAGACGCCTACACCAGGAGCTGAACCTTCCAGTATACATTTTCACCGACGGCGACCCTTGGGGAATGCACATCGCAATGGTCATAATTTCAGGCTCAGCCAACGCTGCCCACCTAAGAGAACTGAATACGCCTGACGCAAAATGGAGCGGCGTATGGGCAACAGACATCGTAAACTACAAATTGCCAACAGACCCGCTTGACGAAGTCGACATAAAACGACTATACGAACTGCAGAAAGACCCGAGATACAAGGAAGACCCCCTCTGGCAAAGAGAAATAAAAACCTTCCTAAAAATAAAACGCAAAGCCGAACAAGAAGCGTTCAGCCGGTACGGACTCACATACATCGTGGATGAATACCTTCCCAGGAAACTTGAAGAAACCAAATAGGCAAGTTTAAAATAGCCCTTAGTTTTTAAGTTATGCAAGAAATCAAAATCAGGAAGGAAAAACACTCTCATGAGCGAAGAAAGCGTCTTCTGGATAGGCCTCGCCGAAAAATTCTTCGGCGTCCTAATCATAATCCTCGGCGTGCTCCTACTCTATTACACCTTGACAAGCATGAGCACGATGAACGTGTTCACAGGCTTCTTCACTGCTCTAAGCGCAGTTTTCCTCTTTGCAGGGCTACTGATGATCCTCGCGAAAGCCACGGAATAGACGGCGCTTGCGAAAGCGTTGTTTTCACCGGTTAGGCGGCGTCGCCGCGAAAAAGCTACGTCTCTAGCAAATGGCGGTTGTTTGGCTGCGCATAGACCGGAGTGAGTGTTTATTAGGCGACAGCTTATTACTTCTTGGCAGAAATGCTTGGTCGATTTGAAGTGGAGACGCGTCTGCAATGCCCATTCGCCAACCTATCGTATGCGTTCTTGGACACGTGGATACGGGCAAGACTCTGCTTCTGGATAAAATACGCAAGACAAGCGTCCAGGCAAGAGAAGCCGGCGGAATAACACAGCATATCGGTGCAAGCTATTTTCCAGTTGAAACGCTCAAACAACTGATCGGCCCGCTTCTCCAGTCTTTCAGGAAAGAAATAGAGATTCCAGGGTTACTTGTCATAGACACTCCTGGCCACGAGGCTTTCACTAACCTTCGTCGGCGAGGCGGAAGCGTGGCAGACATAGCCGTGCTCGTCATCGACATTCTTCGAGGTTTTGAAGCGCAAACCTACGAGTGTATCGAAATATTGAAAGCTCGAAAAACGCCTTTCCTAGTCGCCGTCAATAAGATCGACAGGCTGCCTGGATGGAAAGCCCAGCCGGACACACCGTTTCTGAAGACATACGCGGTTCAAGACCCATACGTGAGGGAAGACTTGGACAACAGGCTGTACGGGATAATCGGAACCTTCTCAAGGTTGTCTCTGAGGGCAGACAGGTTTGACAGGATAAAAGATTTCATGACAACTGTGGCTCTGGTTCCAACAAGCGCCAAGACGGGTGAAGGAATACCTGAACTTCTGATGGTTCTGGTCGGCTTAACGCAGCAGTACCTGAAGGTGCAGCTGCAAACAACCGAAGGCCCTGCGAAAGGCTCGATTCTCGAGGTGAAAGAGGAACCTGGCTTGGGCTTAACGCTTAACGCCATAATCTACGACGGCACTCTTCAAAAGGACGATGTCATCGTCGTTGGAGGGCGAGAAAAACCCATCGTGACGCGTGTGAGAGCAATCTTAACGCCTAAGCCGCTGGATGAAATCCGTGACCCTCGTGACCGCTTCGTTTCCGTAGACAACGTTTTCGCCGCCGCAGGTGTCAAGATTGTCGCGCCGAACCTTGAAGGCGCCTTAGCCGGTGCTCCCATCTTTGCGGTTCCAAACGGCGAAAACCCTGAAGAATACGCTAGGCTCGTTATGGAGGAAGTTCAAAGCGTCCGAATAACTTCTGAAGGCGAAGGCGTAATAGTGAAGGCAGACACGCTTGGCTCGCTTGAAGCCATCGCAAGCATTCTGAAACAGAACAATGTTAAAATCCGCTTGACTGACGTTGGCGACGTGTCAAAACGCGACGTGGTGGAAGCTTCAGTGGTCAAAGCTAATGACCCCTTTTCCGCCGCCATATTGGCTTTCGGCGTTAAAGTGCTTCCAGACGCGGAGCAGGAAGCGGCTGCGAACGACATTCCAATCTTCAAAGAACCCATAATCTACAACCTCATCGACAAGTATCTTGAATGGTTCAGGGCGAAGAAGGAAGCGAAAGCCATGCAGGAATTCGAGAAACTCGTCAAACCCGCTAAAATACTCGTTTTAAGTGGTTACATTTTCAGAAGAGCTAAACCGGCAATTTTCGGCGTCGAGATACTTGCTGGGACTTTGAAGCCAAGGTACACGTTGATTCGGGCAGAAGACGGACAGGACCTGGGCGAAGTTCAACAGATCCAGGATAAGGGCAAAAACGTGCCTGAGGCCCGCAGAGGCATGCAAGTCGCCATATCCATGGATAAACCCGTAGTCGGAAGGCACGTTCTTGAAAAAGACGTACTCTTCGTGAAAGTGCCTGAAGCTGACGCTAAAAGATTCCTGTCAGCCTACATGGAGAGACTCACAGAAGACGAGCAGGAAGCTCTTAAAGAATACGTTGAAGCAATGAGAAAGAAAACGCCTTTCTGGGCAGCGTTCTAGCCTCAACGCGTGCACGCCTGAAAAAACAATCGGTTACAAGCGGGCAGCACGATAGAGGCGCTGGAAACACGTGGAAAAACCTCTTTCACCCGCCGCCGACGGGTGGAACGATTGCGACAACATCGCCGTCAGCAAGCTGCGTTTCCAAACCTTCCGCAGCCTCAACGTTCCGTCCATTCACGAAGAACTGCAGAAAACCGCGTACACGTCCAGACTGAGAATCATAAACATACTCGGCGAAGCGCAAGCCATAACGCTGCGCTAGCACGTGCAGAACACGTTTCACCGTGACCGTTTGACCATCCTCAAACTCAAGCGTCTCGTCCCGTTTACCCACAATCTCGCGAAGCCTCGTGAAGAACCGAACTGAAACCTTCACTGGAGGTCACCGAACACCGTTCCTAAAAAAAGAAACATGAATGATGGATTAAACGTTTACGCAGAGCGGTGCACCTCGAAACAGGCGCGCATTCCTGAATCGGCTCGGTCACGCGTCGTTGTGTGTTTACTTGGCGGTTTTAGGCGGCTAAAGCGTATGGAAGACAAGTGTGCAGTGAACCTTGTTTAGGCTGCTTTTTCGGTGGGTAAAAGTTTATATCTTGGTTGGTTTTTTGCATAATTCCGAACTGAAAAAAGAATTCTGAAAAAGCGAGGTTTGGCAATATGGCATATTTAACGACAACCGGTTCAGGACAACCCGTGCTGATACTCAAGGAAGGCACGACGAGGAACAGGGGAAGAGAGGCACAGCGCAACAACATAATGGCGGCACGCGTCATCGGCGAAGTCTTGAAGACGACGCTTGGACCACGCGGTATGGATAAGATGCTTATCGACAGTTTGGGCGACATAACCATAACTAACGACGGTGCAGCCATCTTGAACGAGATCGAAGTTGAACATCCCGCGGCGAAGATGATGGTTGAAATCGCCAAGACGCAGGACGACATGGTGGGCGACGGCACGACAACCTCTGTGGTGCTTGCAAGCGAGCTTCTCAGAAAAGCTGAAGAACTGCTTGACCAAAATATTCACCCAACGATCGTCGTCAGCGGATACCGTAAGGCGGCGCAGAAAGCCGTTGAAACCCTCGGCAAAATCGCTGAGCCAATCGACGTAAACGACCGTAAAATGATGATGAAAGTCGCGTTAACCTCAATGGGAAGCAAAGCCGTAGGCGGCGCAAGGGAGCACCTGGCGGAAATCGCCATCGACGCCGTGAAGCAGATCGCGGAGAAACGCGGCGACAAAATAATCGCTGACATCGACAACATTCAACTCGTGAAGAAAACAGGTAAAAGCCTTCTTGAAACCCAGCTTATCCGTGGAGTCATCGTGGACAAAGAAGTAGTCCACCCTGGAATGCCGAAGAAGAAGGAAAACGCGAAAATCGCTCTTTTGGACGCGGCCTTAGAGATTGAAAAGACAGAGATCAGCGCTGAAATCCGCATACGCGACCCTAACCAGATGAAAGCCTTCCTCGACCAGGAAGACGCGATGATGAAGGACATGGTTAAGAAGATCAAAGCTTCAGGTGCAGACGTTGTCTTCTGCCAGAAAGGCATCGACGACATGGTTCAGCACTACCTTGCAAAAGAAGGAATCATGGCTGCCCGACGGATTAAAGAGTCAGACATGGAGAAACTTGCTAGAGCCACAGGCGGAAGAATCACCACGAACCTGGAAGACCTTAAACCCGAAGACCTTGGCTTCGCAGGGCTCGTCGAAGAACGACGAATTGGGGACGACAAAATGATTTTCGTCGAAAAATGCAAAGACCCGCATTCAGTTGCGATACTCATACGCGCAGGGCTTGAAAGAATGGTTGACGAAGCTGAAAGAGCAATGACCGACGCACTTTCAGTGGTCTCCGACGTTACGGAAAACAGCAAAATTGTCCCAGGCGGCGGAGCCGTTGAAATCGAAGTTGCAAAGGAACTCCGCGACTACGCCACCAAAGTCGGAGGACGAGAACAACTTGCCATCGAAGCCTTCGCAGACTCCATGGAAGTAATCCCGAGAGCCCTCGCCGAAAACGCTGGACTGGAACCCATCGACGTGCTCGTAGACCTCAGAGCGGCACACGAAAAAGCCGACGGAAAACACGTGGGCATAAACGTCTTCACAGGCAAAACAATGAACAGCCTGGAAAATGGAATAGTCGAACCCATCGTGGTCAAAGAACAAGCCATAAAATCCGCAGCTGAAGCCGCATCCATGATACTGCGAATCGACGACGTCATCGCGGCGACAAAACCCAAAGAAGCAGGTCCAGGCGGAAAGACGCCGAGCCCTGAAAGCGAGGAATAAACCCCCTTTCCCTTTTTTATTTCAGGTTGCCCAGAACAATCCATGCGTTGGAAGCTACGATTCGGACTCAAGAACTTACTAGCCCGTTCAGGTTTTGAATCGCTGTTTTCCCGTGTTTCCCCTTCAGACTTTGGCGGGAAGCAGTGCCATGCGCTCAACGACGGCGTCTACGAGTGCTCTATGCGGGTTCTTTCTGCAGCGGGTTTCAAGCTCCAGCGCGGTTACGCCGAAGACTATGCGTATATTGCGGGCTTTTTCTTCTGTGAGTTCCAGTAACGCCTCGTTTGGTTCAGCATGTAGAAACGCGGCGACTTTCTGAAGCGTGACTGCAACGTCATCGGCGGAGCCTGCGAGCACAAGAGCAAGCGAGGAAGCGCCTGTTTTGACGCCGAAGACTTCAAGGGCTTTCCGTATTTGCCGTTGCGCTGAAGCGTAAAGCATGGTCTCCACTTCCACACTGCGTGAAATGTTCTGTTTTTCCATGAAGGCTAAATACGCATTTAAAACTGCAAAGTACAAGTGTTCCCATGTCGCCACAAGTCGGTCATCAAAAACTTGCAGGGCAACCTTCGGCGCCTTCAACTGGCGAAGCCTCTGCACAAGTTTCACGCTGTACGCTACTTCAATGCCGCTGAACCCTGTGGCTTCAACATACTTGCCAACGAGTTCGCTGTACTGGCGCATACACATGCCTCTGTGAAACGCGTTCAACACACGCTTTTACGCGGTTTTTCTACTGTACGTTTCTATTTTCGCCTGTTGACTATGTGTGCTTCTGTTTCCGTGGCATAAAAAGCAAGCGGCAACCATTACGTGTCAGTCAGAGTTTTTGTCAAATGCAACGTAAGGTTTTTGACGTTTTTCTCAGTCTGAGTTGGGAGTGTCTTCATTTGTTTCGTTCGTTGGTTTTTTCCACCTCAGCGAAAAGTTCCAAGCTACGCCAACTCACGGATCGGGCGCGTAGCCTTATCCATGCTTGCTGGAGCTACACCGATTTGGCTTGGAGCCTTATTTCGGCTTCTTACGCGTCCAAGCCGCATGCGAGTGGCGCGCCTTAAAAGGCGGTGGCGCATGCAAGAATATAGGTTTGACGACGATTAGTTTCCTACGGTTGAAATTGGAAGTCTCCTCGCCGAATCCATTGTTATGGTGTGAATCGGTTTTTGGGTGTTTTCGTATTCCAGCGTCTTGGGCGAGTGTTTCACGCGTGATGGCTTTTTTCCGCTGCCAGCCGATGGGGTTAATATAGCGGGTTCGCGGGAGATTAGGCGGTGGCTTGCTTGGCGTTGAAGCTGAAGCTTGATGGTGTGCCCTTCAACCTTGACGTGACACTTTGTTGCGGGCAGGTTTTCCGTTGGCGTCAACTGGGCGGGTGGTGGTACGGCGTGGTTGGCGAACACGTGTTCAAAGTGCGGCAGGTTGGAAATGAAGTTTTCTACGCTAACGTTGACGAGTCTATGGTTAAGCGGTACTTCAGCTTGGACCATGATTTGGAACGGATTCGACTGCGGACTTGCCGTGACGCGTATGTTCGCCAAGCTTTCGAAAGGTTTTGGGGGTTGCGGTTGATCAGGCAGGACCCGTGGGAATGCCTTATCTCGTACGTTTCTGCGGCTTGGAGGAACATTCCCGCGATAAACCGTTCGCTCCAAGCGCTTGCGCAGGCGCACGGCGAAAAACTGAGCTATGACGGTCAAGTTTTCTATGCGTTTCCAACACCGGAGAGGCTGGCGTGTGTAACGGAGAAAAGCCTTAGAAACTGCGGTTTAGGCTACCGCGCCCGTTACATCCATGAAATCGCCCAGCAAGTTTCCAGCGGCGCCTTCACGTTGAAACGCTTGCGCGGCATGCCGTACGCGCAGGCTTGGGACGAGTTGACGGCGCTGCGGGGCGTCGGACCGAAAGTTGCCGACTGCGTTCTGCTGTTTGCCTTCGAAAAGCTTGAAGCTTTTCCAGTTGACGTCTGGGTTGCCCGCGTGCTCAAGGCGCATTACGCGAGGTACATGCCTGAAGCCGTCGCAAAACTTGCTGGAGGCGCCCTGAGCCCTTCAGCATACGCGAAAATAGGCGCTTCCGCGCGAGCCTACTTCGGCGAGTACGCAGGGTACGCGCAGCAGTACCTCTACCATAATGAACGAACATGTATGCAAACGAGAAAAATTCATGCATCAACTTTTGCGGCAGGTACGCACCCCCTACGTTCACGGGACTGAAAAACTTTAAATTCGGTGTAAACCAGCATTATAACGCGTGCACGATGGGCCCGTAGCTCAGCCAGGTTAGAGCGCCAGGCTCATAACCTGTTGGTCGCTGGTTCGAATCCGGCCGGGCCCACCAACATGCGCGTGCGTTTTTAAGTGGAGAACGGACAGGCTGAAAGGTGCCCCTGGCAATCCTTGTGTGTTGTGACTTTTGAGTTTTGTAGTTGCCTTTTTACGTGCAGTTCATGGTTGTGTTGGTTTTTACTTTTTATTTCAAGAGAAGAACAAAAAGCGGCGGCGTGCTTCTTCCTCTTTTGGGTGATTAATTTGCTCTTCGAATTGCCTGGTGTTGAAGGGTGCTTAAGGTTTATTTTTTTGGTGTTTGAGCTGCATGTCTTTTTTCACTGTGGTTTTGCCGAAATGGTTAACAGCTGCTTAGGGGCTTGGACTATTGTTCAGGATGTGTTTACGGTTGGCTTCTGAGCTGGTCAGGTGTGAGGGTTTGACTAAGGTTTACGGTGGAAGCGATGTTAGGGCGCTTGATTCGGTTAGTTTTTCAGTTTCTTCCTGCGGCGTTTTCGTCTTGATCGGGCGTAACGGTTCGGGGAAGACAACGCTTGTGCGTATTTTGGCGACTGAGCTGGAGCCTACGTCTGGCGAGGCGTATGTGGACGGTGTTGACGTGGTGGCGCAGCCATGGCGTGTTCGAGAACGCATCGCTATTGTGCCGCAGGAAGCCAGGCCGTTGCCCTGGATGACGCCGTTGCAGTCGGTGCTTTCGTACCTGCTTTGGCGGGGTTTCAGCTACGGCGAAGCTAAGCGTCGGGCGAGTGAAGCGTTGGGTTTGCTTGGGCTCGTTGACTATGAGGGTACGTTGAATCGCATGTTATCGGGTGGTTTAAAGCGTAAGGTGCTTGTTGCGATGGTTTTGGCGTCTGAGGCAGAGGTTATTTTTCTGGATGAGCCTACGACGGGGCTTGACCCGATTTCCCGGCGTGACTTCTGGCGTGTGCTCAGGGAAGTGGCGCGGAGGCGTTTCACGTTTTTGACGACGCATTACCTTGAGGAGGCTGAGCAGTTGGCTGATGTTGTCGGGATCCTTGACCGTGGACAGCTTGTCCGCATCGGCTCGCTTGACATGTTGCGGCGTAGTATGCGGTACAACTACAGTTTGAAGTTGCTTTCGAAGCCTGCGCCGCAGCTGCTTGGCTCTGTGGAGGGCGAAGTGGTGACGGATGAAGACGGGTACGTGCGTGTGTTGACGTCTGAGGATGAAGCGTTTCAGCTTTCGCGTATGCTGGCGGCGGCAGGCTTGCGTTTCACGATTACGCCTGTGTCGCTTGAAGACATGTTCGTTTACCTTGTTGGTCAAGGGAGAGACGGGTCTAGCCATGTGCAGCCGTGAAATGCCGCGTCGGAGCTTGCTAAGCCAGGTCCTTGCCGCTGTGCTCGTGAACGCCGTGTACGAAATGAAGAATTACCCGATTGTTCTTGTGAACACGATTCTTTCACCGCTTTCCTTCCTGCTGCTTGTGGTTTTCGTGACGCATGGAAGCCTGCTGGGCACGGGCATAATCGGAGGCTTCGTGATGAGCATGTTTTCAAGCGGGATGACGCTTCAGACTGACCTGGCGCATTTGAAGAACGACTTTAAACTTCAGGACATGCTTGTAAGCTCGCCTGTGAAATGGCACGTGTACATGTTCGGAATCGCCCTTTCCGAAATCGTTTACGCCATGCCCGCGCTTGTAGCGCTTGCCCTGCTTGCCGCGTACTACACTGCATTGACGCTTGCAGGCGTGGTTCAGCTTACGCTTGTGCTTGCGCTTATGTTTCTTGCTTCGATGTCAATAGGCTACACGCTTTCCACGTTTTCCAGCGATATCGTCCAAAGCTTCGCCTTTTCAAGACTGCTTTCCACGTTGTTTTCCACGCTTCCGCCCGTCTATTACCCGCTAGCTTTCATCCCCATGCCCTACAGGCTCATCGCCTACCTTTCCCCAACAACTTACGCGGCCGAGCTGGCGCATGCCGCCGCGGGCTACGCTTCACCGTCCGCCGCCGCCGTCGCAACCGACTGGACCGTACTCGTTGCTTTGACGCTGGTGCTCTTCGCAATCGCAAAGAAAAAAGCACGCTGGCGCGAAATATAGCACGTGAACTTTTTCAGCCTCGTCTTTAAAGTGGATCAAAATTTTGGTTTTGCTGCTGTGTGCTTCCTCTTTTCATTGGTCGCTTGTACACGGTTTGCCTGGTGGTGCTGAAGGATTCTGTAATGCTGGTGGCTGCTAAGCTTTTCTTGGAAAGCTTTCTGAAGGCTTCCCTGACGTCGAGACGTAGCCTTATATCGTCATCAGACAACTTGCTATGTGTGTATTAAGGATGAAAGGGTGTAACGTTGGAATGTTGAGTTAACATGTGGATAAACTTTATATTCTAGATTATCCAAGCAACCTTGGTGGCATCGTTGGCAACGATTCTAATAAAAAATTTGCCTGAAGACCTGTTGAAAGAACTAAAAAGGCTGAAAGTTGAACTAGGCTGTGCAACATGGGCTGAACTCCTAGCCAAGCTTGTTGAATCTGAAAGAGCGATCTCGTTAACTGAAGAAGAGATGAATGAAATGAAAAGCGGAATTCAAGGTTTTCTAAAGCTTAGAAGCGTTATCTCAACTGCATGGACTGGGCGTCCCACCGTACTTGAAGAAACAAGAAGGTCAAGGGCGCATGAAACAGGTTAGCCGCCTATTGACCTTGGATTCTAACGTGTTAATCGCCGCGTTAAAAGAAGATGAACCCTACAGCGAAAAATGTTTGGAAATACTTCGAAAAGTGCCAGATAAATTCATTTTGTCAGAACCAAGCATAATCTACCAAGAAGTTTGCGGTACTCTGGCAAGAAAAGCAAGAGCAGACGTAGCCGATGAAGCAAAAAAACACCTTGACCTAATAATCCATCCAAGGCTATTGGCCAGCTGCAACAGAAACTTCTGCGTCTCCGCATACCTCCTCTGTTCCGAATACAATGTCTACGCCATAGACGCCATCTACCTCAAAGTAGCATTAAACCATCAAGCAATCTTGGTGTCTTTAGATAAAGACTTCATAGACAAAGTCAACTCCAAAAAACCAAACATTGAAGCATACCACGTGCCAGAGTTTCCATACTAACGCATAACCACCTGAAAGGTAAAAAAACCGCGTAAGAAAATCACGTAAATATTTAACGTCACAATCTTCTCGAAGTAGAAAACAGACATGCCAGAAAAGCTTTACACAGGGAAAGAACACGCGTCCATACTGACCAAGACGCTTAGAGATTAATCCAAACTGAGAATCGCAGACTTTTTCTCAGTCTTCCAGTGTGGACGCTGAAAGCCCAAACGTCAAACAGGTAAAGCGTCTGCCTGAAAAGCAGGAGCATACGCGTGAAGCCTGCTCAACGCTATATCGTATGCAAGCTGCGTGGTTGCTGTGACCCTTCAGCCGCTACGTTAATGAACTGTTTTGAAGCGGGTCACTAACGCGTAGTCGACCTCTCCGTTTCCCACGCTTGGACGGCTTGCTCGCCATGGTTACTGGAGCAGTATCGTGGCGCCGCAGTACTTGCATTGGACGGTGGTTTGGCCCTTGAGGATTTCGTCGGTGTACGGCGCGCTGCAGTTTGGGCAGCGGAGCACTTTGGCAGTTGGCTCCTTAGCGACGGTTGTTCCCTTCACGGCTGCGATGTCGCTGTCGGCTTCGCCGCCTATGATGTACTTGAAGAACCTGGTTATTACGTCGGCTTCCCAGTCTTTCACGTCGAAGGGAACTTCGCCGAGCTGCAGTTCAGGCTTGAAGCGTAGGTACACGCCTGTCCAAGCAACGAGGCCTACACGGCCCTTCGTTACTTCAGCCAACGCGCCTATCGGCTGCTGGATGACCACGGTTCTTTCAGTCTTCTTTTTAGTTGCGATGAAAAGCCGTTTTTCAAGCACGACTTCTTTTAAGCCTTCGAATATGAACCGTTGATTCGTGAAGTAGAGTGTGCCCTCGAGTTTTTCGCCTGAAAGCATTTTTCCCTCAATGGCTAAAACCGGGCTTTCCTGCTGGCTAAGCTGGAAGGAAGCCTGAGCGAAAAGTGCAAGGGTTTTCTCCGCCATCTTCAAGTCTCTGTCTAAAGCGTCGATGCTTGAAGCGAACTCGTTCAGAGACCCGCTTATTCGAGCCGCCTCCGACACGGCCTGAGCCCGCACGGTTGACGCTTCGATCGAAAGCGTGCCTGCCCTGGACTGCGCGAGAAAAAGGTTTCCCGCGTCGATTTCCAACCTGAGCCGACGCACATCCGCCTCAAGCATGCGCGCCCGCGCAGCTAACGGTTCAAGAGTTTCAGCGTACGCCTGCTTAAGCCTCGGCGCGGTTTCAGCCCAACGCGTGCACAGCTTTTCCACGCTTTTTTCAAGGTAAGCCAACGCAGCGTAGCCTCGGCTTCGAACCGTCATAAGCCTGCTTGGCAGCGAAGCCAACGCAGCGTCGATGCTGGCAAGTTTGCTTCTCACGTTGTCCACGGTTGAAGAAGCGCCTGAAAGGTCGGATTCGATGGTGCGGACGCGGGAATAGAGAAAGTCTCTTTCATGGTCAAACTGAGCCAAACATTGTCACCTTCGGGATAAACGCGGATGTACCGCTTCGTTTTTGCGAATGGCTCTCAACAGTTTTCCCTCGCATTGCTTCGGATGGTGTTTAAGCATATTTTTGGCATCGATAGCAGTACCAGCGTTGATACTGCGGGATAAAGCTTAATTGTCCGCCGCATGAGGGACACGTTTGGGCGCCTCCCTGCGCTGCCGTAGCAGCGCCTGCCGCTGCTTCAGCCACGTTTGGCTTCAAAAGGACGACGTCGCCGACGGCTTGGACGCATTCCCAAGGAACTTCTTTGACGTTGCCCTGTGAGTCTTCAACGTTTAACGTGATGCCGTGCTTGCCAACCGTGAAGCCCACGTCCTTAACTGTGCCTACAACGTAGCCTTCAGCATCGACAACCTTCAAGCTTACAAGCTTGTCTCGCGTAAACGTTTTCTCTTTCGGCTGCATCGCCGCGTTGCACCAGATTAATAGTGAAGCAAGCCTTAGCTTAATAAGCTTTAAACAGCGCTGCGAACCGCCGCGTGACTTGCGGCGCCCCATGCACGTGTGTTTGTCAACTGCCTTCCGGTGTTTCCTCGCGTGTTTTTGCGCTTTTCAGCATAGCCGTGTAGATCGCAAAGCTAATATTTGAAACGGGTTAAATCAAACAACTAAATTGCTGGAGCGAAACGTGGAATGCCTGCTGTGTCTTTGGAGTCTTTCTCTTGGGGCTGGGAAATGCTGAAGCGTCATCCGACGCTTTTCACGCCTGCCTTGGCGCCTGTTGTTGTCCAAGCGTTCTTTCTGCTTTTGGCGTATGCTTTGTCGTGGTCGGGTGGAGTTTACTGGGCGGGATACTTTTTGGCGGCGCTTGTCGGCTTCTTCGCGTGCTGCATGGTTGCGGACATGGCTAGCGACGTTGCTGAAGGCCGCGTTGTCAAAATGGGAAAAAGCTACGAGCGTGTGAAGGCAAGGCTTGGGCAGCTTCTGCTCGCTGCGTTAATCTCAGCCGTGTGCTTCATAACCTTCATCCTAATTCCAGTAGCCCTCTTCATAGTCATCTTCGCCATGTTGGAGAATACAGACGCTGTAAAGAGCACGACAAACGCCTTCGACTTTGCAGTGAAAAACGCTGCGGAAACAATAATGTTCGCCATGATCGTAATCGTCGTCTCCATACTCGTGAGTTTTTTCGCATGGATTCCGCTGGTAGGCGGCGTCATACACACAGTCGCCATATGGGTAGCTGCACTGGTCTTCACAGTCTCCGCCGTGCACTTCTACCTCAAACTTCGATTACCGCCTCCACCGCCGCCGCCTCCGCCGCCACCGCCGTGAAGAGGACGCGTTAACAAACACGCTTGCGTTTCAAACTCTTCGGAAACATAAGGCCGTAAAGTGTTAGGCTATAAGTGTGCCGTGAAGCCAGAGGCTGGACACTGCGTAGCCTATGATGGCGCCTGTGCACAGGAAGGGTAGTCCTGCCTGCGGCTTGCCCTTCATGACGAGGAGCATGAGCGCTGCGAAGCCGCCGAGGGTTCCAGCCAGCGTTGAAAGCGCGATTGGCAGCGTGTTGCCTGCAAGCGTGTGGAAGGCTGAAACGGTTAGCGTTCCAGGGATCACAGCGTCGCCTACGCCGAGGAAGAAGGCTTCTCTTTCTTCGCCTTCCTTGAGCTTCTGCTTCAAAGTTTTAGTTTCTCTACGCAGGGAGTAGCCGCGTTTTTTGGGCACGACGAAGACTATGGGCAGCTTCAGGTCCACCAGCGTGTCTGCCAAGTCAATCATGTGCTTCGTCTTATACACGGAGAGCGCGTCGTACACGCTCATGGCGATAAGCAGCGCCACCGTGACAAGCGGGTTTAACGATACACCGAGCATTGCGGTTGCGCCGATGGCTGAGAGCACTGCGCTGGCGTTGACGATGTACCATTCAGGCTTCTTGACGAGTAGAGTGAGCAATACGGCGGAGGCTGCGACGGCGATGCTGAGCGTGAGCCACATGCTGGGCAGCACCATCGCAAGAAGCGGGTAGAAGACGTAGACGTCGAGTACGCCTGTAGCGGCCAGAACGATTGTTTGAATCGCCTTTTTCTTCCAGAACTTTGCGATGAGCAGGATCAGCACGGTGAAGGGTAAAAGCACGAGGAAGAAGTACACGATGTTCCACGGGTCGTCAGGGTTCTCGAACGCCACGGCGCCTGCAGC